>Ga0256404_1013813_pt1 | contig 10113 bp, 7 predicted proteins | sample RumenRJG_01DNA_FD_185990 | JGI IMG/M metagenome (GOLD analysis project Ga0256404, IMG submission 185990) | Bovine rumen microbial communities from Lethbridge, Alberta, Canada - RJG_01 | ecosystem: Host-associated > Mammals > Digestive system > Stomach > Rumen | place: Canada: Alberta | collected...
ACTTCCTTTGCCATTTTGGGACCGTCTATGACATACAGTCCCGACTCCCGCCGGAGCCGGGATTTTTTCTGCAATTCAAGTATAAACTTGCGTTTCCGTCCGTCCACCTTTAACAGTCCTATATTTATTATTCTCCGTATTGCTCTTCGATCATGGAAAGGATCTCAAGATCACGCGTCCAGAGGATCGAGGATGCGTCCGACGGCATATTCAGACCGCCGCGCGGGCTTAAGGAGATATCGAATACCTTCGGTGCGTCCACAGCACAGCTTCGTTTGAACTGTGAAGCAAAAAAGCGTTTGCTGAAAATCATGAGCCAGTGCAGGATCTCTTTGCGGCTGTATTTTCCGGCAAAGGCCTGCTCGGCAAGCCAGGCGAGCCTGTCCGGAGCAAATCCGTATTTCAGCATGTAATAGAGGAAGAAATCATGCAGTTCATACGGTCCGACCAGGTCCTCCGTGACCTGGGAGATCTCTCCGTCAGATCCGGCCGGAAGAAGCTCGGGAGATACCGGAGTGTCCAGGATATCTGTAAGTATATCCCGAAGCTGCGGATCATCGGTTGTGTCCGCCGCGTATCGGACCGTAAGCCGGATCACCGACTTCGGCACACCGGCGTTGACGTTGTACATGGACATCTGGTCTCCGTTATAGGTACACCATCCCAGTGCCGCCTCGGACATGTCTCCTGTTCCGACAACTATGCCGTTTTCCATGTTGGCAATGTCCATGAGGATCTGCGTGCGCTCACGTGCCTGCGCATTTTCATACGCCGCATCGTGTACATCGACAGGATGGCCGATATCCGCAAAGTGCTGCAAAAGGCTTGCTTTCAGATCGATCTCACGGAAATCCGCTCCAAGCGCTTTGGCAAGGGCCGCCGAGTTATCATGTGTCCTTTCGGAGGTGCCGAACGCAGGCATTGAAAGGCAGAGCACGGAGGAAGAAGGAAGGCCAAGCAGCTTTGCAGTCTGAGTACAGACAAGAAGCGCCTGGGCAGAATCGAGTCCGCCCGAAAGCCCGAGGACCATTTTTCGGGAACCGGTATGACGCATGCGTCTGGCAAGGGCCGCTGCCTGGATGTCGAATACATCCCTGCAAATGCTTTTCGTACGTGATTTCGGAACAAAAGGATTGGTTTCGATCTTTCTGTCGAGGGGAGCACCGGACAGATCAGAGTACATAAACCCGATATAATCATAACAGACATCGGCCTCCGCCTCATCCAGGGGAGCAAAGACCCGGCTGTTTCTCCGGAGCGCATCCAGAGACGCATAATGAATGTCGGTGATGAGCATGCCGTTTGTAAGCGCCTTTGCCGAGGCAATCGTCTCGCCGTTTTCAACGATATGACGGCATCCGTCATACACAAAGTCCGTGGTGGACTCATCGGTGCCGGCACCGGCTCTGATAATGGCGCAGAAAAGCTGTCTTGAAGCGAGCTCCAGATCGTTTTCCGCCTCTTTCATACACCCTGCTTCCGCAATGTGGGCACACGGATTGACAATAATGCATGCGCCGGCCGATGCCATCGATGCCGCAGGAGAAAATGCCATTTTGTACTCGTCTCCGGACATGACTGCGATCGCCAGACCTTCGGCGTCCGTGCATTCGAAGATCAGATTGTGTCCGAATGAGACTTCGATCTGTTCAAAACCGGGATCGTCGTCATCGTCGTCATCATCGTCATCATCATCATCGAAGTCGTCGTCATCATCGTCATCATCATCATCGAAGTCGTCGTCATCGTCGTCATCATCATCATCATCGAAGTCGTCGTCATCGTCGTCATCATCATCGAAGTCGGAGACATCCTTCCAGTCCTTGAAGTATTCCGGATCGATCTCAAGAGGATCATCGGAAAGCTCATTGTCCTCATCCTCTACAAGCACGGGACCGGAACCCTCATCGTCATCATCGTCGTCATCGTCAAAAACGGGACCGATACCGTACATCAGTTCCGTAGTGATCAGCTCCGGAACCTCCTGTCCGCTTTCAAACCACCGGCATTCATCAGAATCAAGGCTTGTTTCCGGATAGACCTTTGGAACGAGACCAAGCAGTGTTCCGCTCTTGACAGCAGCAGTTACGTTATAAAGCTTTCCGTCCTTACGCCATGGCAGTCCGACGAAGACCAGCATATCCAGGTCCGTGCTGGCATCCAGAATGTCCTGCAGGCCATACTGGGCAGCTTCGATCAGACGATCCTGCCGGAAGAGATCCCCGCAGGTGGAACCGGTGATGCAGAGTTCCGGAAAGACAAGGATCCTCACGCCCTCATCGGAAGCCTTGTACATATTGTCGATGATCTCCGAGACATTATAGTCAACGTCTCCTACGATCATCCTGGGGGTGACTGCAGCAGTTTTAATAAATCCGTTAAACATAAGCCTTCCTCCTGTAAAAACCGCAGCAATTCGGAATGTTTCAGCCCTTTTTGAAAGATGCCCTCTTGCGGAGCAGCGGGTCCAGGATCTTCTTTCGGATCCTGAGAGACTTCGGCGTGACCTCTAAAAGTTCATCCGTATCGATGAAGTCCATGCACTGCTCAAGAGACATGATCCTGGGAGGCGTCAGGTGCAGCGCCTCATCGGAACCGGAAGCACGCGTGTTGGTCAGCTTCTTTGTCTTGCAAACATTGATCTCGACATCCTCTGTCTTGGGAGACTGGCCCACGACCATGCCATTATATACCTTTGTGCCGGGACCGATGAACAGGGTGCCTCTTTCCTGCGCGTTGAACAGTCCGTAGGTGATCGCTTCGCCTGCCTCGCACGCGATGATCGACCCGGTCGGCCGATAGCTTAAATCTCCCTTATAGGGACCATAGCAGTCAAAAGCAGTATTCATGACACCGTTGCCCTTTGTGTCGGTCATGAACTCATTCCGGTAACCGATCAGACCGCGGGACGGAATGGAAAACTGCAGGCGCGTATTTGTTGTGCCGACGGGAGTCATGCCGATCAGCTCGCCTTTTCTCTGTGTCAGCTTCTGGATGATCGTTCCGGAAAACTCCTCCGGCACATCAATATAGACTGTCTCCATAGGCTCAAGACGTTTTCCGTTTTCATCCGTCTTATAAAGGACCTCAGCCTTGGAAACCGCAAACTCATAGCCTTCTCTTCTCATGTTTTCGATCAGGACGCTTAAGTGCAGCTCGCCGCGTCCCGAGACCTTGAAGCAGTCCGCGTTTTCGGTTTCCTCTACACGAAGAGATACGTCGGTATTCAGCTCGCGGAACAGACGGTCCCGGATATGACGGGAGGTGACGTACTTTCCTTCCGTACCTGCAAGCGGGCTGTCATTGACCATGAAATACATTGCGATCGTGGGCTCCGAGATCTTCTGGAACGGGATCGGCGATGCATGGTCGGCGGCACAGATCGTATCTCCGATATGGATCTCGGGTATGCCGGAGATCGCAACGATGGAACCGATGCCGGCCTCGTTGACCTCCGTGCGCGCAAGTCCGTTGTATTCATACAGCTTGGAGATCTTCGTGCGGACCATTTTGCTGCTGTCATGATGGTTGCAAAGCACAACCTGCTGATTGACTTTGATCTTGCCGTTGGATACCTTGCCGACGCCGATCCTGCCGACATAGTCATTATAGTCGATCGTCGAGACCAGCATCTGCAGCGGAGCATCCGGATCTCCCTCCGGACAGGGAATATGCTCGATGATCGTATCAAGGAGCGGCTGCATGTTGACCCCGGGCTCATCAGGATCCAGGGATGATGCGCCGGCTCTTGCGCTGGCGAATACAAAGGGACAGTCGATCTGTTCGTCGGATGCGCCGAGATCCAGGAGAAGCTCAAGGACCTCGTCCACTACCTCCTGCGGACGGGCGCCGTCACGGTCGATCTTATTGACGCAGACAACGACGGGAAGGTCCAGCTCCATTGCTCTTCCGAGAACAAATTTAGTCTGAGGCATGGGACCCTCAAATGCATCGACCAGCAGTACAACGCCGTCGACCATCTTTAAGACACGCTCGACTTCTCCGCCGAAATCAGCATGACCGGGAGTGTCAACGATATTGATCTTGTGACCCTTATAATTGATCGCGGTATTCTTGCTCAGGATCGTGATTCCACGCTCACGCTCGATGGCATTGGAATCCATTACGCGTTCCGCCACCTCCTGATTGTCACGGAACACGCCGCTCTGATGAAGCAGGGCGTCGACCAGAGTCGTTTTGCCATGGTCGACATGTGCGATAATTGCTACGTTTCGAATGTCTTCTCTTTTCTGTACGCTCATATAACCTCTTGATTTCTCCCGCGATCACAGCCCGGGAGGATATACATTTATATACGGATCTCCGGCACGGATAATGTCCGGGATTCCGAAAAACTCACAGGAATAATCAATATCCTCTGGCTTCAATGGCTCGCTGCGCATAGCGGCTTTCGGGATGCTCGCCGACAATACGGTCAAACAGCGCGTTTGCCTCCGTTATACGGTCCTGCGACTGCATCAGCCGCGCCATCAGATACATTGCTTCAGGATCATCGTTTTTGATCTTCAGCGCCAGGTCATAATAATACTCCGCTTCCTGAACCTTTCCGGCGTTCCACTCAGTCGTTCCTGTCTCCAGGATGGTATTGAATCCGTCGTTGATGATCAGGCGGTCAACTTCCTGAAGCTGTCCCAGAAGCGGCTCCTGGGAAGCACGTTCCCTGTCGATCTCCAGATAGGAATTGACGGCGCTCACGATGTCGCCGGCATTGTAATCGTCGATGATGGAGTTCAGCTTCTCGTACATGGAGGTGAAGGCGGCATTTTCCTCCTCATATGCGGTCAGCTTCTGACTAACATCCAAATACTCTGCCTGCAGGCTGTCGAAGTTTTCTTTCAGACGTGTATAATCCGCATTGATCGAGGAAAGCTCCTGGCTGTTGTCGATCAGATTCCGGTTCAGTTCGTCCCGGTATCCCTTGCGGATCGTCGGAAGGATCAGCAGATAAAAGCTCAGGAGTCCCACTGCGATGCCGGCGATCACATAGAGGAGGATCTGCTCGGCGGTCGCCTGTCTTCTGGCTTTCGGCAGTATAACGTCGTCATCTTCCATCTGCCTGTGTGAAAAGGCATTTTCCAGCTTTGATTTCTCAATATCCGCACGGCCGGTTCGCTTTTTGACTTCGTCCATGAGCACCAGTGCCTGCGGATTGTTGCGGTCCACCTTCAGGACTTCCATCAGAGCCCGGCCGGCCTTGACATTGTCGGAGCTCTGCATATACAGGATCGAAAGGAGAAGCTGTGCTTTTACATACTTCGGATTCTTTCCGGCAATATCCCTCAGCTCGATTACAGCAAAATCCTCCTGGCCGTTCTGCGCAAGAAACAGCGCCTGATTGAAGCGTTTGATCGTGGAAGCGGCATTGGAAAGAACTGCCGGCTTCCTCTGGATCTCATCGAGATACCTGTCGGCAGGATTGTTCTCCGGGTCAAGGTTCAGGCTGATGACCCACTGCACCAGCGCAGCGGCTGTTTCACCCATTTCAAAAAAGATCAGCCCCAGAAGATTTCTCGCATCCGTGCAGTATTTGTCAAAACGGAGCGCCTCCTTCAGATAAATGGCAGCTCCGCTTAAGTCCTGCAGCTGAGCCCGTTCAAGACCGCGGTTATAGTATGCATTTGCTATTTTAGACAGGTCTGCAGGATAGATCATAATTCCGTAAATCCGTCAGCAGGATGGCCGGATGCCTCATGTTCCGCCACAACGGGCGTCCTTGCGTTTGCGCGTCGGCTGCGCTCAGAGGTCTCCTTCACCATCTGCAGCATCAGATCATTCATATCGGTGAGGTCAATACCCGTGATCGTATCTTCAATATCATCCACATCAAGGGATGGCTTAAAGCGCTTGATCTCTTCCTGAAAATTGATCATTAAGTTGCTCCTTTCCGCGGATCGCTTTCAGCTTCAGATACGGCATAAACCGCCGGCTTTTCCGTGCCGTAATAAAGAACCTTTTCGCCTGTTTTTATACGGGCACTTCCGGAGCTTGCATCCGTGATCTTCCGGATAAACCCGTCCGTCTGTTCCTCAGGAACGAGGTAAATCAGTTCGCAGCTGGTGCCATAGACTTCATCCATCGTATAAAGCTCCATGGATGCAGCCAGACGCTTCAGACGGTTGGCAGTGCTGTAGTCACAGCACACATCGATACGGTATCCGGTGTTCAATGCTGCCGTTTTGGTCGATAAAAGCGCTTCCTTCAGAGAGTCGGAATATGCCCGCACAAGACCGCCGGTACCAAGCAGGGTGCCTCCAAAGTAACGCGTCACAACAGCACAGACATCTGTCAGCTGAGCCCCTTTCAGCAGTTCAAGCATGGGCTTGCCGGCAGTTCCCTGCGGCTCGCCGTCATCACTGAAGCGCTCAAATATCCGGGAAGGATCGCCGATCCTCATGGCAAAGCAGTTGTGTCGGGCGTCCCGGTTGGCTCTTCGTATCTCCTCTATGAAGGCTTTTGCTTCATCCTCTGTTCTGCAGCATTTCAGGGAAGTGATAAAGTGGGACTTCTTAACTTCCACATCAGAACTGCCGGGTTTTACGATGATATTGTAGTCTGCTCTTTTCGACATATCAAATAAAGTTCACTTATCAGGGTGTTCCGGCGGCAGTTACATGAGGACCGGGAGCCTCAGAAACCGGCCGGTTCTGTGATCGGACCGGTCAGGCTCATGGACTGAACCATGAGAAATGGTCCCTCGCCCTCGTATTCTTTTCTGTTCCTGAGCTCAAACTTTGCCTTGAGGTGTACCCAGGCGCCGTCACTGTACGCGTCCAGCTCCCTATAATAGGAAAGATAACCCAGGAAGGTCATATCAGCCTCGCAGCAGGTCATGGACATGCGGCCGGGAACAAACACACCCTTTTCAAGCCGCTTGGATTTCATGATCCTTGCTGTAAATTCAATCGTCTTGCCGATATAGCGGTCGGGATAGTCCTTGGCATCGAAAAACCAGGTCCCGTAGTCCTCCGGCTGCAGGACGACCGTATCCCCACTGACATCATACGGAAGATCTTCCGGCAGAGTATCAAGCTGGACCTCGCCGTATTTGTTCTCCATAACGATCATGGAGCCCTTCAGCAGCATGGGACGGAGCTGCTTCTTGTATTCCTGCAGCTCGTCAGTGGTTTTTCCGTCACAGCGGTTTACAATGCAAAGCTCTGAATTGCGAAGAAGAGGTCCCATCAGTGAGCGCATGTTGGTCAGATAGGTTCCAAGCGTGCTTCCGTCCATCACGGTGATCTGCTGGTACAGGACCCAGCTGTCGGGAAGATCCAGAAGCCCCGGATCGCTCCACATTCCGTTATATTCGATCAGCACGCGTTCAGCCCTGGTCATGGCCCCCAGCCTGGCAAGGTATTCCTTTGTCAGATGTTCACGGTCATCGACAATGACGAGATGCGTCTTCTCCCGCTTCAGAAGCTTCGGATCATACTCGGTTTCACCTTCTTCACCGACGATCAGCAGCGTATTTCCGTCAATATGGAAGTATTCTTCTCCCAGTGTATATGCAATAAAGGAAGTTTTTCCCGCCTCCAGAAATCCGTTGATCAGGAAAACCGGGATTTCATTGTTCTGAATAGTATCTGCCATGACTTAAGTTCCTCAGAAGAAAAGCTTCTTAAGGTCATCCTCACGGAGCTCACTGCCGATCACGCAGACCTTTCCGGTGTAATCCGGAGCGCCCTCACGGATCTCATACTCTCCCGGAACCATATCAAAATAGTACCAGGCATCGGCATCCGCTGCCTTCAGCATGCCCTTGGAGCGAAGGATCACGGCATGTTCATCGTTGGCAAGTGTCTGCAGAGCAGTTTCGAGCTTATCCCTGGAGATGGGAGGCACATTGGTCCATCCGAAGGATTCAAAGATCTCATCCGCATCATGTCCATGGTGATGGTGATGATGGTGGTGATGGTGGTGATGATGCTCGTGCTCCTCATCTTCCTCATCCTCCTCTTCCTCGTCATGATGGTGGTGATGGTGCTCATGCTCTTCATCCTCATCCTCATCATGATGGTGATGATGGTGCTCGTGTTCCTCATCCTCATCCTCATGATGGTGATGATGGTGCTCGTGCTCCTCATCCTCATCTTCGTCATGATGGTGGTGATGATGCGCCATATGCTCTTCCTCGGACTCCCCATCGGGCTCGGAGAGCGCCTCAAGTCGCATCTGTTCAAGCATGTCGTCACGCTTCTCGATGATCTCGAGAAGTCTTGCGCCGCCTAATTCAGCGACCGGGGTCGTCACGATCTCGGCCGCGGGATTTAAGCTGCGGATCATTTCCACATCGGCGTCGATGACATCCTGGCCGACGATATCCGTACGGCTCAGCACGACGGTTCCTGCGTACTGCACCTGATTGTTAAAGAACTCACCGAAGTTCTTCATATACATACGGCACTTTTTGGCATCCACGACCGTAACCGCGGAATTTAAGACAACATCGAGATTGGCGGAAGCGTCTGTAACAGCCTTCATGACATCGGAAAGCTTTCCGACGCCGGAGGGCTCGATGATCACACGCTCCGGAGAGAAGCGTTCGATCACCTCACGCAGCGCCTTTTCGAAATCTCCTACCAGGGAGCAGCAGATGCAGCCCTGGCTCATCTCACGGATCTCAATGCCGGCGTCCTTTAAAAATCCGCCGTCAATTGCGATCTCGCCGAACTCATTTTCGATCAGGACTACCTTTTCACCGGAGAGCGCCTCCCCGATCAGCTTCTTGATAAAAGTCGTCTTGCCGGCTCCTAAGAAACCGGAAATAACATCAATTTTTGTCATTTAAGATCATCTTCTTTCTGTATCTTCTTAACGCCGAGCTCAAGGATCTCGCCGTTGATCTCCCAGCTCTTGGTATATCCGTAAGGCTCTGTCTGCTCGACCTTGTCAGCAAGGCAGTCATGTCCGATGCTTTCCCTGTAGGAATCGATCACGTCGTAAAGAACTGCGGATCCCTCATAGCTGATCTCGATATGGTCAGTCACTTCGAATCCGGCTTCCTTACGCATGGTCTGCACCTTGGAAACCACCTCACGCATGAAGCCTTCACGGATCAGATCTTCACTCAGGTTAGTGTCGAGCACAACGGTGGTATGAAGATCTTCTTCCGTAACAAAGCCGCCCTTCTGTGAGGAATCGATCAGAAGATCGTCTCTTCCAAGTTCGATCGCAGTTCCGTCAGGGGCGCTGAATTTCAACGCGCCTTCGGCATTCAGCTGATTCATGGCAGCGCTGCCGTCGACCTCGGAGAGATACTTGCGGATGAAACCGAGGTTCTTTCCGTACTTCGGACCGACAGTCTTAAGCTGCGGCTTGAAGGTATAAGCGGTGAAATCGCTGACATCATCACGGAACTCCACTTTCTTGACATTCAGCTCGTCCTCAATGATGTCGATGTAGAACTGCTCGAGCTTCTCGTCCTTATCAGTACGTACAAACATGGAGCCGATCGGCTGGCGGTTCTTAAGACCGGAAGCATTACGTGCGGCACGACCGAGAATAACGATGTTCAGGACCTCATCCATGGCCTTTTCGAGTTCCGCATCGATCTTTGACTCGTCGCAGACCGGGAAGCTGCACAGATGTACGGACTCCTTCGCGTTCTGATCCACAGAGCATACCATGTTGCGGTAGATTGCATCCGTCATGAAGGGAATGAACGGAGCAGCGCAGAGGATCGTGTTATACAAGGCGGTATACAGGGTCATATACGCATTGATCTTATCCTGCTCCATCCCCTTTGCCCAGAAACGCTCACGGCTCCGGCGGACATACCAGTTGGAAAGATCGTCGGTAAACTCCTCCAGCGCGCTGCAGGCTTCCGGAATGCGGTAAGCAGCCATGTTTTTATCTACGGAGCGGATCATGGAGTTCATCTTGGAAAGGATCCATTTGTCCATGACTGCAAGGCTGCTGTAGTCAAGTGCGTGCTTTGTCGGATCAAAGCTGTCGATATTGGCATAGAGAATGTAGAACGCGTACGTATTCCAGAGGGTGCCGAGGAATTTGCGCTGTCCTTCCGTAACTGCCTTCCCATAGAAACGGTTCGGAAGCCAGGGAGCTGAGTTCGTATAGAAATACCAGCGGATC
>Ga0256404_1013814_pt1 | contig 10113 bp, 9 predicted proteins | sample RumenRJG_01DNA_FD_185990 | JGI IMG/M metagenome (GOLD analysis project Ga0256404, IMG submission 185990) | Bovine rumen microbial communities from Lethbridge, Alberta, Canada - RJG_01 | ecosystem: Host-associated > Mammals > Digestive system > Stomach > Rumen | place: Canada: Alberta | collected...
ACACTATCATGAATTAACTACTTTAGATAAAAAGTTAAAACATTTAAAGAATGTTCATGTTAGTGCCTATGAAGAAGATGGTAAGATTACTTTCCTACATAAGATAAAAGAAGGTAGTGTTGATAAAAGTTATGGAATACATGTAGCTCGTCTTGCAGAATTGCCTAATAAACTAATAAATAGAGCAGATGAAATACTTACTCATTATGAAAAAAAAGAAACTAAAAAGAATAGAAAAGAAGTTGTTCAAGAATCTTTAGTATTTGATTCTGAACCGAGTGTAATAGAAGAAGAAATAAAAAATCTAGATTTACTTAACATGACACCGTTAGATGCATTAAATACATTATATAAATTAAAAGAAAAACTTTAAAAAAAATAGGAAATGTGCTATAATGATTATAGTAGTGGAGGATTCATGAAAAAAATATCAATCATAGCACTTTTTATGTGCTTATTTATACCCAATATAGTTATTAACGCCTGGAGCGAATATAAAGTTGGACAAGAAGTAGAATATAATGGAATAAATTTCTATGTAATAAAGGATAGTGGTACTAATAAAGATAGTGTAACTATGCTTAAGGCAGAACCACTTTCATATGAAAAAGTACAAACATATTCATCAGGAACAGGAGCACAAATAATCAATCAAAATGGTTATGGTGGAATGCAATATCATTCAAGAAGCAATTTATATGAAACATCATATGTAAAAACTACAGTAGAAGCATGGGCAGAGGCAGAGGTTCCAGCAGCCAGTGAAGCAAGATTATTAGCAGGAGATGATTTTGAAGAATTAGGATATGAAATTGGAGATGCAACACCTTCAGATAGATATTGGATAAAAACAGATAATGTACCATTTTGGGCATATAACAGTAATTATTGGTATTGGACAATGGATCCGAAAGAAGATGCATTTATTGTGTGGAATGTGAACGGCGATGGTAATATTAACGACAAGTACGTCTACTACTACAATGGCATTGTTCGTCCAGTTATAACAATTTCTAAATCTGCTTTAGGAGACAATAATGATAGTGAATCAGAGGATACCAAAGACATAATTCCTAATAAACAAGATAATAATAAAAAAGAGATTTCAACAAAAGTGAGCGTTGCAAATACATACTTAAAGACATCAGTAATTATAATCTTACTCGGATTTATAAGTGCAGGTGTAGGTATATTAATATACTATAAGATTATTAATAAAAAGAAATAGAGGTAATTATGAAAAGAGTAATATATGTATTAATACTTATAACATCTACATTTATATTAAGTAATTCAATAAACGCCTGGAGTGAATATACTATTGGCCAAGAAGTAGAATATAATGGAATAAATTTCTATGTAATAAAGAATAGCGGTATTAAAGAAGATAGTGTGACTATGTTAAAAGCAGAGCCACTTACAGTAGAAGAAGTAAATTTATATGGAGGAGTAGGAACAGCAAATAACCATGTAAATATGTATGTAACAACAAATACAAGTGCAGGTTATTACCAAACTGCATATAATGTAAATAATTCTGGCTATGGAGGCATGGCATATTATTCAAGTTCAACATGTAATGGAAGTGGAGATTCAAGTGGATGTACAACAAATTATGCAGATAGTGAAATCAAATATGTAGTAGATGCATGGAAAACAGCTCAAGCACCTAATGCAACAAATGCAAGATTAATTACATTAGATGATTTAAGAGATAATTTAGGAATAGAATTAACTCAATCTAATGCAACAAGTCTTCGAATTACTGTAACAGAAGATACACCAACATGGGTAATGGGAGAAAATTACGCTTATTGGACAATGACAACGAATACTGACAAAACAGCTTATGTCTGGGATGTGCGCAGTCGCTCTACCGCGGACGTGGGTTCGGATTGCGTGCAGTACCACGGCTACGCGGTTCGCCCAGTTATAACACTCTCTAAAGTTGCATTAGGTGATACGAATGATATAGAATCATATGAAACTGAAAATAAAGATACTAAAGAAATAATATCTGATAAACAAGATAATAATAAAAAAGAGATTTCAACAAAAGTGAGCGTTGCAAATACATATTTAAAAACATCGATAATTATAATCTTACTCGGATTTATAAGTGCAGGAATAGGTATATTTATATTTTATAAAATAAGTAATAAAAAGAAATAGAGGTAATTATGAAAAGAGTAATATATAGTATAATAATTATAATATCTATATTTATGTTAAGTAATACTACAAAAGCTTGGAGTGAGTATACTATTGGACAAGAAGTAGAATATAATGGAATTAATTTCTATGTAATAAAGGATAGTGGTACTAATGAAGATAGTGTAACAATGTTAAAGGCAGAACCATTGTCATATGAAGAAATTCAAGAGTATTCTAATGGTACAGGTGCAACATTAGATGATGTAAACGGTTATGGAGGAATGCAATATCATTTAAGTAGTGTTGAATATTCTCAATCATATGTAAAACAAGTAGTAGATGCTTGGAAGATTGCGAAAGCACCGTTAGCGATAGAAGTAAGATTAATAAATTATGATGATTTAACCGATAATTTAGGATATGAAAAAGTTAATAAAGGAACTGTTTGGCCGTCTTCTAATGGAGATACTCCAGATTTTGTGGTTAACGGTAAAAGGTATTGGACGATGAGCCAATATGGAGATGCAGAAAATTATGTGTGGTATGTTGATGGGAATGGTTCATTTACATCAAGAAAAATTACAGATAATTACATTACAGTTCGTCCAGTAATTACACTTTCTAAAACTGCACTGGGTGATATAGACGAATCAATTATTGATGAAAAAAATAATGATTCAAGTATAAATAATAATCATGTTCCAAATAAAACAAAAGATAATAATGCTAGTGCAAAAGTAAATGTACCAAATACATATTTAACTAGTTCTATAATTATAATAATTTCAGGATTAATACTTGCAGTATGTGGAATAGTATTATACTATATTAAAACTAAAAATAAGGAGTAATGCATGAAGAAAATAATCTTACTTATTATATTAATTAGTATGTGTAATAAAATAAATGCATATACAGAATATAAAATAGGAGATAAAGTAACTTATAATGATATAGAGTTTTATGTAATCCAAGATAGTGATGTTAAAGAGAATAGTGTAACAATGTTAAAAGCAGAACCATTAAGTTATGAAGAAATTCAAAAATATATAGAAGGTATTGATGTACAGATAACAAATCAAAATGGTTATGGTGGTGTTGCATATTATGTGAGTGAAACTTGTGGTTTTTTAAATGGACATCCCAAGTTTGATGGATGTACAACAAATTATAATACATCTATAATTAAAATGGTAGTAGATGCTTGGGCAAATGAGAAAGTAACATCAGGATTACAAGATGCAAGGCTTTTAAGTATAGAAGACTTATTAACTAATTTAGGCTATGATGAAAATAAAACTAGTACAGGTGAAGGATTAGAAGTTATGGAAAATGTACCAATATGGTTATATAATCCTGACTATTATTATTGGACCATGAGTTCATTTCATGATTCTTCAATGATCGTTTGGAGTGTAAGAAGGGATGGATCTCTTGGTGGCGAAAATTTGTATAATAATTCTGTGCTTCGTCCAGTTATAACTATCTCTAAGACTGCGTTAGGAGATACAGATGAATCAATCATTGTTGAAAAAGATAATGAAACAAAAGCAAATGATAATGTTACAACTAAAACAAAGGATAATAATACTATTACTAAAGTAAATGTACCAAATACATATTTAACTAGTTCTATAATTATAATAATTTCAGGATTAATACTTGCAGTATGTGGAATAGTATTATACTATATTAAAACTAAAAATAAGGAGTAATGTATGAAGAAAATAATCTTACTTATTATATTAATTAGTATGTGTAATAAAATAAATGCATATACAGAATATAAAATAGGAGATAAAGTTACATATAATGATATAGATTTTTATGTAATAAAAGATAGTAGTAGTAAAGATGATATAGTGAGTATGTTAAAGGCTGAACCATTATCTGCAAAAGAAATTTCAACATATTCAGCAGGAACAGGGGCATTAACTCATATTAATGGTGGAATGCAATATGGCCCAACAAGTGATTATTCAACATCATATGTAAAGACAACGATAGAAGCATGGACAGAAGAAAATATAAAAATTGGATTACAGGAAGTAAGATTATTAAGGATAGATGAATTATTAAATTTTGGATATGAGTATGTAGAAGAAGGGACTTCAAAACAATATATAAATACAGAATCTACACCAATTTGGTTATATAATAGTAGTTATATGTATCTGACAATGAGTCCTTGGAATGATTCAGACTCTTATGTTTGGTGTTTCTATAAAAATGGTATGGTTGCACAGTGTGGTGTTTTGACTAATTATTATGTTGTCCGTCCAGTTATAGTTCTTTCTAAAACTGCCTTAGGTGACAAAAATGAATCACTTATCGATGATAAAGATGTTGCAGACAATAGTAATGAAAATATAGATATTGATATCCAAAAAGAAGATAATTCATTAACTGTGATTAAAGATAACAATAAACAAGAAAGTATAATTAAGGTTAATGTTGCAAACACATATTTAAAACAATCAATAATTGTGATAATAATGGGATTCATAATAGCTGGAATAAATGTGTTTATATATTATAAAGTAAGTAATAAAAAGAAATAGTGGGGTAATATGAAACGAGTAATATATGGATTAATAATAGTACTTAGTATATTTATATCAACTAACTCTATAAAGGCATGGAGTGAGTATAAAATAGGAGATAAAGTTACATATAATGATATAGATTTTTATGTAATTAAAGATAGTGGTAGTGAAGAAGGTAGTGTAACTATGTTAAAGAAAGAACCGCTTACAGTAGAGGAGGCAGATTTATACTTAGAACACATATCAGCAAATATATCTTCATATGATTGCAATGGTTATGCGGGAATATATTTTTATACTAACGATGATTGTAAACCCGGAAATTTTACAGTTTGTGAAACAGACTATTCTAATTCTTTTGTTAAAAATGTAGTTGATGAGTGGGCAAAAGAGAAAATCAATAATAATGATATGATTGCTGATGAATTAGGTTATACTAGTAGATTAATAACGATTAATGAACTTGAAAACTTAGGGTATATTAAAAGTTATTGTTCTGATCGATATTGCTATCCTAAAAATGAAAATGTTCCTAGCTGGTTATATAATGATAATTTCTTTATATGGTGGACTATGAATGAATATAATTCAATTGATGTTTGGAGTGTAAATAATGGATACTCTGGTGGGGTTTATGGTTCACCAGTATCTAATAATTCGACTGTAAGGCCAGTAATAACACTTTCAAAAACTGCACTAGGTGATATAGACGAATCTAATAAAGAAGAAAAAATAACTAATAATGAATCAAATAATAATATTAATAACATAGAAGATAATAATAAAACTAGTATAAATGTTAAAGTAGAAAATACTTACTTAAGTCAATCGTTAATTATAATGATACTAGGTTTTATAATAAGTTGTATATCAGTAATATTTTATTATATAATTAGAAAGAAAGAAGGTAAATAATGAAAAAAGGTTTTACATTGCTTGAAATGCTTGCAGTGATAGTTATTATTAGTATACTTGTATTAATTATACTTCCTGTAGTTACAAAGAATACTAGGGATAGTAAAAATAATGTGTATGATAGTTTAATTAATAAAATAATTAGTGCATCTAGTGATTGGATGATAGAAAATTCTGATTTACTTCCTGAAGAAGGAGAAAGTATTAGCATTACTTTAGGAATGTTGCAGTCAGGTGGATATATTAGTACGGATTTAAGAAATCCTAAAACTGATAATTTATTTCCAGCTGATATGGTTATAAATATTAATTATGTTAAGAGTAATAAAGATAATCCTAAATTAAAATATGGTAAATATAATGGTGATTATTCTATTGTAGTTGATACAAATAGTGGTACAGAGATTAAAGATATCAAGGACGAATATACTGTTGTTGAGTTAAATACAAGTGATACAGAAGTTGATAATATTGTTTATAAGGATAAAAGTAATAATGATATTTCATTAAAAGAATATAGTATTCAATATGTTAGTAATGGTATAAATGTAGAGAAGGTTGATTCTTCTAAAGTTGGTATTTATTATGTATATTATACTAAATTAGATGGAGATAAAAAATTTACTAGAGTATTTAATGTATCTGATACAAGTCTTCCTGAAATTGTATTTCCTGATGATGATACTGTAAGTATTAGTGTATCTACATTTGATTTATATAATAATGTAGAATGTAATGATAATAGTGATATATGTAATTTAAAGATTACTGAAGGCGAGAATGAGTTCTATTCTGCATTAAGTAATAAACAAGCTGGAAACTATGTTGTTAAATACGAAGCAAGCGACGCTTATGGTAATAAGACATCAAAGAATAGAGTAATAGAAATTACTGAATAATAAAAAAACTCGAGATTTCAAATTTCGAGTTTTAATTTTTTTTACAAGTTTTTGAACTACTATCAAATGTATAACCTGTATTACAAGTTGGGTTAGCTTCAGAAGATTTATCATCGTTATAACACTTTCCTTCAGTTTTATCAAATGTATAACCTGTAGGACAAGTTGGTTCAACTGTATCAGTTTTATCTTCTTTATCACTTTCTTTTTCCTTTTCTTTATCTTTGTCAGTTCCTGATGATGCACCACTAACTGTTACAGATACACTTTTACCAGCAGATTCAGTTGCTCTAAAGTTTGAATAAGCAGTTTTTACAATATATGTTTGATTTCCGTTTGTTGCATTTAATGTATAAGATGTTTGATTAGTGAATCCCAAGAATGTTCCGTCTTGTCTATATATATTATATCCAAATGAACCCATCGTAGAATTGATATAATTTAATCTTCCAGCAACAAATGAATTTAAATATTCTGTACTCTTAAATGTTTCTTTAAAATAGTTTCTTAAGAATGAATCAGTATTAATTTCTGGAACATTTACTGCGCTCCAACTTAGTGTAACTGTACCTTTAGATTCAGTTGCTTTAACACTTGTTGTGTCAGGTAGTTTTGCAAATCTAGGTGACGTTTCTGTTGGTTCATGACCTTTTACAAATAATTCAGTCTTAATTAAATCACTTGGAGTAAATTCTGATGGAAGCATCGGAGTAGGACACTCAGTTTCAACTGCAACTTCAGATACACTAGATGGTTTAGTAAATCCACCATCTGATGTAAACATTCCTCTTCCAACAGCCTGGAATAATCTTTCGTGTTGACCACTACTTAGTAAGTTATAGTATTCACTACTATTTTTATCATATCCATACCATACACCAATTGCATATTCATTATTAAATCCAACTACCCAAAGATCGTTAACTGCACTTCCTGGTAATCCAAATGCACTCTTTGTTTTTTCATCATAGTTAGAAGTACCAGTTTTAGCAGCATATACTTTACCATTAATATTTGCCCAACGACCTAATGCATATTGACCTGTATCAACAAGCATATCAGAAATCATATAAGCAGTTGAATCTTTCATTACTTGATTTTTTTCATTTTTGTTTTCAACTTCTTTTTTATCAGATGTGTATTCTATTTTTGTATAACTATAAGGTTTTGTATAATATCCACCATTTCCAAAAGCAGAGTATGCAGCTGCCATAGAAAGTGGTGATTCACCAGTATATCCACCAATAGCATGAGCTTCATGTAATGGATCTTCTGGGGATAAACCTAAGCTTTTAACAAATTTTAATATATTATCTTTACTATTTGCTTGGAATGCTTTAAGTGCAGGAATATTTCTTGAACCAACTAAAGCTTTTCTTATTGTTTCAAATCCTTCATAAGCACCATTCCAGTTATTAATTGGTGTACCATCAGAATATGTAATTGCCTCATCTGGATCTGGCATACCAGTACTCCAATTTAAGAATTCTATTGCAGGACCATAATCATAAAGTGGTTTAGCAGTAGATCCTATTTGTCTTTTTATCTGTGTAGCATGGTTAAGTGTAGCAGCTGCATCAATATTTCTTCCACCACCAACAGCAACAATTGCACCAGTATCTATATTTGTGACAGCAACTCCTGCTTGAACAACATCATTTTCCCAATCATATGATACACCGTTCATAATATCATTAATATATTCTTGTTTTTCTCTATCCATAGTTGTATATATTTTCATAGGTGTAGTATAAGGGTCATCTCCAGTATTTTTTTCAATTTCTGCAACAACTACATCTAAGTATGATTGATATTTATTTACTAAATTTGGATCAGCTCCATTAGTATCTCTTCCTTTAATAATTTTTTCAACAGTCATTTTTTTTGCTATATTGTATTCTTTATTATTAATGTAACCGTGACGTTTCATAAGTTTTAAAACTAATAATCTTCTTTTTTCAGTTGCCTCAGGATTAGTATAAGGGTTGTATTTACTAGGTGCTTGGAATAATCCAGCAATCATCGCTGATTCTGAAACATTTAAATCTTTAGCACTTTTACCAAAGTAGGTAAGTGCAGCTTGTTCAACACCATATGAATTATTTCCTAAATAATAACTATTTACATAGAATTCTAATATTTCCTTTTTTGAATAGTTTGGTTCAATTTTAAATTCTGAAATATAAACATCTGTAAGTTTTCTTATAATACCTTTAATACCACTAGCTTCAGCAGAAGTATATGTATTTTTTGAAACTTGCATAGTTAGAGTAGAAGCTCCACCTGCACTAGATCTACCGATTAATTGTTGTAAAGATGCTTTTATAAATCTTGCCCAGTCAACACCTTTATGACTAAAGAATCTTGAGTCTTCTGTTGCAATAATTGCATCTATTAAAACTTCAGGTAATTCATCATATTCAAGTAATACTCTTTGTTCTGCTCCAAGTTTAGCAAATTCATTACCATCTTTATCATATACAACTGATGGTTCAGATGCATATAATTTTTTAGGATCAAAGTTAGGAGCATGGGATATTATATAAATACATACTGCAATGAATAAACCAATTACAAGTATAGCTCCACTTAAGAATAATATTAAAAGTATTTTCCATATTTTCTTTTTCTTCTTGTTTTTCTTTTTTGGAATATGTATATTATTTTCTTTTAAATTACTTATATTTTTATTATTATCTATTTTTTTATGTGTGCCTTTAGCATGAGCACCTGTTTTTTTGTTTTTATTAAGTACATTTCTCATAAATATTACAGCCTTCTTTCTTAAATAAGGAACAAAGTATATAACATCAACTATAAGAATAAGTATTATAGGTATAATTGATGCAAACAACAAACTTCCCAGTATCATAAGTAATAAACTTATAATTCCCACTAAAATTTTAGGTTTATATTTATAAAATAATTTAATTAATTTGTTTTTCATATCACACAACTCCTTCTATATATTTATCTACATATTCCAAATAATCAACAAGAGGTCTTAATTTATGTTTAATTAAGTGACCAAATTTTCTAAAATAATCAATTGGTATAGATTTTCTTGTTTCATTTTCTATAAAATTAATTAATGCATCACTACTTAAATAATATGTTTCATCAAGACTTGTAAACCTAACAATTATAAATCCAATGCCACCAAGATTAGTAATTTTCTTTAAATGTTGTATTTGATGAGTATGAATATTACTAATGGGAAAACTAGTTTTATTTTTCGTTTCCTTAGCTTCAAAATCAATATATTTTCCTTTATATACTCCATTATAATCAGTAGTAGACGGAGTATTGAAATGCGCCTCAGTAATTAATGCATCATTTCTTGAATGATAATTAACTTTATTTATAGTAATTGGTGTGGGTTTCTTATATATAACTGCTTTATTATTATTTAAATAATATTCATTAGATGAATTAATATCAGCCTCAAGACCCATGCCACGATTACTATATTTGTAATTATAATTGTTTTTACTGTGTAGTTTCATCTTACCTCCAGAATCATTATACTATAAAATTAAGAAAAAAACTACTAGTTTTAAGTTTATTGTCAAACTTTGTAAATACCTAAATTTTTTAAA
>Ga0256404_1013815_pt1 | contig 10112 bp, 6 predicted proteins | sample RumenRJG_01DNA_FD_185990 | JGI IMG/M metagenome (GOLD analysis project Ga0256404, IMG submission 185990) | Bovine rumen microbial communities from Lethbridge, Alberta, Canada - RJG_01 | ecosystem: Host-associated > Mammals > Digestive system > Stomach > Rumen | place: Canada: Alberta | collected...
GACAGGAAGGAGGAGAATCCCGGAAAGAGAATACCGGCGGGATGAAAGCGGGAAAGCGGAGGAAATCATGGGCCCGTGTCCGATAAAGAGCACGGGCTTTGTGCATCTTTGGGAAAGACCGGCGCATCAGGGAGACACTGGTTGGTCAGATTTGCAAAGTTTCCCTGCATTTTTGCTAAGAAAACTGTTCCGTAAATATCTACAATAAATTCAGCAATAGCAGATTGAAACTATACAAATTGCAGGGGAGCGTTTAGAAAATAACGTCAAACGGACGGTTTCAATCGCGGAAGTTGCCTTGCTTTCATACAAAATGAGAGCAGGGCGTGTTCAAGAAAGGGAGGAACAAATGAAAAACAAGAGACTCTTTGCGGTGCTTCTGACCGGTGTGATGGCAGCGGGGATCCTCGCTGGATGCGGATCCTCTTCCGATTCCGGAAGCAGTGCGAAAGACACATCTGCCGCGGCGACGCAGGAAGCCACGGAAGCGGCAACCGAGGCGGCAACCGAGGCGGCAGACGAGGCAGAGACCGAAAGCACAGATACCGGAGAGGCTGGCATGGCCTCCTGGAAGCCGTTTGCAGAGAATGTCGAGCTCAAGGTCCCTGTCTATGACCGCGGCGTCGAGGGCGTTCCGGATGTCACCAACAACTACTGGACCAAGTGGGTGCAGTCGAACTTCGGGGACAAGTACAACATCACCGTCACCTACGTCCCGATCACCAGATCCGATGTGATGAGTGACTACGCGATGCTGGCAGCCTCCGATTCCCTTCCCACGATCCTCTCCGAGTTCGACTATCCCAAGCTTGCCCAGTGGGCAACGGACGGATACCTGACAACCTTCGACATGGATGAATTCAAGAAAGTGGCGCCGACCTTCTACAAGGCCATGGAGGACAACGACCTTGTCAAGTACAGCGCCCTCGACGGAGATACCTACTTCTGCCTGGCGCAGAACCCGTATTACGAGACCAACTACAACTGGGAGGTGTTCTACCGCAAGGACTGGCTCGAAAAGATCGGCTATGACGAGTATCCCACGAAGTGGGAGGACCGCAAGGCGATGTACCAGAAGCTCAAGGACGAGGGAATCTGTGATTATCCTCTGGGCGGCCAGATGTGCACCGGTCTCGGCGCTGACCAGAACTATACCTTCCGCGATTATCCGCAGGATGAGGAGACCTGGGCAGTCTATGGCAACTATACGATCCCGGCGCTTGGCAGCGAGTGGAACCGCAGGTTCCTGCAGAGAGAGAACGAGAAGTACAGCCTTGGATTCGTGGATCCCGAGTACTACACGATCGACACAGAGACCGCGAAGGCAAACTTCGTCTCCGGCAAGACCCTCGAGTTCGGCGGATACATCTCCGCAAACATGGATTTCATCTCCGCTTTCTATGAGAACAACCCCGACGGCGAGCTCGCGGTTCTCGTCTCCAACGACACCGTGGATGACGACGGCAGCGTTCCGTTCGCATTCCGCTCCAACAACCCCTTTGGCGTCATGAGCGGCTTCTCCTCGCAGGCGACGGAGGATGAGATCAAGGCAGCCTGGATGTACATGGAGTGGCTCCTTCAGGACGACAACCTGTTCACGATGCAGTGGGGCGAAGAGGGAGAGAACTTCAATTATGACGACAATGGCCTTCCGGTCAGCGTCGCTGATTATGACGGCGACAAGAAGCAGGGCTACAGCAACAACAAGGACTACTGGAATCTCGTCATGAACATCCGCACCGCAGGTACGATCGAGGACGTCATCCGCCAGAATACGCCGTCCGATGTGCCCAATGCAGAGGAACTCACCCAGGGCGTCATCGACAATTTCTATGCACAGGAAAAGCTTGCAGAGGAGGGCTATTCCGTAAAGGACTGCCTGTATGCAACGTCGATCGAGGCAGAGTCGGAATATCAGGAGACACTGATCAACGACTACAAGGAATTCCGCGACAAGATCATCATGGCAGCGCCTTCCGACTTCGATGCCACCTATGACGAACTCTCCAAGAACTTTGCAGACGATGGCTGGCAGGAAGTGGTCGACGAGAGAACCGCAGCCTATGAGAACGGTCAGACGACAAAACTTGACTGACGCATAACAGCCCGTAAGAAACGAAGAGGCACACAAAGGCTCCGGCAGGGAAACCCGCCGGAGCTCTGTTTTTCGAGGCCATTTCGGACGCCGGGAGATTGGGTGAAAATGCGAAGGATTCATCCGATTTTAAGAAGATGCCGATATGGCAGGAATGTACAATAAAATCACAGGAAAGATTACAATTCATGAACACTTTGCAGAAGAGCTGATGAGAAAAAGGCATCATCTCTTCCCAAAATGACGAAAACCAGAGGGGAATTGCCATGGGGAAAAACAAAGAAGAAACTGCCGTACAGAGCACCCTGCCGAGGGAAAACAGGCGGTCCTTTGCAAAGGACCTGAAGCGGGACTGGCAGCTGTATCTGCTGCTGATTGTTCCGATCGCCCTCGTCATCGTATTCAATTACGCCTCCTATCCGGGACTTCGGATGGTCTTTTACGATTACAAGCCGGCGAGGGGGTGGGACGGATCGAAATTCGTCGGGCTGAAGATCATCCAGAAGGTGTTCCACGACAGGAAGTTTCTGGGCTCCCTCTCTACGACCCTGGTCTTCAACCTCCTGGACCTCGCCCTTGGCTTCCCGATGCCGATCATCCTCGCGCTGATGCTCAATGAGCTCAGGGTGCACTGGTTCAAGAAGGTCTCGCAGACAGTTCTCTACCTGCCGCACTTCCTGTCCTGGGTTATCGTCGGGTCCGTTGCCTACGCGATGTTCCGCCCGAACACCGGCCTTGTCAACATGATCCTCGTGAACGCCGGCTGGATCGATTCCGGTATTCCGTTTCTCACGGAGAAGTGGCACTGGGCAGTCACCTACCTTCTGATCTATGTCTGGCAGACGATGGGCTGGGGCACCATCATCTACCTCGCTGCCATCACGAGCATCAACGGAGAGCTCTATGAGGCTGCGATGATCGACGGCGCAAACCGCTGGCAGAGAATGACGAATATCACGCTCCCCGGCATCCGCGGCACGGTTGTCACCATGCTGATCATGAACCTCGGCAAGATCATGGGTTCCAACTACGAGCGGCTTGACTCCCTGCAGAACACGCAGGTGCGCGATTTCTCGTATCAGCTCGCCATCTACATTTACGAAAAAGGCCTCCAGGGCGCGAAGTTCTCCGAGGCGACGGTGGTCGGCCTGTTTCAGTCTGTGATCGGGCTGATCATGGTCATCATTGCAGACCGCATTGCGAAGAAACTTGGCGAAGAAGGACTGCTGTAAGGAGGGCAACCGAAATGAGCAAGAAAGAAAAGGAAATCGAATCCGTATCCGATGGCAGCAGAGCCATTACAAAAGTCCATGTGAGCGATGTTGTGATCATGGTGGTCATCTCGGTCCTGTGCCTCACCTGCATTCTGCCGTTTCTGCATCTGTTCGCGAAGTCCATCTCCTCGAACGCGATGGTCATGGCCAAGAAGGTCTTCTTCTGGCCCAAACAGGTGACCTTTGACGCCTACACCTCGATCTTCCGGGACGGCACCATGGTGTACTCGATGGTCTACAGCGCGATCATGACCGTCGTGTTCACGCTCCTGGGCATGATCGCCTGCACATGCGCTGCCTATCCGCTCTCCAAGAAGAGACTCCACGGCCGCTATGTGTTCTCGTTCATCCTGATGTTCCCGATGTACTTCAGCGCGGGCCTCATCCCGACCTACCTGCTGTACAAGAACCTCCACATGCTGGATACGGTGTGGGTGCTGATTCTGCCCCTCATCTACTCCCCCTACAACATGCTGATCATGAAGACCTACTTCCAGGCAAACCTCCCGGATTCCCTGGAGGAGTCCGCAAAGCTCGACGGCGCGTCGGACTTCCAGATCCTGTTCCGGATTGCACTGCCGCTCTCGAAGCCCATCATCGCGACGCTGTCTCTGTTCTACGCAGTCGGACGGTGGAATTCCTACGCAGACAACAAGTACTACATCCAGTCGGATGCTCTCAAGATGATCCAGTACCGCTTAAGTCAGATGGTATCCTCCGCAACGGAGGCCCAGACGACGACGCTCTCGGAGGCAGCTGCGGTGACAAGTACTCCGGAGGTGCTCCAGGCAGCCGCCATCATGTTCGTCACAATCCCGATCATCTGTATCTACCCGTTCCTGCAGAAGTACTTCGTCAAGGGTGCTATGGTCGGTGCGGTGAAGGGCTGAGCAAAAAAATGCCGCTTCCGGAGGAAGCGGCGTTTCATAAATTCATAGATGTTCCGGCTCAAGCCACCCCGCATGGACCGTGACGGGCCAGGCGGCGGCAGCTCCCGGCGCCTTGCGCCACTCGCTCGGCTTTTGCTGCATGATCGCGTAGAAGTTCCGGTTGAAGCTGGAGATCGAGTGGAATCCCACCTCCTCCGAGATGTCGAGAATCGACAGGTTTGTGGCGCGGAGCAGTTCGACGGCACGATGGATCCGGAGCTGAATCAGGTAATTCAGGGGACTGGTCCCCATGATCTTTGTGAAGTCCCTGCGAAAGCTCGAGGGACTCATTGCACAGACCTCCGCGAGATGATCGATGGCAAAGTCCTCCGCATAGTGCTGACGCAGGTAGGAGAGTGCGGGCAGGATGGAAGTCGTGCTCTGGTGTGTCTGTACGAGTGCATCACCCGTCTGGAACTGGTGGTCATAGTAATTCATGACATGGACCGTGAGCGCAAGGAAATACCCGCGCACGGCATAGTCAAAGTTTCTGCACTTCCAGCCGAATTCGTTGAGAATTGTCCGGACGAGGTCATAGATCCCGGGGTGCACATCCCTGGGGAGAATCGCACTGTACTCATGCTGCATGCTGTTGAAAATGCCCTGTCCCTTGAGTGCGGGAAGATCGTTGATGTCGGAGAGAAGCTGCCCGAGGTCCACCATGATATAGCTCCAGCGGCTCCGGGTGCCGGGGGCAGACCAGGTTGTGTGCACAACCTCGCTTCCGACAAAGGTCATGTCCCCCTCGTGGATGGCGACCTCCCTGTCACCGAGCACCATAAAGGCATCGCCCTCTTCACAGACACCGATCTCGAGGCAGTTGTGAAAGTGCAGGCGCGGAGAGCGGACATCAGAGAGCCTCCAGATCTTTCCGGTGAGAACGAGGACGGGAAAGGCACTGTTCAGTTCGTATTTGCGAAATTCAATGGATTCCGTGTGTGTTTTGGTAGCCATAAGACGTTTCCTGAGATAAAGAATCGTAACAGAAATATAATAGTCAACTTTCACCAATGAGACAAGCGTGAGGGGAGAAAACTAAAGCATATGACACAGGAAGAAATCAGTTCCGAGCGCATTCGGGACGCAATCAGCCGCATCGTGGAGCGCACCATGCGCATGGACATGCTCTGGGACTGGCCCTGCGGAGTTGCCTACTACGGCATCAGCAGAGCGTTCGAAGTGACAGGGGATGCCCACTGCATAGACCTTCTGAAGGCCAGAGTGGACGAATACATGGAACTCGGCCTCCCGAAGCCCTGGAACGTGAACCGCTGTGCCATGGGGCACTGCCTGCTGTCTTTATACGAGGCAACTGGGGAGAAAACGTATCTGGATGTTGCGGCCGACAAGACGGACTACCTCGAACATGATGCGCTTCGCTTTGGAGAGGGCGTCCTGCAGCACACGGTGTCTGCAAAGAACGACTTTCCGGAGCAGTGCTGGGCGGACACACTGTTCATGGCTGCGTTCTTTCTCCTCCGCTTTGGCGTGCTGACAAAGGATGAGAGCATCATTGAGGATGCGCTGAACCAGTACTACTGGCACATCCGCTTCCTGCAGAACAAGGAGACAGGCCTCTGGTACCACGGATATAACAACAGGACGGGGGACCACATGTCTGGCTTTTACTGGGGAAGGGCAAATGCCTGGGCTGCTTACACAATGAGTCAGGTGAAAAAGGTCCTGCCGCAGGCGTATCTGTATCCGAAATTCATGGACATCTGCGGCTCCCTCGAGGAGCTGCTCTCCTCGGCAAAGCTTCTGCAGACAGAAAACGGCCTCTGGCACACGATTCTGGATGATCCTGATTCCTATGAGGAGGTTTCTGCCTCCTGCGGCATTGCCGCAGCGATGGAAACCGATGGAAATCCCCTCCGCAGAAAATATGTGGACCGGGCGCTGGTGGGTGTCATGAATGAGATCAGCCCTGACGGAAGAGTGCAGAACGTATCTGCCGGAACCGCTGTCATGAAGGACCGGGAGGGATACCGGAACATCTCCCGGGACTGGATTCAGGGCTGGGGGCAGGGACTTGCTCTGGCATTTCTGTCCGAGGTCCTTCTGCGGATTGAGAACGGGGAAGAGAGAAAAGAGGAGAAGAAATGTTAAAAGGTGATTTCACTCTGCCCGGCGAGGCAGGATGCGAGGAATTGACATTAAAGCTTGCCAGGAAATGGGGAGCGGACGTGATCCGCGACAGCGACGGCACGAAACTCTCCCCGGAGCTTCTGAACGCGGGCTATGACATCTATTCCACGATCTGCGTGATCCGCGGACACAATGCCTATGCAAAGGCACATCCGGAGGACGTCCAGGAAACCTTTCTCATGTCAGATCCCGTGGTAGCAGACACGGAGCCCCTCTGCATTCACCTCCTCTCCGGTTACCATGAGGAGCAGTTTTCCGTCAACGACAGCGAGGAGAGCGTAAAGCTCTGGCAGGTCTTTGACCGCACGGAGAACCGGGAGGTCGCAAGAAACAGCTGGGTCTTTGAGGCAGAGACCGGAAATGTCGTTGTGACAGGGGCGCTCCCCTGCCATGAGTACACCGTCAACTTCCTTGCCTTCCGGATTTGGGAAGAGATCAACATGTACAATTCCATCACCAACGGATGGAAGACGGAGCATCTCATCCCGATCGATCCAAGGAGCGAAACGGCACAGGCATATCTTCTTGACTGGATGGACCGCTGGTGCAGAGAGCATCCCGATACGGACGTCGTCCGGTTCACCTCGCTCTTTTACAACTTCGTCTGGATCTGGGGCTCGGATCCAAAGCGTCAGAACCGCTACACAGACTGGGCTTCCTACGACTTCACGGTGAGTCCGAAGGCACTCTCGGACTTTGAGAAAAAATACGGCTATGCCCTCACCGCAGAGGATTTCATCCACGAGGGAAAGCGCCATGTGACCCACATGCCGCCGTCGCAGAAACAGCGGGACTACATGGACTTTACGAATGAATTCGTCGTGAACTTCGGAAAGCAGCTCGTCGATATCGTGCACCGCTATGGCAAGAGAGCGCTTGTCTTTTATGACGACTCCTGGGTGGGCACAGAGCCCTATGGAAAGCGCTTCCCTGAATTTGGTTTTGACGGCATCATCAAGTGCGTGTTCTCGGGATACGAGGTGCGCCTGTGCGCCAATGTGAAGACGAAGATCCATGAGATCCGCCTGCATCCGTATCTGTTTCCGACGGGACTTGGCGGCGCGCCGACCTTCATGGAGGGCGGAAATCCGAGGCGGGATGCCCTTTCCTACTGGACCCACATCCGCAGGGCGCTCCTTCGGCAGAGCGTCGACAGGATCGGCCTTGGGGGGTATTTGCACCTTGTGGAGAACTTTCCGGATTTCGTGGACTGCATCGAGACGATCGCGGATGACTTCCGGAGAATCAAGACGCTTCACGAGGAGGGACCTGTACAGACACTGCCGATTCATGCAGCGGTTCTGACTTCCTGGGGGAGTCTTCGGAGCTGGAGCCTTTCCGGTCACTTCCATGAGACCTACATGCACGATCTCATCCATGTGAACGAGGCACTCTCCGGTCTCCCGATCCAGGTCTCGTTCCTTGACTTTGACGATGTCAGAAACGACGGACTCGATGACGTGGATGTTGTGATCAATGCAGGGCGTGCGGGAACTGCCTGGTCCGGCGGCGATGCCTGGAGGGATCCGAAGGTCGTCTCTGCGCTCACGGCATGGACGCTACGCGGCGGTGTCTTTGTCGGCATCGGTGAACCCTCTGCCGTCGAAGGCTTCGAGCACTACTTCCGCATGGCGCCGGTTCTTGGCATCGATGAGGATACCGGAGAAAGAGTCTGCGAGGGAAGATATGCCTTTTCGGTCGAAGAGGAGAAAGGACTCATCCCGGCAGGGGCTTTCCTTGCAGCAAAAAGCGGCAGGTATCTGACGGACGGCGCGCACACGAGGGTTCTGGCGGCAGAGACGCTGAAGATTGCAGGGTATGATGACCCGGAGCCTGCACTCACGGTTCATCCTTTCGGAGAGGGAAAGGGCGTGTACCTCTCCTCCTTTGCGTTCAGTTTCGCGAATGCCAGGATGCTGTTCAACGTGCTTCTTCTGGCGACGGGACACGGCCTGGACCGGCCCTTTGTGACGGACAATGCGGGGGTGGAGTGCGCATATTTTCCGGCATCTGCAACCGCGGTCCTTGCGAACAACCTGGATACAGAGGAGACCGCCTCGGTGCGCATTCAGGACAGAGACGGCAGGGAAAAGCGCATCACAGAGACGCTTGCACCCTATGAGACGAAATTTGTGAAGGTTTTGGACTGAAGACATGAGACAGGCATTCCAATATGCAACCGGCGCAGATCTGGATGTTGCCTCCATGGGAGCACGGCACGGAAAGCACATTTTCCGTGCCGCTTCCTTTGGGCTTACCAGCCAGGGGCGCCCCATTAACAATACGTTTGCAATCAACCTTGCGATCCGGAAAGCCGCCGCGGCTCCCGGCGGCGGAACAGTCGTCATCCCGGAGGGAATCTACCCCGTCTACACGATTGTGCTTGCAAGCCATGTGACGCTCCATCTGGAGAAGAATGCGATCCTTCGCGCAGCCCGGCCGGACCCCTCCCTCGCACGGGGGACGAGGGGCCACGGCGAGAACGGAAACGTACTTCCCCCGGAGGCCAATCCGATGGCAGGTCCGCAGGACGGGGGTCACTCGCACTTCGCAAACAGCCTGATCTACGGGCATGATCTGGAGGATATCGCAGTCACCGGAGAGGGAGCCCTGGAGAGCTTTCTGGATGGGAGCAGTCTCCATGAGAAGGGCCGCACAGGCCCTACGGAGTACATCCTCCGGACGGATGACCCTGCTTCCGGAAGGGACCGGGCCAGGCCAGGGCACTGCGGTACCTGGTTTGGAAACAAGGGCGTTGCCCTTGTCCGCTGCAGGGATGTTTTCCTCGCGGACTTTGGCGTCCTCATCGGCGGGCACTTTGCGTTCATGCTGGAGGGCTGCCGGAATGCGTGCGTCTTTCGTGTTGTTCTTGATACTGCACGCGATGCCTTTGACATCGACAGCTGCCAGGATGTGACCGTGAAGGACAGCTGGTTCAACTCCCCGAATGACGATGCCCTCTGTATGAAGGCAAGCTTCGGCGCGGGAGAATGGATTCCGGAGCGGAATCTCCTCCTTTCGGACTGCACGGTCTCCGGCTTTGATGCGGGCTCCGTCTTTGACGGGAGCTTCTCCACCGACCGGCAGATCGCACTGGACCGCTGCGGTCCGACGGGGAGGGTCAAGTTCGGAACAGAAGCCTCCTGCGGTCTCGACACCGTAATCATCCGGAACATTCGGTTTCTTCGCTCCCGGGGTCTTTGCCTTGAGACCTGTGACTGCGCGAAGATGCACGACATCCTTGCAGAGAACCTCGAGATGGACAGTGTGTCAGGTGCACCCATCTTTATCCGCGTTGGCGACCGGGGAAGGTTCCCGGTCACGGGGTATCACAGGGACAGCATGCTCACCCATGCAGAGGACATCCGCCTTACGGATCCGCAGTGGTGCATTCCCAATACGGAGGGGTATCCCAGATACCCCGCAGTCCGCTATCAGGCGGCGATCCGGCGGGACTTTGCAGTTTCAACGGACGGAAGAGCAGAGATCAGAATTCCGGATCCCGGTGAGCCGTGCCTTGTAAACCCGAAAAATTTCGGCAGCGTGAACGGAAAGACCTGCCTGAAGAGGTGGAATGAGAAAACGGGCAGCTATGAGCCGGATCCTGCAGAAGAAATCCCTGAGGAGGACCGCGTCCTCTTTGCAAATGGCGTCGGCGGCCCTATG
>Ga0256404_1013816_pt1 | contig 10110 bp, 9 predicted proteins | sample RumenRJG_01DNA_FD_185990 | JGI IMG/M metagenome (GOLD analysis project Ga0256404, IMG submission 185990) | Bovine rumen microbial communities from Lethbridge, Alberta, Canada - RJG_01 | ecosystem: Host-associated > Mammals > Digestive system > Stomach > Rumen | place: Canada: Alberta | collected...
CTAAAAGTTCAAATTATTGATATACAAGAAAATATTAGAAAAGCAGTTGACTATATTTATAATATCAATGAAAATGAAGAGTTAAAAGGATTTACTCATACTCAAAGATATGCTGTTTATTTAATTAAGAGAATGGGAAAACTATATTTTTATAGCAAAAATGATAAAGTAATTTTAGATAATTATTCTAATAAATACAATGAACTTAATCATTTTTCTGAAATAGAATTACTAACAAAATTAAAAGAGCAAAATATGCTAATTTCTATGTCTAATACACATCAAAGTAATGATATATCAAGTATTTGTTATGCAATAATTGAAGAATTATCTAAAGTTGACAATTACCCAATTAAAAAATGTCAAAATTGTGGTAAATATTTCATACCAATTAAGAAAACTGATGAAATTTATTGTGATTATCCAAAGCCAAGTGGTAAAACTTGTAGAGAACAGGGTGCTTCTATTTTGTATAACAAACGATTGCAAGAAAATTCAGCTTATAGTGAATATAGAAAAATGTATTTGCAAAAGTTCAATTATGCAAAGAAAAATAAAAATAATAAATCTATACAAAAGGATTTTGAAAATTGGAAAAAGGAAGCAAAAGATATAATTAATAAACTGAAAAAAAATCAAATTTCAGAACATGAGGTTTATAAATGGCTATCTGGAAGTAAATAATTACTTTTTAGATAAATGAAGCCATTCCTTTATCATTTTAAAACATACCACTAACAAATAATTATATTGAACTCATTTACTCCTAAAAAAATATGACTAATTTATACTTATAAATTGTTATTGTTTTTTATAATCAATCTTAATATATATAAAACTTCCAGATTGTCTGGAAGTTTTATATAATAAACAAGCTGATTATAAAAATATTGGCTTGTTTTTGGCGATTTCAAGTATCATACTATTTTCATTTTATAATTATTTATATTTTATTATTTTTCGATAGACATTTTAGTTAATTCATCAGTATTTGTTATTTTTTTTGAAACAACATTTACTAATTGTAAATTGTTGTTATTTATTTTTGAGTTAGTATTTTGTTTATTTATTTCGAAAATGCCACATCCTTCATCAACAATTTTATATATATTATTGCCAATTTTGCCAATTATAAATGCATATTCTTTATTAGGTTCTAAATCATATGAATATGTCGTTTTATATCTCATAACTTGCGTATTCATTTCAGTTTTATTTAACTTATCTAGTCCCAATCTTTTTATATCTGTTTCGTCTAAATTGTTTTTTAAATTAGATAATTTTATATCCCCGCCTAAAGTATAAATTGTATTTTTTTCTATAGTGATATTATCTTTGCCTGATAAAATTTTAATATCTTTAAGAATTATTGGAGTACAAGGGGTATGATAATTATTATAGTATTCTGTTTTAGGTAAAAATGTTGCTTCTCCACATTTTTCAACTTTTGCAGTTATTATATAACGATTCTTTTCTTTTAATATTTTTGAAAAGTCTGTTGGATCGAATGCATAGCTTTCTTCACTTATAATCGTATCGTATACTTTTAATTCAGATTTATCGTTAGCTTTTGCAATGCTATTATTAACATTATTCTTTATTATTATTATTGTACTTATAAAAATACTAATAATTAATGTAACCGATAAAATTATTATTAATTTATTTTTTAGTTTCATAGTTAAACTCCTCCTTTAATAATTATATTTTTGAACTAATATGTCATTAAAATCTTTTGTCATTCCTCTAACAACTGGAGTCCATCCATACATTATTGTAGCAGAATTATCATATACATCCGCGCCACCATAGCAATGACACATTTCATGTAATATTACAGTTGACTGTAAATCATTATCATAATTTCTCATATGATAATCATTAATAAAAATTTTATTGTATATCCATTCAATGTAATCTAATTCATTTATATAAGCTATATTTTCGCTACCATTTGTTTTAGCTTTATAATATTGTGTATAAGCATTTGCATCTGACGTTGAATCATATATTTCATATAAATCCATTTTTGAATAACTCTTCGTATAAGTCCTATTTAGAACTATAGGATTCCATAATCCTTTAGGATATCTTAATTTGTTTTTTGATTCGTTAATTCTATCTGCATATGAATTACCACTATCAACCCAATAGTAAATATTTTTTCCGTCTTTCATTCTTCCATCTACATAAATTTTTTGAGCAGCATTTACTCTAGAAGACATACAAAAAAGATTAATAACGATTAAGCTTATTATGGCTATTGATATTACTTTAATTTTTTTTAACATAACGTTCTCCTTTCAAATTTTATATTATGTACACCAATTGTACATTTTTATTGCAGAACTACGAAGTATGTAAATTCCCCCCTTTCTATTAAATTTATAATTATTAATTAAATAATTACATTCAATATTACTTATATTTCCACTCTTTGTTACTAATTACATTAGTGCAATAGTTTTCATCTATTATTTTAAAAATACCATATCCAGAAGATTGAAATTGATATAGTGTATCATTTGTTTTATTAATAATTACTATATAGTTTTCTCCAATTAGCGGTTCATAATATGAACTTGAAGTATAATTTATATATTGTTCTTCATTAGAGTCACTGTTCTCAGATATTCCTAAATTAATAGCTTCATCTTTTGATAAGTCTCCTATCTTTATTTTACCTCCTCTTAAATATGAAGTTATTTTTCCAGACAATTTGTTAACTGATATAGAATCAATTATTTGCATTTTTACTGGCGTATATGGGCAATATGGATTATTAAAATTTTTTTGTTTCTTTAAGATCTCAGCTTTCCCTATTTCAAGAATTTTGACTTTTAAAACATAAGAATTACTTGATATTAAATTTTCTGGAATTGTGGGATCTTTGGCAAAGCTTGCAGCTTCTCTTATAGTTTTGTATATGCCCTCATTTTTGGGCGAATTATCTTTATTTTCATTTGTTGGTAATGAATTTTGTAGTGATTTTGGATTATTTCTAAGTTCTTCTTGTTTTGAAATAAGATTATTATATTCAATATTATCGGTATTTTTTTTCTTATCATTATCGTTTGTAACTACTTCTGTATTGTTGTGTATTTCATTATTTGTAGTTTTGTTTTGTTCATCAATAGTATTTGATAAAGAATTTTCTATATTTTCATCATTAATAGTATTTATAGCTGACAATTTATTTATATTGTCTCTAGAAATAAAATAATATAAAGTAAATATCATAAATAAAAATAGAGAAATAAGTGATATTGTTCTAATTCCATTTTTCTCTTGTATAAATCTATGATTGTGATTAATAATTTTCTTATAATTTTTTTCTTTATCGAATTTTTTCATTAAAATCTTTTTACATTCATCATCTATCATAATTATAAAATTCCTTCCTTGAGCAGATATTCTCTCAAATCTTTTTTACTTCGATATAAATGATTTTTTACGTTTGATTCGCTAATCTTCATGTCAGTAGCAATTTTATTAATTGGCTCATCTAAAATGTAAAACAAATAAAAGATTCTTGCTGTAAGTTCATTTCTTTTATTTAAATAATCCCATATTTTATTAATATTATCCTTATTAATATAATTACTTTCAATATCCAAAGTTTCATCATTAATATCGATTGGGTGATCTTCATCATCTAATGAAATCCAATATTGGACTTTGAAATGTTTCCACCTGATTTTTTTCTTTACTATTGTAATTAAATAAGCTTCAGGATTTTTAATATTTATTTTTTTATATTTAATTTTTTTATATATTTCAAAATATGAATCCTGTATAATATCATTTATTTCATCTATATTTTTGCAATTGCAAATTGCATATTTTAATACTACATTATATGTATTGTTATAAAAATCATAAAATGAATCAGATGTTACTTCATTTTTCATATCAAACCGCCTTTCATTTAGTAGTGTCTATTTATACAAAAAAAGTTTCAATTTAGAAGTAAAATTTAAATGTTAATTTATTGCATAATTTAGCCAAATGCACACTTTTTTTATAAATTAAATCATTTTACTTAAATAATAATTGAGTCTCCTTTATTTTTTAATAGTTTTTCAAAACTCATTTTTTTATTTGTTTTAAAGTCTTCTCTTTATAATATAATTTTACTTGTTTTTTCATTTTCTTGCAACTCTAATATTGCTTAGTTAATAATCATTATATCTATCAACTTTTTGTTTTTTATCCATTATATATTGTTTGATTGAATTTTTAAAATTCTTTGCCACTTGATATTTCTCTACATATGAAGTTTTTCTTTTATTTTCTTCACTTTTAGTGAATTTAGTAGTTCTTTTAATAATTTTTTTGTGGATCTATGTCAAGTTTTTAGACACATTTTTCCACGAATCTTTATAAATTATTCCAGCTTCTATACATTCACTTGCAAATGTATGTCTTAAGATATGAAATTTATATGATTTGATTTTTAATCTCTTCAATAATGTTTTAAAGAAATATTGATAATCTCTTGGTTCTACATATTTAATGTCACCTTATAATACATAATAATCGTCCTTATATTTTTTCTTCAATGGCTTTAATATTTTTAGTAACTTATTAGATATTTGTATTGTATGAATAGAACTATCTGTTTTTGGCTTTTCAACAATTATTTTTGTTGTATGAGATTTTTTATCGTATATTCTTTGAACAGCTCTTTGAGTATTGATAACTTTTTTTCAAAATTTATATCTTTAAATTTTAGACCACAAATTTCACCTATTCGAAGCCCTGTATTTAAGCATATAATTATTCCAAGTTCTTTTAAATCATTATGTTTTATGCAATAACTTTCCATTTTATTTTTCTCTGATTTTGTAAGTATTTTTAGCTTTTTCTTTGCTAGCTTTGGTACATTTGCCTTTTTTATTTTTAAATGTGTTTCATATTCTTCTTCATAATATTTAAAAATTGATTTTAAAATAGTTATAATGTCTTTTATAGTTTTTGGTGCAAGTGTTTCTGATAACTTGTTAATTAAATCATTGTAATTTATTGTTTCATTAAGGTTTATATCTTTTAAATTCGGCTTTAAATAGTTTTCAATACACAATAAATAATTGTAATATGTTGATTCTTTAATACTATTTTTCTTATATTCAAGCCACTCATTTGCTAAATTGTTAAAAGTCATTTGCGTACCTTCTTTCTTTTTAAAAATTTTATTTAAATTCCACATAAATAAAGCTCCTTTCAAATTTGCTATTTTTTATAATAGCAGAAATGGAAGAAGTATTTATATTAGAATTGAAAATATTATATTTAGATATGATTTATTAAATAATAATTTTATCTTTCTAAATCTCTATCTTTTGTTCTTCTTTTAGGCTGTTTTTCTTGCTTTTCCTTTAATAGCCCTTTTGAAAACTCCCAATCTGCAACGCACATTTCTTTTTCTATTGCGATTTTTTCTTTAACTTTTGGTATATCTTCTTTAATTTGCTTTGCTGTTTTTAGTTTCTTTCTGTAATTTTCAATTACTTTAGAGCAATCATCTCTTTTTCGCTTATATTCCACAATTTTAGATTCATCTGTGCAATGCCTTAATTTATTTCTATAGTGTTGCCTTATATCTTCAACTTCTTTGATTTCATCTTCAGTTTTTAATATGAAATTATCTAAATCTTCTTCAGTTTTAATTTTCTCACCTGCAATTAATCTAACATGTTCGCTGTATCTATCCATTTTTCTAATTTCTGCTTTCATTTCAGGGGATAGTGGTATATGTTTTTGATAATGATTTTGTGGGCTTTCTAATGGTCTTGCACCCATAAGGTATAAAAGCAATAAAAATAGAAGTTCTAAACAACTTTTCTTTCTCAAGTCATCAAAACTTCCTTTATATTTGTATGTTTTAACATTAGTATTTCTTTGATATTTACTTCTATTATATGTACTATAAGAATTCGCTTCAGAGTGTGCTAGATCTTTATTGTACTCTGAAAGTGGAGTGTTCATAAATTTTTTATAATCATAATAAAATGTTGGCGGATTAGATAAAACTTTTGCTTCTATATTTTCCATTGTATATTCTTCACCAAGTCTAAATAATCTTGTTGCCTTTGTATCTCTTGTTCTTCGAATTGTAGCATATTTTCTATTATCACTATCATTTATAACATAGCCTTTTTTAATCATTACATTTTTAAATTCATCAACAGTTGTTGTTATATCAAGGGCTTCATCTATTGCTTCTCTCATTAAATTATACTTTGTTGGCTCTCCTCTTTTTTCGGCAAAATAAATATTTCGTGCTGTTCTACCTTTTGGATTTTTAATTACTGTTAAATTATTTTCAGCACATAATGCATCAGATATACTTCTAAATTTATAGTACGCACCTTTATTACAATTAAATTTTTCTCCTGTAAACATATTAACAGAATTGATTACAAAATGATTATGATATGTTCCAGTATTTAAGTGTGTTGCAACTAAAACTTGGTATTCTGAAAACATTTTTTGTGCAAGTTCTACACCAATTTTATGAGCTAATTCTGCTGTAACTTCTCCTGTTTTAAAACTTTGATATGCGTGGTATGCAACATTTCCAGTAGTTTTATTGAATCTTTCTTGAACTGCTTTCATTTCTTGATAAGCTGTATCTCTATTACAATTTACTCCAGTTACAAATACTTGATGTTCTTCATTATCAATTGTTTTTTCTCCATTTTCTGCATATTTTAAAACTTGTTTTAAATCAGTAAATTGTACCTTTTTAGGATCATTTGCATAGTCTAAAACTTTACCAATACTTCCTTTAATCGCCCATATTTTCGTTGTTGCCATTAGCATTACCTCCACTATAAATCTTTCTAAATTTACTTTCAATTTGCTTTAACTCTTCTATAATTTGCTCATTATTCAACCTTTCAATGTTAAATCTTAAATCCACAATGTCAGTATAAATTACTCTAAAATTATCATTTGGTACTTCAATTATTTCTTGATTAAGTGCACATTTTCTCAAATACGCTGACAAAGATAAATGACATTTTTTTGCCTTTTTAGTAATTTTTTCTTTCTCTTTTTCATAAACTCTGATGTTAATTCCTTTTTCTTTTCTTCTCATATAATCGCTTCCTTTCGTTCCTATTTTTTTGCTTTTTTGTACTTTTATTTGATGCTTTAAAATCAATATTATTGTTTTTATTTAGAACAAATTAAATAAAAAATGTTCCTAATAAAGTACTATTTATTTAAAGAACTTGAATAAAAAATTTCTTCTTATTCAAAATAAATCACATAATAAATAATTTTTTATTTAAAATCAAATGACGATGAAAATTTTTATAAAATGGGGTTATAGGGGCTTTGCCCCTCTCAACTTTTTAAAAGTTGTCGGTTTTAGTGGCAACACAAAACCTATGCTCGCTATACTTATAGACATACCTTTTTGGCAATACACAAGGCAATACATATTACTCGTTCTTAATAAAGCATATCTACTTACAGACACTCAAAAAAAGTTCATAAAAAAAATCGCTTTAGTTTTATACTAAAACGAAACTAATTTATATTAACATAAAATTTATTAAAATCAAGATTTGAATAATCTCTTTGTTCAAAATTTGAAGATTTATCATTTCTGTCTCCATATTTTTTATTATTATTTTTATATTTATTTTTATTATATTTATTATCCTTAAACTTTTCTTCAATATGGCGTTGAAGTTTTGTTGGGGAGGGTATTGAACTTTTGTTCAATAGGGTATTTAACTTTTCTTCAACAGGTATCAATCTTCTAATACCAACTTCTTTGCTATCCTTTTTATATATAATTTCAATATTTATATAACCTTTTTCTTTTAATGAATTTACTAATTTTGAAACTTGTGTTACAGATATATTTAGTAATTCACTTAAATCTTTATTATTACAAAAACAAAAATTACGTTCTTTACTTAAAAATAAAATTAATGAATATATTACTTTTTCTTTATCTCTTAATTTATCATCTGTTAATACTTCCATTGGAATCCATATTCCTTTTAAATCTAAATTCAACTATAATCTCACCTTCTTTCTTTTATTTGCTTTCAAAATTCGTTTTAAGGCATTTTCATTAAGCTCTTATATAACTTGTTATTTTATATATGTAGAATGAAAATTTCCACAAAATAAAAAGCCTTGAAATTATTTCTAACTTCAAAGCTTTATTAAATTGATAATTTATAAATAATTATTAAATAAATAACTAGTTTATTTTAATATTTTCCAATAACCATTTTTTCTTGATCCAATTCTTGACAATACCTTATCATTTTTCATTTCCTGAATATTTCTTTGAATTGTTCTTTCGGTTATTTTTAGTTTAGATGCTAATTCTGTTTGGGTAATTTCTTTATTATTTGATATTTCTTCCAATATTTTTTCCTTTGTTGGAGATAATTTTATCCCGACATTTATCCCGACATTTATCCCGACATCTTTGTCATTTTCAATTATAGGCTTTCTTAATTTTTCAAAACTATTTCTATGAAAAATAATTGTAAATCCTGTATTTTCAGCTCTAAATTGAACATCTACATTATTACTTTTGCATTCTTCATATATTCTTCTAATTCCAGATGAAAACGATTCTGCATCTTCTGATTTATATAATGTTTGAGCTATTATTGGATTTCTAAAAACAGAATGTGCTTTTCCATCAATATAATCTTGTGGAGTAAATTCTGTTGGAAAAGTCCCTGGATTATATATTTCAACTCTATCAGTAAATATTGAAACTTCAACCCCTTTTCTTTCTACAAAAGACTTATGAGCATAAGAATTTGCAAGAGCCTCACGAATTGAGTTTATTGGTATTTCAGGAGTTTCAATTCTTTTCTTTTCTATTTTTACATTCCAAATTATATTATGCATTATATATTCATAGGCATAATCCATTAGTGAAAAAATATTACCCTCTCTTTTATCAATATCTATAAATGTTGTTTTAGTTTCAGTTGCAAATACTGCTAATTGCAATTCAACATTGTTATTATCACAAAATAAAACCTTACCTGCATTTAAAAGTTTATTATCTTTTATTAATCCTAATCTATTAAGAACTTCTTCTTTATTTGTATATTCAAATGGAATTCTTTTTGCTTTAACACCTCTTGATATAAATTTCTTTAAGACTTCTTCATTCACATCTTCTATAGTCTTGTCAGAAACTTGAGCATCCCATTTTTCATCGTCACTCATTGCTTCAATGTACAAGTTTCCTAATTCACTTGCAGATAATTGCCTATCAGTATCACTAACTCTCATATATGCTTTTCCCTCAGCAAAATATGGAATATTATTTCCACTAAATTTAACCTCTATACAATTTTTTCCATCTATTGATACTTTTTCAATAATTGGATAAATTTTGGGTTCAATTTTTTCTGCAATTGTTTGAGAAACATCTCTTAATGTTTTAGCACTTATATCCAATCCAATTGGAGTCCCATCATCTTTTATTCCAAAATAAATCTTTCCACTTCTATGTTTGTTTAATATTGCAGAAATTGACACCATTGCTTCTCTTAACTCTCGTGTTGTCTTTTTATATTCAATTGTTTCAGTTTCTTCATTCATGTATAATTTTCTCCTTTTTTTTATTTATTAAGTTTTTATATTATTTTATATTATTTATGCTATTTTTTCGTTGCATTTTGTGTAAGCTTTATTGTTTTCAATATAACTTTTCAAATTTTTTTAAATTGTGCAAGAATCTCTTGCACAATTAATTTAGTTTAAATTATTATAACACTTTTTCTTTATGATTTCATTAAAAATTTGAAATTATTGCCAAATAATTTCGTTCAAAATTATTTCTTCTGCACAATGCTTATAGTTATTCATTAATCCAACCCATTCGAGTTGATCCATCTTTCCATCGTAATGTATTGGAATATTATCATTTTTCGCCATTGATTTAGTAATTTCATCAACTCTTTCTTTTGCCATTTTATCTACCTCTGATAAATGCTCATTTAATTTGCCTGTCATTATTAGTTCACTCCACAAGCCTCTTTTATGCTCTTTTAAATATTCAAGCCTCATAAGCCCATACTTTCCTAAATTAACTTTCTTTTTATTGTTGTT
>Ga0256404_1013818_pt1 | contig 10107 bp, 5 predicted proteins | sample RumenRJG_01DNA_FD_185990 | JGI IMG/M metagenome (GOLD analysis project Ga0256404, IMG submission 185990) | Bovine rumen microbial communities from Lethbridge, Alberta, Canada - RJG_01 | ecosystem: Host-associated > Mammals > Digestive system > Stomach > Rumen | place: Canada: Alberta | collected...
TCCGCAACGAGAAGAGGATGCTCCAGGAGGCGGTTGATGCGCTGATCGATAACGGACGCCGCGGCAGACCGGTCACCGGTCCCGGCAACCGTCCGCTGAAGTCGCTTTCCGATATGCTGAAGGGCAAGTCCGGACGTTTCCGTCAGAACCTGCTCGGCAAACGAGTAGACTATTCCGGCCGTTCCGTTATTGTCAACGGTCCTGAAATGAAGATCTGGCAGTGCGGTCTTCCGAAGGAAATGGCACTTGAGCTGTTCAAGCCGTTTGTCATGAGGGAACTGGTAGCCAGAGATATGGCACACAACATCAAGGCGGCCAAGAAGATGGTCGAGAGAATGGATCCTCAGGTATGGGACGTTCTCGAGGATGTCATCAAGGAGCATCCGGTAATGCTGAACCGTGCACCTACGCTGCACCGTCTCGGTATCCAGGCTTTCGAGCCGATCCTGGTAGAAGGCAAGGCAATCAAGCTTCATCCGCTTGTCTGCACCGCCTTCAACGCAGACTTCGACGGAGACCAGATGGCAGTCCATCTGCCGCTGACCGCGGAAGCACAGGCGGAATGCCGTTTCATGCTTCTGTCGCCGAACAACCTGCTGAAGCCGTCTGACGGTGGTATCGTGGCTGTTCCTTCACAGGATATGGTTCTCGGTATCTACTACCTGACACAGGAACGCAAGGGAATTATCGGCGAGGGCAATTATTATAAAGATCTTAATGAGGCTATTCTTGCATACGAAAACGGCTACGTGAAATTCCAGTCGAGAGTCAGGATCCGCCGCACCGGTAAAGACGCGGACGGCAACGAAATCTCAGCGGTGATCGAGAGCACGTTCGGACGTTTCCTGTTCAATGAGATCATTCCGCAGGATCTGGGTTATGTAGACCGTTCGGATCCGGCCAACGCGCTGGCACTGGAGATTGATTTCATGGTAAAGAAGGGAGATCTGAAGAAGATCCTCCAGAAGGTCATGGATATCCACGGTGCGACTGTTACGGCAGAGGTGCTGGACCATGTCAAGGCCATGGGCTATCACATTTCCACCAGAGCCGGCATGACGGTTTCCATCGAGGATATGGTCGTTCCGGAAAGCAAGGAGACACTGATCGAAGAGGCCGAGAAGAAGGTGGATCAGATCACCCAGAACTATAAGTTCGGTCTTGTTGATGAGAAGGGACGTTATCAGGAAGTTATCGAGACCTGGACGGACACCGGTGCAAAACTGGAGAAAGCCGTCAAGGAGAACCTTGATCAGTACAACAACATCTTCATGATGGCGGATTCAGGAGCGCGTGGTTCCGATAAGCAGATTCTGCAGCTGGCAGGATGGCGAGGTCTGATGGCCGATACCACAGGTAAGACCATTGAGCTCCCTGTAAAGTCGAACTTCCGTGAAGGACTGGACGTTCTGGAGTATTTCATGAGTGCACACGGCGCCCGTAAAGGTCTGTCCGATACCGCACTTCGTACCGCAGACTCCGGTTACCTGACCCGTCGTATGGTCGATGTATCACAGAACCTGATGATCCGTGAGCCTGACTGCTCGGTGAACAGAAAAGAGATTCCGGGCATGTGGGTTGAGGAAATCACCGACGGCAAGCGTGTCATCGAGAGTCTTCAGGAAAGAATTACAGGCAGATTCTCCTGCTATGAAATTAAGGATAAAGACGGCAATGTGATCGTAAAGAAGAACCACATGATCACACCGGCCCGTGCAGCAAAGGTCGTTTCCATCGGTGTGGATGAGAACGGTCAGCCGCTGACCAGGGTGAAAGTCCGCACGATTCTTACCTGCCGTTCCAAGATGGGCATCTGCTCCAAGTGCTATGGTTCAAACATGGCTACGGGTGAGGTTGTTCAGGTCGGCGAGGCAGTCGGCATTATCGCAGCACAGTCAATTGGTGAGCCCGGTACACAGCTGACCATGAGAAACTTCCATACCGGCGGTGTTGCGGGCGGCAACGATATCACACAGGGTCTTCCCCGAGTTGAGGAGCTTTTCGAAGCCCGTAAGCCGAAGGGACTCGCGATCATTACCGAGATCAAGGGTATTGCCCGTCTGCAGGATACAAAGAAGAAACGTGAGGTCGTTGTCACCAACGATGAGGACGGTGATTCCAGAACCTATCTGATTCCTTTCGGAACCAGACTGAAAAAGGAAATCGAGGAAAATCCGGACGGCGTTGCGTATGAAGCCGGTGATCCGCTGACTGAAGGTTCCATCAACCCGCACGATCTGCTGAAGGTCAGAGGACCGGAAGCAGTTCAGGACTATCTGCTGAACGAAGTTCAGAAGACATACCGTCAGCAGGGTGTTGATATCTGCGACAAGCATATCGAGGTCATCGTCCGTCAGATGCTGAGAAAGGCCCGCATCGATGATCCGGGTGACACCGGATTCATGACCGGCCGTATGGTCGATTATCTGGATGTCCTTGATGCGAACGACAAGGCAGAGGAAGAAGGTACCAGACCGGCAACCTATGAGAGAATCCTTCTCGGCATTACCAAGGCTTCGCTGGCAACGGATTCCTTCCTGTCCGCAGCATCCTTCCAGGAGACGACACGTGTACTGACTGATGCCGCGATCAAGGGCAAGACCGATCGCCTGGTTGGTCTGAAGGAAAATGTTATTATCGGTAAGCTGATCCCGGCAGGTACCGGAATGAAATATTACCGGAATCTGAAGCTGAACACTGATGCTGAAATTGAGGCGAGAAAGGCAGCCGAGGAAGCGGCACAGCGCGAGGCAGATGAGGAGATCATTTCCGCAAGTGAAGGCGATGAGCCTCAGGATGAGGAGACCATTGATCCGTCCCTTATTTCCGGAGAAAACATCGATGCCGCTGAAGTCCCGGCAGATGATGCCGCTGCGAATGAAAACGCAGATCATACGGAAGAATAAGTACCCCGTCATCTGAGCATGATGACAGGCAAAAGAAAAGGAGGCCCCGGAAGGGACCTCCTTTTTGATGCCTCAGCACAGAAGAGATATGATATCACAGATCATCTGTCATCAGATAGCATCTGTCATCAGATAACGTCTGACATATCATACATTCCTGCCGGTTTTCCGGCGAGGAATCTGGCAGCCTCAATCGCACCTTTGCCGAAGATGGCTCTTGAGTAAGCAGTGTGTTTGAATTCGATGACTTCATCCTGGCCAGCAAAAATCACGTCGTGCACGCCGACGATCGTTCCGCCGCGGACAGAAGAAATGCCGATTTCCTTCGGATCACGCTTCTCCGTGCGGTCGTGACGGCTGAATACCAGATGATATTCATTATCCAGCGCTTCATTCATGCTCTCTGCAAGAGAAACAGCGGTTCCGCTCGGAGCATCCAGCTTGCGGTTGTGATGCGCCTCGACAATTTCCATGTCGTATCCGACGGGTGCCAGTACCTTTGCCGCTTCCTTCAGCAGCTTCATCAGAAGGTTGACACCGACGGACATATTGGCAGAACGCAGGATGGCAACAGATTCCGAAGCCTTCTTCACCTGTGCCAGGATCTCATCTGTCAGTGCCGTGGTGCAGAGCACCAGGGGAAGCTTTTTCTTTTCACAGTATTCGAGGAGTGCCGGGACAGCACGGAAATTGGAAAAATCGATGCATACATCGGCGTCCGCAGTACATTCATCGGGAGAAGAAAAAACAGGATAATCCCTCTTTACCGCATCTGCCGCGATATCGATACCCGCTGCAACTTCGACATTCTCATCTGCCGCGATCAGATCTGTCAGCACCTGTCCCATGTGGCCGTTGCAGCCGCTCAGTAAGATTTTTATCATTGACAATGCCCTTCTTTACATAACCCTTGTTCCATACGTCCGTGTCCGCCCGTTGACCGACACAGATGCCGGATGAAAGATGAATCCGTCCGGCCTGAAACTTACTTATTCATCTGAAACGTACTTATTTACATGAAACTTACTTATTCATCTGAAACGTACTTATTTACATGAAACTTATTTCTTCAGCTGAATGCCAAAATCAGTCAGAGCCGCGCGCAGTCTTTCCTGACCGGCTTCCGACATGCCGTACAGCGGTCCTCTGAGAGCGCCGACCTCGAAGCCCATCATGTTCAGAGCCGTCTTGACAGGGATCGGGTTCACTTCGCAGAAAAGAGCCTCGATCAGCGGAAGCGCCTTCAGCTGCATGGCTGCGGCTTCCTTTACATCGCCGTCAAGCATTCTGGCACACATATCATGGGTGTATTCGGGTGCGACATCGGAAAGCACGGAAATGACGCCAAGGCCGCCGAGCGCCATGATCGGGATGACCTGGTCGTCGTTGCCTGAGTAAAGCTCGATCTGATCGCCGCAGAGTTCCTTTGTTTTCGCAATCTGGGAGATGTCACCGCTGGCTTCCTTGATGCCGCGGACATTCTCTGTGTTGTGGCAGAGCCAGGCTGCCGTTTCAGGTCTGATGTTGCAGCCGGTCCGGGAAGGTACATTGTACATGATGATCGGCGTATGAAGCGCATCGGAAATATCGCTGTAGTGACGTTTCAGGCCGTCCTGCGTGGCTTTGTTGTAGTAGGGGGTGACCACCAGGCAGGCATCAACGCCGTAGCTCTCTGCTTCTTTTGACAGGTTGATCGCAGTTTCCGTGCTGTTCGAGCCGGTGCCGGCGATGACCGGGATCCTGTGGTTCACGGTTTCCACGCAGTGCTTCACGACGGCCATATGCTCTTCCTCGCTCAGCGTAGCGGATTCGCCTGTGGTGCCACAGATTACGATGGCGTCCGTCTTATTCGCAATGTGCCACTCCAGAAGTTCATCCAGTTTCGAAAAATTCACTGTCAGATCATCATTCATCGGAGTGACGATGGCGACAGCGGAACCAGTAAATACAGACATAACGATTCCTCCTTCAGTTCCGGTCCTGACTTTGACCGTTAGATTTCATGCCAGTTTATCCTTTAGTTTAACACGGAATGCCGATAAACTCTACACAAATAAAAATTATTGTGCTATAATCGCAAGGTTGCTAAAATAATCAAAGATCCTGTAAAACCGCGCCGCAGAGCGTTTTTGCGGCACATCAGACAGCGGCTTTTCTGAAGTGAGGTAATCAGCATGAAAATGACCAGAGATGATATCCGTAATGTTGCCATCATTGCTCATGTCGATCACGGCAAGACGACACTGGTCGACAAACTCCTGAGACAGAGCGGAACCTTCCGTGATAATCAGGTGGTTCAGGAACGTGTCATGGACTCCGGTGCCATCGAGCGGGAGAGAGGCATCACCATTCTTTCCAAGAACACGGCAGTTCATTATAAGAACACCAAAATCAACATCATCGATACGCCAGGCCACGCGGATTTCGGCGGTGAGGTAGAACGTGTCCTGAAGATGGTTAACGGTGTCATTCTCCTGGTCGATGCTTTCGAGGGACCCATGCCGCAGACGAGATTTGTTCTGCAGAAGGCTCTGGCGCTCGACCTGAAGGTCATTGTCGTGATCAATAAAGTAGACCGTCCGAATGCACGTCCGAAGGAGGTCGTCGATGAGGTGCTCGAGCTTCTGATGGATCTCGGCGCAAGTGACGATCAGCTGGATGCGCCGTTCCTGTATGCTTCCGGCCGTGATGGCTGGTGTACCAATGAGCTGGAAGACGAGAGAAAGGACATGACGCCGCTTTTTGAGGCCATTCTCAAGTATATTCCTGCACCGGAAGGCGATCCGGACCTGGGCATTCAGATGCTGGTCAGCACCATCGACTACAATGAATATGTCGGAAGAATCGGTGTCGGCAAGATCGACAACGGTTCGCTGAAACTGAATCAGGAGGTTCTGCTGATGAACCATCACGATCCTGACAAGAAGGAACGTGTAAAAATCAGCAAGATGTATGTATTTGACGGCCTGAAGAGAGTGGAAGTGGAAAGTGCTACGGTCGGCGAGATCGTTGCCGTATCCGGCATCGCTTCCATTCATATCGGCGACACGCTCTGCGATCCTGATGATCCGAAGCCGATCTCGTTCCAGAAGATTGAGGAGCCGACGATTTCCATGAACTTCGTTGTCAATGATTCTCCTCTTGCCGGAACGGAAGGAACCTATGTCACTTCCCGTCATCTCCGTGACCGTCTGTACCGCGAGCTGAATACCGATGTCAGTCTGCGCGTAGAAGACACGGATTCTGCCGACTGCTTCAAGGTATCCGGACGAGGCGAGCTGCACCTTTCCGTGCTGATCGAGGAAATGCGCCGCGAAGGATATGAGTTCGCTGTAAGCAAGGCCGAAGTTATCTATAAATACGATGAAAACGGAAAGAAACTGGAGCCGATTGAACTTGCCTATGTCGATGTGCCGGACGAATATTCCGGTGCTGTCATTCAGTCGCTCTCCGAAAGAAAAGGCGAACTGATCAATATGACGGCAGGCAATGCCGGCGTGACGAGGCTGGAGTTCAGAGTTCCGTCCAGGGGACTGATCGGATTCCGTGGCGGATTCATGACCATGACCAAAGGCAACGGCATCATCAATACCATTTTTGATTCCTATCAGCCCTACAGGGGAGAGATTCAGTTCCGCAAGACCGGATCTCTGATCGCGTTTGAGCCGGGCGAGTCCGTTACCTACGGCCTGTTCGCAGCTCAGCAGCGCGGTACCCTGTTCATCGGACCCGGCGAGAAGGTATATGCGGGCATGATCGTAGGATCTTCGGCAAAGCCGGAGGATATTGAGCTGAACGTATGCAAGACAAAGCATCTGACCAATACCCGTACTTCTTCGTCGGATGAAGCACTGACACTGACACCGCCGCTTCGTCTTTCTCTGGAGCAGGCGCTGGAATATATCGACGAGGATGAGCTCCTCGAGGTTACGCCGAAGAGCCTGAGAATCAGAAAGAAGATCCTCGATTCCAGACTGAGAAAACGTTCTGAAATCAGCGCAAAGGCAAAAAAGAACGGCTGATAAAGAGATAGCGTACACAGGCTGAATCATCGTACGTGTGATCGTACAGGTCTGAATCACAGAAGTGAGAAGAAGACAGTATAACGGATAAAATAAGACCCGCGCTCCGGATTCCGGGGTGCGGGTCTTATTTTTTCAGATTTTTTCGTGATTGTTGAACTTCTTCAGAACCTTCTGAATGCGGTCACGCGGATCAAGCAGGGAGCTGATCGAACCGTCGTGATTCAGCGTATCGATCAGGAGAGCGATGTATTTGCTCATGTCGCAGCTGATGTAGTAAGGCTTCAGCAGCAGTTCCGGCTTCTGATATACAAGGTTTGTGGTGACAAGCTTGGTGAACCAGCCTTTTTCATAGGCCTCGTCAAATTTTCTCAGTCCGTTGGTGAAAAGACCGAAAGTGCAGCAGATGTAAATATTCTTTGCACCTCTTTCCTTCAGGAGGCGGGCGGTGTCGATCATGCTTCCGCCGGAGGAGATCATGTCGTCGACGATGATGACATCCTTTCCGGTTACGTCGGCACCGAGAAATTCATGGGCGACGATGGGGTTACGTCCGTCCACGATCGTGGAGTAATCTCTTCTCTTGTAAAACATGCCCATGTCTACGCCGAGGTTGTTGGCAATGTAGATCGCACGCTCCATGGCGCCCTCATCAGGGCTGATGCACATCAGATGGTCCGAATCAATTTTCATATCCGGTTCCGCGTGGCGGAGAATATTCTTAATAAACTGGTAGGAAGGACGGATCGTTTCAAATCCGTGCAGCGGGATGGCGTTCTGAACTCTCGGATCATGGGCATCAAAGGTGATGATATTGTCCACACCCATCTCCACAAGCTCCTGCAGGGCGATCGCACAGTCGAGCGACTCACGTCCGGTTCTGCGGTGCTGGCGGCTCTCATAGAGGAACGGCATGATGACATTGATGCGGCGCGCGTTGCCGGCGATGGCTGCGATGACACGCTTCAGATCCTGATAATGATCGTCCGGCGACATGTGATTGGTATAACCGCACAGAGAATAGGTCAGCGAATAATTGCAGACATCGACCATGATGTAGATATCGTCACCGCGGACCGATTCGCCCACCACACCCTTGGCTTCACCTGATCCGAATCTCGGGATATCCGTAGGGATGATGAAGGACGATCTCGCGTAACCTTCCACATCACCGTTTCTGCTGCCTGTCTGATAGCGCTCCCGGCGCCAGTCAACGAGATAATCGTCGACCTTCTTTCCCAGCATGGCACAGCTCTGCAGCGGGATAATGCCGAGGCGGCCCACCGGTTCAGCGTCGTAGTAGTTGGATTTTCTCTCAGTCATTTTCGTTTCCTCCCAGTTTTTTCTGAATGCGGATGTCCCTGCCGGACATGTGGATAAGTCTGTAGGATCCCATGATTCGTGAGAATGTTCTCTCTGAAAAAATATTCTGGAAATTTCCCAGTGAAAGATTCGTTGAAATGATCGTCGATTTCCTGTCCTTGATGCGCTCGTTCACGATCAGGAAGAATTCCGACGACACGAAGCTGTTGACCAGTTCGGCGCCCAGATCATCGATGATCAGCAGGTCGCAGGAAAAAATATTGTCATGGATCTGCTTCAGTTCGCGGCCGTCAGTTCCGGTTCCTCCGTCCGATCCCGGACTGAATTTATACTGACCGAGTTTCTCGGTCAGTTCGTATGCTGTCATATAGATTACACTGAAGGCGCGGTCGATCAGCGATTTTGCGATACAGTGAGTCAGAAAAGTCTTGCCGACGCCTACCGCGCCGTAGATCATCAGATTTTCGTTCGAGGGAAAACGACTGCAGAATTCCCGGGCGGCGCGGAGCGCTTCCTCTGCTTCCTGTCTGGCGGTTTTGCCGCTGCGCGGATCCGGGTCGCTGCTGCTGTAAAAATCGAGCCGGAAAGTATCAAAGTTTTCCCTGCCGAGGATCTGCCCAAGACTGGAGTCCTTGTAAAGCAGGCTGAGCTCCAGCTTTTTAAAACAGGAGCATTTGTCGGTGCCGACATAGCCGGTATCGTGGCAGTACGGACAGTCATAGACGGGTTCCAGATAATTTTCCGGGAATCCGTTCAAAAGAAGAAGCGTTTTTCTCTCCTCGCGCAGCCTGCCGATGATCTTCTCCAGGTCAGAATCTTCCTGCACATCAGCGGATCCGTCCGCCGGGGATGCTCCGTGCCCCTTCGTCAGAAGATATCTCGCCCTGCGGATGCCCGCGTCGGCGATTTCCTCATCAATCTCGCGGAGGCGGGGCACCGCGCGGAAAGCCTCTGCCCGATGTTCTTCTGTGATCCGGCGGTTTTTCAGCTGCCGTTCACTGTAGATCCGCATGACCGCGTCATATTGTTCATTCGTCAGAGCCATTCACCGAACTCCTGTTATCCTGACTGTCCAGAAGAGCCTTTTCCAGATCGTCATAATTATATTCGCGTTGACTGAAATTGCTGTTGAAGCTGTTTTTTCTGCCGTTCCGGCTGTCTGTGCGGGCTGCTGAAGCGGAGGAACCCTGACGGGACCCGCCTTCCTTCCGCGCGGACATTTCCTCCTGATGCTTCTGGTCCAGACGCTTTACATCCTCCGGCGTTGTGGCACCGGCTGCATGCCAGTCGCTCAGGATGCGGTCCGCATAGGGGAAGCTCGGCTGCGACGTTTTCCGGATGGTGCGCGCCGCCGCTTCGCTGATCAGTTCCATCGAGAAGCCGTAATCATTAAGCCAGTGATCCATGATCTCCTTCTCATGCGGGATCGGATTTCTGTTTTTAATGCCGAAGGCCTTGAAGATTTTCAGATATTTGTTCTCAAAGCTGCCGGTATATTCCTTGGCGGCCTTCAGCGTATGAATGCCTTCCTGATCCCAGGCCAGGCCGGTTTTTACGATATAGCGGATCGCCGTATGCTGGTGTTCGATGCAGTACTCGATCAGATACAGGACGAGATCGGACGGAAAATGGAGATCATCGTAGAAGTATAGAATTTCCCTCATCTCCGTCGCGGACAGCGGCCGCTTCAGATACTGTTCCGTTGCGAAAAGAATCTGACGGGCGTCCTCATCACTCTTCAGGTCATTCAGGCGTGAAGTGGAAATCTGCGCAGATTTTTCCGCCCCGTCGGCTGTTCTGCCTGACGCGGGTCCTGAGACTGTTTCCTCTGCCGACGGATCATTCTGCGTCGCTGT
>Ga0256404_1013820_pt1 | contig 10106 bp, 4 predicted proteins | sample RumenRJG_01DNA_FD_185990 | JGI IMG/M metagenome (GOLD analysis project Ga0256404, IMG submission 185990) | Bovine rumen microbial communities from Lethbridge, Alberta, Canada - RJG_01 | ecosystem: Host-associated > Mammals > Digestive system > Stomach > Rumen | place: Canada: Alberta | collected...
CACAAAGGCATAGCCCCGGATGTAGTAGCCGGAGGTGAGGCTCTTCTCCCCCGCCGTGTCCGTGAGAGGTCCCGTCAGCCACCGGTCCACGCTGTTTGCAAACTCGACGCCGATCTTCAGCACCGGGTCCTCCCACTTCTCCGGCAGTGGCTTTTCCAGCTTTTCCGGCTCGGTATAGTGGGGATTCCTGAGCTCCACATCCTCCACGGAGACCGTAAACTCCCGCTCCGCGGGATCCTGCACGAGGTAGGGGTGGTAGAACGGATCGTCCGCAAAGAGCGGCCGGTGGGCCGCAAGGAGGCTCTCCAGCTCCCTGGAGAGGCGCCTGCTCTTGACGTCGTCCTTCCTGTCATCGCCCCGGGAGAGGGACTCATGGTGGTAGAGGTACATGTTGTTGCGGACGACGTTGTAGTAGCCAAGCTCAAAGACCTTCAGACACAGGTCGATGTCGTTGAAGGCGACCGCAAACTTCCCGGCGTCAAACCCGCCGACCTGCCGGAACAGATCCATGCGGATCATCAGGCAGGCCCCGGTGACCGCGATCACGTTCCGGACGCCCTTGTTGAAGCCGAAGTAGTGCTCCTCGTTGTTGGAGAGGTACTGGAGCTTGTGGATCGGACCTGCATGGACGTTGACAACGCCTGCGTGCTGGATGATGTCGCTGTTGGGGTACAGAAGCTTCATGCCCACGCACCCGACATAGGGAAGCTTTGCCTTCTCTGAGAGATAGGAGAGCCACTCGGGCCTTCGGATCTCGATGTCGTCGTTGAGAAACAGGAGGAGCTCACCGTTTGCGTGGGAAGCGCCCAGGTTGCACATCGCGGAGAAGTTGAACTCCATGGGCTCATAGAGATAGAGCGCACTCCCCGTCTCGTTGTGGGATGCAAGGAGCGCCTCCACGGCCTTTCTGTTCTCCTCCGAGGAGCCGTTGTCCACGATGATGAGCTCGTAGGGAAGGGACTCCGTGTACTTCTCAATCGAATGGATGCAGGAGGCGAGGACCTTCGGATTGTCCTTGCTGGGGATGATGATGCTGATGAGGCGCGTTGCGGCGCTCTCTGCGGAGTAGCGCCCTGTCAGGGACCCGTGGATCAGCTTGGAGTCCCAGGGATTGTGCTTTCTCGTTGCGTGGTAGAGCACCTCCCGGATGTGCCCGATCGGGAACTTTCCGCCGCTTCTTCTCGTAAAGCCGCCCTCTGCCTGCGCAAGCTTCATGCAGAAGCTCCCGTAGATCCAGGCCCGCATGCCGTCGTCCAGGTCCGTCTTTGCGGCCTTTGCCTCCTCGTCCTTATCCTCCTCGATCTTTGCCCGGGACTCAAAGGTGTCCGCGGTACGGAGGCCGGGGTTGATCATGAGGAGCTCCGTCTTCCGAAAGGCAAAGACGTGGCCGATGTAGAACGTCGAGAGGAAGGTGTCCGGTGCCCAGTCGGACTTGAGCCAGGGGTCGCAGAGACCTCCCCTCTCGTCGATGCGGTCCTCATCGCCGTAGACCATGCCGATGTCCGGGTTCTCCGCAAAGAAATCCCGGATCATGGTCTCCGCGTAATCGGTCAGGTATCCGTCGTCATCCACCGCGATGATGATGTCCGCCTTCTTTGCCCCGGAGATCACGTAGTTGCGCAGGTGGGAGTACTTCACCTGCTCCACGGAAAACGTTGCCCCCTCGCTGTGATCCTTCTCCTTCAGCTTCCGGTCCAGCTCCGCCTTGTGGGAGGTGTACCAGTTGGCATAGGCGTTGTTCTTGTTCGCAAGCTCTTTTTCGTATTCCTCATCACACCGGTTCACGAAGTACTGCCTGATCTTCTGCTTCAGCATGCTGTTCTCTCCTTACCTGCTGCCCTTCTGAATTGCCTCCGACATCGTGCCGGGGATCCCCGCCATCTGGATGGTAAAGGTCAGCTCGTCCACAGTCCCGGCGTCCTCTCCCCTGCGCCCCGACTTCTTCCTTATCTTCTGAAGGTCGAGGGAAAACCAGGGGTCGCCGGTTGCAAAGAGCACCGCACCGCCTCCGCAGGCGGTGCCGTTGTGCGTCACATATCTGGAAAACAGGGCGCCGCTTTTCTCCTCGCCCGTAAACTCCGCCCGCCGCAGCATGGCAACGCAGGGAACGCTTGCGGGGTCGAGGCGGAGTGCCCTGACGTTCCGCCCTGCCCTTACGGCAAAGGAAACAAGCCCTTCCCGCTCATAGAAGGCCTCCGGCATGAAGGTCTCCTTTTCATTATAGCCGTTTCCGGTGTCAAAGTAGACTTTCACGCGCACAAGGGCCTGTTCCCTCTCCCGCTGTGCCCGCACATCCTCTTCGTGGCGGCGCCTTGCTTCTTCGAGCTCCTCCACGCTCTGGAGCTCGGCGGGGCGGATCACCTTCCCGCCGAGAAGCTTCAGCGCCCTTCCCGGGGGAAGGCTCCCCGCTGCGATATTCTCCTGGAAGGCATCCTCCTCCTGGGAGAGCGCCTCAAGCTTTTCCCTCGTAAGGCCTGCCAGGGACAGGAGCTCCTCCTCTGGGAGGAGCTCCCGGAGCTTCTCCTTCCTTGCGGGGTCCTCCCGGAGGAAGAGGACGAGGGATCTGCCGAGAAGGTCAGAGGCTGGGATGGCATGGTCCACCTCCCACTCGTAGTCGATCGCCGTCCAGGTGGTTCCGGAGAGGATCAGGTTCTGGAAGGTCATGTCGTAGTCAGAGGCGGGAACCTGTGGATTTGCGCCGACCCGCCGGAGATATTCCCGAAGGAGGGCACAGAAGCCCTCCCGGTCCCCGGCATCGAGCTTCTCCTCGAGGACCTCCTCGAGCGTCTTTCCCTCGATGAAGGCAAAGGCAGCGCCGCCGTCCTCTGTCAGCTGGCAGGGGGCGATCACAAGACTGGAATCCTGCTCATACCTTGCCCGGAGCTTCCGGTATGAGTCCGCCATCCTCGCGACGTGATCCCGCGCTTTCTCACAGAGGGGATACTTCACAACATGCCTTGCCCCGGTGCCATCCTCTGTGATCTCTGTCCGGATCCGGTACTCCTGTGCCCTCTCCCCGGAGAAGCGGCAGTAGGCGACGGGAAGGGGTGCCCCCGTCACCACGGCAAAGGAGTTTGCAAAGATGTCATAGAGGCCGTCGTCGAGGACCCCCGCATAGGCCTTTTTCTCGTCAAAGAGAAGCAGGCGGTCCCGGTCAAAGTTCCGGATGTTCCGGGAGAGCTCCGAGGCCTTTGGCGGCCGCTTTTTCGAGTAGACCGTATCCGTGAACTTGTAGTCCGGGTACGGATAGTAGAACTGCACCTCCGGGAAGCCTGCCCGCGCAAGGAGGGCAGAGAGGGCGGGCTTTGAGAACGTCTCTGCCGGGGACTTCGGCGTGTTCTCATAACTTTCTATGCCGTCAAAGTACCGGCCCGAGTGGTCCTCCCGGCAGCCCGCAAAGTACTTCATGCCGAGCCGGTTCTCGATGGCGATCACAAGCCGCCCGGTTCCGGGCTTTAGGTGCTTTTTCAGAAGTTTCAGCTCCCTCGCAAAGGGATCCTCTCCGGGAAGATAGCTTCCCGCGTACTCGAGGACGCCGATGAGAAAGATGTAGTCATACTCTTCCGGGAGCGTGGGCTCGATGTCCTGGAAGTTCCCGACGAGGATCCGGATGTTGTCCCGGTCCCTGTGGCGATACGCATTGATGAGGGAGCGCTTTTTCGAGAGCTCCACGCAGGTGACGCTTCTGCAGCGCCTCGAGAGGAGCCCCGTGATGGCGCCCGGCCCCGCCCCGATCTCCAGGACGTTCTCCGTGCCGGCAAAGGGGAGCCACCCGACGATGTTCTCCCGCATCGGAGAGAGGTGGTACAGGATGGGCCAGCTCTTTTTCTCCTCGATGATCCGATGGAAGGCGTCCTCGCCGTTGTCCCTTGCGATGGCGAGGAGTTCATCCTCCACGTCGCCATCACAGTAGAAATCCTCCCCCGGATACCGGGAGAGGTCGAGCGTAACGCCGCCGATCTGCTCTGTGCTGCTCATTCCTGCTTCCCTCCCTGCTGCCTTATGTTGCGTCCGTCACCGTCACGACGGAGTTCATGTCGTAGTAGCCGACGGAATTCTTGTCCGATACCACGGTCAGTCCCATCACGTCGTAGAGCCGGTGGTAGACCGTGAAGTCCTCCCCCTCATAGCCGGTGCAGCCCAGGGAGATCAGGTACTCCCCGCCCTGCAGGTCGACCCTCTGCCGGAAGGTGATCTCCTTGACGTCCCCCTTCTTCACAGAGTCGAGGAAGGCCTTCTCAAACATCGTGTTGGTGCCGGTGATCTCCACCCCGTACTTGTTCTTGATCGTAAACGCAAAGATCGGCGCCTTCACGTCCTCAAAGAACTTCACCTTCATCCGGATCGTGCAGACGGAGCCCTTCATGATCGTGGAGTTGCGGATGCCCTTGTCGTCGATGACATCGTACTCCGTGATCTTCGCCTTGCCGGAGCCGTAGTCCAGGACCTTTGTCTCCGACTTCTCCGCGTTCTTCTGCGTCCGGTCCGTGTTCTCATCCGCATCGTACTGCCCGACCAGCACCTGCTTGTAGATGTCGATCATCTCCTTGGGGCTGCCCTCACCGAGCTTGATGCCCTGGTTCAGGACCATGACCCGGTCGCAGTACTTGCTGATGCTCGAGAGGTCGTGGGAGACGAACAGGACCGTCTTTCCCGCCTTCTTGAACTCCTCAAACTTGCGGTAGCACTTTGCCTGGAAGAACACGTCTCCGACGGACAGCGCCTCGTCGACGATCAGGATCTCCGGGTCGATGTTGATGGCGACCGCAAAGGCGAGCCGCATGAACATGCCGGAGCTGTAGGTCTTCACCGGCTGATAGATGTACTCCCCGATGTCCGCAAAGTCCAGGATTGCGGGGAGCTTCTCCCTGATCTCCTCCTCGGAGAAGCCGATCATCGTGCCGTTGAGGTAGATGTTGTCGATGCCGTTGTACTCCATGTTGAAGCCGGCGCCCAGCTCCAGGAGGGCCGAGATGCGCCCGTTGACGGTGACGGTGCCGGAGGTCGGGGTCAGAACCCCGGTGATGATCTTCAGGATCGTGGACTTTCCGGAGCCGTTTGTCCCGATGATGCCCACGGTCTCTCCCTGCCAGACGGTCATGGACACATCGTTCAGGGCGAGCTTTTCCGTGTACCGGTGCTTTTTTGAGCCGAAGGCGTCCGCCACCCGGTCCCGGTTCTTCTTGTAGAGCTTGTACTTCTTGACCAGGTGCTCCACCTGGATTGCAGCCTTTCTTGTCTCTTCCATAGATATGTCCCGCCTTCTCCCGTCACATCACATCCGCAAACTGGGGCTTTAACTTCCGGAAGATCATGGCGCCGATGACAAACAGGAGCACCGTCACGATCCAGAAGTAGGTGGAGGAGTAAAAATGGGTCCAGAACCACTCCCCGCCGTAGATGGAGTTGCGGTAGCCCTCCACGATGTATGCCATCGGGTTCAGCTTGAAGTAGGGACGGAGGTTCTCGTTGACCGTCGTGACGTTCCAGAGGATGGGCGTCGCCCACATGCCGACCTGCAGGAAGATGCTGACGATCTGCTGCAGATCCCGGAAGAACACCACGATGGCGCTTGTCGCATAGGACAGGCCCAGGACAAACAGGTACTCACACAGCGTGTAGTAGATCAGCTGCAGCCAGTATACCGTGGGGAAGTACCCGTAGAGCATGCTGATAATGAGCAGGATGACGGTAAAGCCGATGTGTGTGATCACCGCCGCGTTGATCTTGATCATCGGCAGGATGCTGACCTTGAAGACGACCTTCTTGACGAGGTAGTTGTACTCCAGAAGGCTCGTCATGCCGCCTGTCACCGCATCGGAGAAAAAAAACCAGGGGACGAGGCCCGCCGTGAGAAACAAAACGTAGGGCACGTTGATCGTGCCGGTGATCTGCTGCCTGCCGGAGCGGAAGATCCGGTCAAACACGATGTAGTACATGAGCACAGTCACGACAGGAGGCACAAGGCTCCAGACAACGCCGAGATAGGACCCTGCATAGCGCTTCCGGAAGTCGTTCTTGGAGAGGCGGATAATCAGCCGCCTGTTGTTCCAGAGCTCCACCGGAAGCTGGGTCAGCCGGCTGTAGCCGAAGGTGACAAGGAGCACCACCAGCGTCAAGAGCAGGCAGGCGCAGATCTTCTTGAGCCTTGCCGTATCCGGGTCCTCCAGGGGATTGGTGTGGCCGATCACAACCGCCGTCAGCACGATGGCCGCGGCCCATACAATCAGCAGCACACGTCGTTTTGTTTGCTTTTTCCTGTCTTCTGTCTTACTCATTCCCGTTCCTGTCTAAATGGCTATGCCATAATGGTCCAATCAGTATACCATACCCGTCTCCGGACTGTGCCGTCAATAGCTCCGGTACACCCGGCTCATGTCCACGTCCCCGGAGATGCCGTACACCCTGCCGGTCTTTGTGTACTGCCATATGTCATACCGCGTCGACTGATAGGTCGGCGATGCCGCGTACTGCGCCATCCAGATGTGGTAGGACGTCAGCTGCGACGTGTTGATCTTCTCCGTCAGCCAATTCGTATTCGCATAGACGCCGGCGCTGTAGCCCGCGTTCGTAATCGTCCTGCAGAACGCCTGGATGCACTTCGTGCGCATGCCCACGCTGATCGCATCTCCCCGGCCGCCGGACGTCTCCACATCCAGGAAGATCGGGAGGCTTAAGCTGTACCCCGACACGAGATCCAGCACCATGGAGGCCTCCTCCACGGCCTCCGCCTCGGTCGTCGCCTGGCTGAAGAAGTAGACGCCAGTGCGGATGCCCGCTGCCTGGGCGCCGGCCATGTTCGTCCGGAAGGAGGGATCCTCCACAAGGGCCCCTTTGGAGGATCCCCGGTACCCGCAGCGGATGATCGCATAGGAGACACCGGAGCTCTTTGCCTGGGACCAGTTGATGGTCCCGTTCCAGGTGGAGACGTCGATGCAGAGGTTTGTATTGCTGGCATCGAGCACGCCGTCCGAGGAGAAGTGATAGGAGGTACCGCCGATGACCTGGTCCCCTGTCACCTTGTTTCCGTCCTTGTCGTAGTAGTAGGTCAGGCCGCCGATCGTCTGCCAGCCCGTGTAGCGGACCGCCGTCTTTTCCGAGGAGGCTGCAGCAGCCGCGGCAGCCGCAGCGGCTGCTTTTTTGCGGTAGAACACCGTATAGGCCGCATAGTCCGCCGCCGTCGCCTCCCGAATCGTATTTCCGTCCCTGACATAGAGCTGGTTTCCGTCTGCATCAAGGAGCGGGGAGCTGTCCGTGACGCTCCCGGAGACCGTGACGGAGACCTCTGCCGTCACGGAACTGTCCGCCGTGGCCGTCACCGTGATGGTGCAGGACCCTTCCGCCTTTGCCGTCACCGTGCCATTCCCATCGACCGTGGCAATGGACGTGTCGGAGGAGGCGAAGGAGACGCCGGAATCCGAGGCATTCTCCGCCTTTGCCGTGATCTTTGCGCTCTTTCCCGTCCTGAGGGACAGGGAGGCGGGTGTCAGGGCGATGGAGACGGGCTTGTCCGCATCCAGCTTCACCTCGATCGAGATGCTCCCCGTCGCCTCGCCGCTTCCCGTCTTTGCCGTGCACAGGATCTGGGTCTTTCCGGGGGCGATGCCCGTCACCAGCCCGTTTCCGTCCACGGAGGCGATGGAGGTATTGTTGGACTTCCAGGTATAGGACGCATCCGAGGAGGGGCTCACAGAGGCGGAGAGCGGAAGGGTTCCGTTGACACTGACGCTGGTATTCCCGGAGATCTGCACCGTGATCCCCGCAGTCTCGCTCTTTTCCTTTACATTCACCGTGCAGACCTCGGAGTGAGACCCCGCCGTCGCTGTGATCTTGCAGGTGCCCGCCCCCACAAAGTGCACCGTCCCTCCCGATACCGTCGCAACGCCGGTATCGCTCGAGGACCAGGTGCAGTCCTGGTTCTCCGTCCCGTCGCTCCAGCGGACCGTGACGCCGATCTTCATGTCCGCATCGCCGACGCTGGCGCTGATGCTGTTCGTGTCAAAGAGGACGTACCGGACCGTGGGAGAGGCGCTGCTCTGTACAGAGGGGTCCGTCACCTGGATGTCCGCGGACTGCGCAGGAGCAAAGCTTCCGGTTAAAAGATCCGGGATCTCTGCCCTCGCCGTCGCAAAGGGATCCGGGACGTCGCTCTTTGCGACCTCCTCGTAGTTGTCCGCAAGGTCCTTATCCGCTGCTGCCTTAGCGGCTTCTTCCGAGGAGGCTGCATCTGCAGCTTCTTCTGCCGCCGTATCCTCGGTCACGGCGACTTCCGTCTGGGTGGACTCCGTCCACTCCACCGTGTCCTTTACGGTGCTCTCCACCTTCGTGTTGTTCCTGGCCGTGTCCTCCCTGGCGACATTCACCTCGGAGGCGGACTTGATCTCGTCGGAGACATCGACCTGCTCATAGGCGATCTCCTCCGCGACATCCGCGGTCTGCGGGCTCTCCGGGAGCGCATACTTTCCGTAGTTCTGATAGTCCGTGTTGTCGGCAAGGGCGGTGGTCCCGTCATCCGAATAGAGCGGGGAGAGGGTGATCTTGTAGGTCCCGCCCGCAAGGTCCTGTCTGTAGATGATGCCGTCCTCGTCGTCATCGTGCCAGACTGCTGTCGTCCCGTCCGGGAAGGTGACGCTTGCCTGAAACGGAACACCGGTGATCAGGGCGCCGGTGGTATCATCCCGGATCTTGATCTTCAGATCCTTTAAGATGGAGCTTATGCTCAAAGAGACAGGGACCGTGCCGGCACTCTCCTCGAGGGCTTTCTTCTCCGACGCTTCCTCTGCTGCCGCCTCTTCTCTCTCGCTCTGCGCCTTTTCCTCTGCCGCGATGTTCTGCGCCGCCGTAAGGCCGGGTGCCTTCCTCCCCGCAAGGTCTTCTCCGATGGAGGCATAGGCAAGAAGGGATGCCTGCCTGCTCTTCTGCAAAGAGGCGGTATTGCCCGCATACAGGGCAAGGCCTGCTGCCGCCGCAAGGCCTGCGATCGCCAGAATCTTCCTTCCCCTGGGAACAGGCTCTGCCGCTTCCGCCGCTTCTTTCTCTACCTCTTTTTTTTCTTCCTCTTCCCCTGCTTCCTTCTTCTCTGCCTCTTCTCCGGCCTCCGTGATCACGATGCCGTCCGGGAGGACCGGATCGTCCTCTGCAGGCGTCTTCTCCGCCGTCCGGAACGGCGCATCCTCCGGGAAGGGCTCCTCATCGAGAAAGTCGTCCTCGTCGTCGAGAAAGCCGGCTTCTGCGGGCTTTCTCTCCTGCTCTTCTTTCTCGGGTGCGGCCGCATGATCTTCCTCTTCCCCTACGCTGTCCGCATCGAGAAAGTCGCCATCGTCCTCATCATCGAGAAAGCCGGGCTCTTTTTCCTCCTTTCCCTCTTTGTCCTCTTTTTCCCTTTTCCCCTCTTCCTCCCCGGGAAGAAGGATGCCCTGAAGCGGATCCCGGGAAGCCCCGTCCTCTGCCGCATCTGTCTCCGGCAGGTACTGGGTGAATTCCACGTCCTCTTCCGAAAGATCCGGGAGTTCCTCTGTGAAGCTTTCCTCAAATGTCCCTTCCAAGTCCGATTCCGCCTCCAAGTGCCCATAAACCCACATTTACTTTGCGATTATAGCGAAAGGGCCCTCTGGTGGCAAGGACAGCAGAGGGGAGAGTCTACCTAAATAAATGCGGGACGGACTGCGCTGCGGGCAGGGTCCCTGTTTGTGTTTTGAAAATCGCCCTCCCTGGTGTATGATGGTAGGAAAGCTGCAAAGAAGCAAGATTTCATACGGATATCAACACAGAGGAACTGCATGAAAAAGGACGACGAGCTGGAATACATGGACTTCGGGGACGAGAACGGCAGCCCCGATGAGGGTGGCGACGACCTCTCGTTTGAGGATATCGACGACGAGGCTGGTGCGGACGACTACTTCGGCGAAGAGGAGCCGTCTCCGGCCCGGCAGCCGCAGAGGGGGGCAGCCTCCAAAACCTCCCGGAGGGGCCGCAGAAAGAGAGGCGGCAGGAAAGACGACGATGGAAACAGGCCGCTCCTTCCCTGGTACGTCCACCTGATCGTACTCGCAGCCATCGTGCTGATCGCGGTGATCGCTGTGGTGCGCTTTTCCATCTGGAACAAG
>Ga0256404_1013821_pt1 | contig 10105 bp, 9 predicted proteins | sample RumenRJG_01DNA_FD_185990 | JGI IMG/M metagenome (GOLD analysis project Ga0256404, IMG submission 185990) | Bovine rumen microbial communities from Lethbridge, Alberta, Canada - RJG_01 | ecosystem: Host-associated > Mammals > Digestive system > Stomach > Rumen | place: Canada: Alberta | collected...
AACTTTGTCCTCGGTGATCATAGCGATTATTGTTTGTAAAACTTTGTATTTTGACACTATAAAGTTACAACAATTTTCGCTAATCACCAAATTTTCAGACAGTTATATTTCGTCGAACTCACGTTAAATTCGGTTCACCAGAACCGCTTCGGTCTTTGTCATTATTGAATATAGTTTTGTCGAAGAGATCTCTGAGATGCGTTGTGTCAGTGAATGACATGCTGAGGATTTGCAGTACCTCATAGGTGCTTCTATCCAGTCGCATATCATGCTGCACAATGGCAACGAGACAGTATGCACAGATGGCAGCGTAAATCTGTATTCTGACAGCATTCTCAGTAGTACCCCAGAATTTAACCGGACAGCAGTGATCGAGATTATGAAAAAGGTAATGATGACACTGATGGCTGTCGTATTCGCCATCACAGTAAACGCTCAGTACAGCACTAACTATTACAACCAGTATGGTAGCAGTATTGGTTCCTCCTCAACTCGCTCTAACTATGGAGGTGGTTACCCTACCAACTACTACGATTAGTATGGTGGCAGTACAGGTAGCGCAACGACTCGTTCCAACTATGGTGGCGGCACGACAACCAACTACTATGACCAGTACGGTGGCAGTACGGGTAGCGCAACGACTCGTTCCAACTATGGTGGCGGAACAACCACGAACTACTATGATCAGTACGGTGGCAGTACAGGCAGTGCTACAACTCGTTCCAACTATGGTGGCGGCACGACAACCAACTACTATGACCAGTACGGTGGCAGTATTGGTTCGTCAACTACCAGACAGAACTATGGCGGCGGAACTACCACAACGTACTATGACCAATACGGCAGCAGTCTCGGTTCCAGTACTAGCAGGTGAATAGGGTTCTCCATGAATCAGTTGAGCGAGCCAGATGAAGAATTACTGGCTCGCTCTATTTTTTCATGAGAACATAGAGATGATTGTCCTGGTCATAATTGAAGTCCCCGTTTATGACGACCTTGAATCATTGCCTTTGCTGCCTGATGGCATCTGAGGGCAAAAGCCAAATCATCCTCATCATCCTTATTTCTTGGCAATTCATTGTCACATCCCCCTCCACCACAGGATTGAGAGATCGTTGTAGCAGCATCAACACAGCCAAAGAATAGACAGGCTGTAGTAGCAGCAACCCCTGCGGCTCTCTCCGCCACCCCTTCAGCCAGATTCAAGCCCATCTTCACCAGATAGTTTATGGCAGACTCTGCTCCTATCTGATAGACCTCAGCTTTGGTGCCAACAGCAATGTTGCGAATAGTATCAACAGCCGCCAACATCCATCCTGCATTGGCCAAACGATCCTTGGGGTTGTCGCCGAGTGCCTTCCTCACAGTTTCTTTCTCCCTGTCATTCATGACGTATCTATCGAGTCTGGGATTGATGATGACCTGAACGGCATTCCAAAGACCAGGCCAGACGGACTCCAAGACGCTGGACATGTTATCGTAGTTATCGGCTTTCGCCTTTGCTCTCTCGTAGGAATCAATAGTGATGCCTCGTTTTGTCATCTCGTCGTATTGGTGAATCTTCCTGATGGCTATGGCATTCTGACGCAACTCCTGTTTGACAATGGCACGACTTCTGCGAGTCAACTCGTCTTTGTGAACGGAGGCGAAACTGCGAAGTATGGTCTGCATGTCGGTCATCACAGACTTGATGTCTGCATCACGCTTCTTCCTGACTACTTTAGGGTCATCGAAGAATCCAATCTTTCGAGCCTTGATTTTGTCAATCTCTTCAAAAGTGGCGGTGAGGACATCCATGATGGTGACATGCAACTTGCCATTTGCCTTCAGATTATCGATGATGGCACAATTTGCCTCAGGGTTATATGCGAACATCATCTTGTCGAAACTCACCATATTGGCCACCTCCTTGGGATCGCCAACGGCATTGACCAGTTCTTCAACTCTTTCTTCCAACGCAGTTTTCTCCTTTTGGACTTTGGCCTTCTCCTGTTTGGCATCATTCAGATCTTTACGGGCTGTTTCCACCTGTGTCGCCATCTTAGCCACTTGTTCACGCCCTTCCCGAATATCATTTTCTACCAGAGATTGTGTCCGTCCTGCCTGCTGAAGTTTTTCCTGAACTACAGCATACTTCTCATTTGCTTCTTCTGCTTTCTGTACTGCCTCCTCGACCTTTTTCAGAGCCTCCAACCTCTCTCGTTCCAGTTTCCGCTTACTCTTCTTGCGATGCTCTTGTCGTTCCTCTGGTGTCATCAAAGATGTATCTTCACCTCTTGCCAAACCCCATTTGGTGTTGACTTCCTCATAGAGCATGGTGTGCCACTCTCCATACGACCTCTTAGCCTGAAACTTGGTTTCTCCGAAGTAATAGGAATAACTGACCATTGGAACCTTTTTCTTCATGGCGGGCTTGTAGAAACGCTGCTCGTCTTCAGTCAGACGTTGGTATTGTCGGGTGTTGATGTGCTCAGGACGATTTTTGCCGTCAGACATCACACCAGGGACAAGTTCATAGCCACCCTTCCTGCCTTTAGGCATCCGTTCAGCAACAGGAATCACCAATGCGTGAAAGTGTGGAGTGGTTTCATCCAAATGACATTCAAGTCCGAGAACATTCTCCTCACCGAACTTCCGACTAAGAAAGTCGTAATAATCCAACGCCAAGGTCTCAATTTGTTTCTGACCCGGATGGTATGGGTCGTCGGCTAGAGTGACAGAACTATTGTCCTCGCGCCAATCGAAATCCATCGGTTTTCCGAAGGCTATCTCCGTCATGCGGTCATGGTCACCGTTGAGTACGAAGTCAATACAGGTGTTGGGCTGATTAGGAGCATCAGGTGACCACGGTTTGAATTTCAGTTCTTTCAGTCGCTCTTCATATCTTTCCTTCAGTGACTTTTTCTGCGTGCCAAGAGGGATAATGGTAGGTCGGGCATAGACGGTTTCCCCATTTATCTTGCCAATCTTCCTACCTCTCTTAATCTCAAAGTTGAGATGCCTTCTCGACCAGTCATAACGGTTTCCTGGCTCTTTATTCTTGGCATTGTAAGTCTCCTCAGTCCATCCACGTCGCTCATTTTCCCTGCCTTGCGCGGAAGCAAAGGAGGGAGAAGCGGAGATGTTGAGCGACTGGTATTGTTTCTCACAAATTTGCATGGCCTTATTCTTTTCGTTAATAATGTGGAGGTCTTGGGGGCGGCAGTCCCTGAGCGGAGGTCCAGGAGAGGGTCACTCCTGGTCGGGTTCCAAGGGCAGACAGCCTTTGGCATATTGGGGTAAAATGGCAGAATTGACATTATTACCCCTAATATGTTGTGGACTATTGTTGTAGTCCACCCTGCGGCACGCCCGTCTTGTTCCATTCCTTGTCGCGCAGATAGACGAACAGGTAAGAGCGAGATGCGAGGTCACCTTGCAGTCGCTGTACATTAGCGAACGCTGTTGTTCGTTCATCTGCCGTCAAAATCTTCCAAGTATCGAATGCTTGCGACTCGTTATTTCCAGTCTTGCCGTAGATTTGTTTCATTCGCTCAAAAGACGAGGTGGGGTCATTAGCATTGAAATCGGTTTCACTCTTCTCCTCACTATCGTTCGCTGTAGAAGCAGGAGGATTGTCGATAGCTCTCTTCGATACATTAGCAGGTCTGGCAGTGGTTTTAGCAGTTCTGCACTTTGCACTCTCACTGCATTTACGGCTCTTTACCTCAGCTGCCGTTCGCAGAGAATCAATATCCTGAGCAATCAGGTCAAAGTACGTCTCCAAGCGAAGGTCATCCATCGCAGGGCGTGTCCCATCGGTAGCATACGCTACGACAGCCTTCACCAGTTTACCTACTTCACTGTTGTTCATTCGTGTACATGCCACGATGAGCACGTTCGATAAAAACGGAATACGATCAATTGTCTTCATAACAAAACAAATTAAGGGTTATACATTTATTTACCATTACATATTTCAACTATTATTCTCACCATCAGAACACACCTAAGGCAATTTCCCTTTCCGCCTCAGTTATCATCTCGTCTGTGATGGTGTGGAAAGCCTTGTAAAGGAGATGCTGCCGAGGATCTTCACCTTGCTCTATCCATTCACGTACATGGAGTTTAAGAGCAGCAAGACCGCATGGTTGCTTGTCATCAGTCTGAGTCTTCTCTGTGGTGTAGCCATACTTAGCCACCTGACTGCCCCACCAATCCTTGAACTTCTTGTTATACTGGATAATGATGTCTTCAGGGGCGAACTCTCGGAAGGTGTCCTTGAATTCAGGATAGTTAGCGAAGTAACAGAGCAGTTTGACTGGTGTACACTCAGCACCGTTGCGACCGAGGAATATTGCAGCTACATTTGTGCAGACATCCTTGCCAAGTTCTTTACCACTCCTTTCAACCATCAGGTAGTACCCCAAGAAATGCTTTACAAAGAGTGCCACATCTGCATCCTTGGTATTGTAGATCAGATTGAGTCGGTTTAATGAAGGAACAACGGTATTCACCGCCTTATCAACATGCTCCAGTGCATATCTCCAAGAATCTGGGCCAAAGGCTTTATAGAACTTGTCCAAGGTTGGGTATCTCTGCAAGAATACCATTTCACTCTCCGTTAGCTGTTCTAATGGTACGCTGTTCGAGCTCTTCGACAAAATTTCTTGCCTCAGACCTGTTATCATTGCGTCCACATTCTTTGTTACATCTATCTGTTCCATTGCTCTTCTTTATGAGGTTCTGTGTATCCTTTGTCCATTTGCGGGCTGTAGCTTTCCAGTCAGCCATAGGGCTATTGCCCACCATCCAGTTCTTGGATTCATAGTAGTCATGGAAACGTTGAGGAAGTCCCGCCTTCATCTCGAATCCATCGGGTATCATACATGTTGCCATATAAGACTCGACATCAGCTACCGTCGGGATGACCTTCTCTCTCTCGGTGTGTCTGTTGTCTGTATCTTTAGTATTATATAGCGTCTGGTCTTCCGTCCGCTTTACCGTCAAGTTATCCGTCCACTCCAGTAGGGTATATGTGGACGGTGTATAACGTGAACGGCCCTCTTTGAACTCGACAAGTCCTGCATTGGCTAACTGCTTTCTGGCTGTAGTCAATGCCGTTTTGCATACATGCAGTGCGTCACAGGCTACAACTGTAGAACAGGGGAATGGCATCCTCCAATTCCGCCTGTTGCACTCGTTGAGCAGGTAAACATAGAGTGCTATGGCTGTTGCGGAAAACATATAATCCTCGTGAGCACTCCAAAACCGATTCAGATATCCTATGTATGTCATTTCTTGCTCGGTTTATATTCTGACAGTTTACCAGACTTAATCAGGTCATTGACCTCCTGCTTAGAATAGAGATTCTTACGTCCCACCTTCTGACTGCGAAGAAGCCCAGACTTCTCTATTCGCCATAAGGTAGGATAAGAGATGTGTAACTGACCGCAGACCTCGCTGCGATCATAGTAGCCCTCCTCGACGGGGCTATCCACAAGGTTGCCAATGTTCTTCTCTGCGAGGCACCGGCTGACAGTCCGATAGATGATGTCTTCGAACTGCTGTTCGTTAAGTACAACGATGTTCTCCATAATCCTAATATTTTTGTTTATTTCGTGAAATTTTTTGCAAATTTCGGTGTTTTTCCTGATATTGAAACGATGGAGAATGTGGATTTGGGAATTGAAACAAACTGATAGAATATCAGCGTAATACAAAAAATCCACACCCTTTTGAGGTGTGGAAAAAGTGTGGTGTGGAGTGTGGATTTTTACTTTTTGATGGTCAGGGATGGAAATTCGTCTATGAAATCTTTAGACGGTAGCCGTTTGGTAATGCGTTCAGAATCGATGTTTAAGTTATCACATACAGCAGTCAACCAGTCATTTGTATAAAAGGTTTTCAATCTCCTAATGACATAAAGGATATTAATTCTACTTCCTTCGAGATATAATGGAGAGAAAAAAGCATGGGTGACATATTTTATAAACAGATTCTCGTCGGCATTGGTAATGACCTTTCTTCCACGGAGGAAACTATATAATCGCTGTAAATCTGGGCCATCATCCTTTATTGATTCATAACTGGGCATTGTTGAGAAATCAATGGTTGGTGCTGGGTTTGGATCTGCTTTTTCTTCTGGTAAGTTGTTCTCAGTCTCTTTTGAAGCAATAGCTTCTTCTTTCGGGCTATCACTTGTAGAATGTGAAGTCTCTCTTTCAGCGATATAGAACAGAATGCCCTCGTGGCGTCCGAGGTCTATAGTGTATTTGCGGAATTTGTCCTTATTCCAGTTACCGCTATTCAAATCCTCTACTGGCTTAAACTTGTTCGCCAAAGTCAAGTAATCTTGATGCTCAAGGAAATGTTTCAAGTCATTTCTTCGACAGCCATTGTACGTGTTAGTAAATCCGTTGACATACCAACGGCTTATTTGGGACTTGTACAGATTGGCTTCACCTTTTGACACCTCTTTGTATTTGAGTTCTGTGTTTTGCAGTAGTTCCAGAACATCAGCCTTGACCATCGCTTGTACATGCGGTTTCTTATACTCAGAGACAAAGAGAGAATAACCCTCGACTTTCTTTGAGCTGAAGTCCCGATAGTCGCCCTTGATGATAGGTTTCACCCACTCATGGAGAAAATCATATGCTTCCATATCGCTTGCTCCTTTTCTGTTATATAGCTACATACTTCTGAGTAGGGCTTTTCGGCGATTCCGGCTCTGTCATTCGAAGAGACTTGTTTAGAAGTGGATCAATATACCTTTTCTTGACTTTATATCTGTCGGTCATACCAAGGTGCTCGCAAATTTCAGATAAAGTCTTTGGCTCTTTGCAGAAAGCAAGGAGCTTTTGCTCATTCTTCTCTTTCTTACTTACTGCCTTTTCGTTATTACTTACTGCCTTTTTGCCGCTACTTACTGCCTTTTTATCATTACTTACTGCCTTATTATCGTTAATCCCTGCCTTTTCGTCGTTACTCCCTGCCTTTTCGTCGTTACTCCCTGCCTTTTCGGTGCTACTCCCTGCCTCTAAGGCAGCAAGTGGACGGTTCACACGAACAGTAAACTGGTTCCCCTCCTTGCTGTCAATAAACTCTACATGGCTGTCTTCGGCCAATACGCGAGGGATGCCTGATCCTAAACCACGATAAGGCATCGTCTTGGCGCAGAAGTTGGCCATCAAAGGGTTGCGGGCATACGAGTTGCCCAGTTTCACTTCGTCTATCGTATGGCCACCCATCACGCAGCCTGGATTCACTATTTCCACTCTGTCATCGAAGACCATCAGCCGGATAGCGGCCGTTTTCAGCAGGTCGATATGTACAAGAGCATTCTGGAGCAGTTCTTCCAGTACGGTCTCAGGAATCTCCAACTGTCCGATAGAGTTAAACGACTGTCCGTTCTGTGTTCGGCGAAGGCACGATTTCAGCCACATCATAGCTTGTTCGAACATTTCAGGAATAGTACCTTCTATGTCACGGCTGTCACGGTATTCAGTTCCTGCGATGCTGTTGCCATAAAACCAAACGGCCTTGATAACAAACATAGGTTTGAACTGTTGCGGGCGTTGACCGAAGAACAACAATCCTGCTGTGGTAAGCCTTCCTTCCGAATCCGTAATATGAAGATTGTGCAACAACTGGTCTTGCGGCACATCAAACTCTGTCATGGGTTTGCCATAGACATTCTGAAAGAAGCGGTCAAGGGCCAACGTGTCTATGTCTCTTACTGACGTATCTTTCACACTGGCTTCGTCAGCGTGATATTCGCCTGAGTCTTGAAAGAGGCTTAACAGTTCGCTGTTCTCAGTCACCCGGCGTTTGTCGGCACCTTGCTTCACCCAGATATGACCAGCCAGGTCTTTGTAGGGTTTGTTACGTCCTCTTTGCACGGTTGCCACCAGAATCATTTTTCCATCTACGTCTACAACGTCTGTCTGGATGTAGATGGTTGGGCGTACCTGTTCATTGGCAGTATTGCCCAGCTCGCGGCTTGTCTGTTGGATGGCATCGTAGTCGAGGCCAAGGATCTCGCCAGTCTTGTCTTTCACTCCAAACAGTAGGTCTCCACCTTCACAGTTGGCAAAGGCTACCATTTCTGCCGCTATCTCCTTCTGTGTGGTGAACTGTTGCTTAAACTGCACTCGGCTCGTCTCGCCTCGGCGTATCTTATTCCTTAGCTCTTTTTCTGTCATACCTTATTATTTATAGGCTCAATGCGGCCTTGTGATTGCAAAATTACACATTTATTGTCATATTATAGACGGCAATACTCAAAAAATAGCCGAAATTAACACTTACTTTTCCGCTTCTTTCAACAGAGCCATACGTTCTTTCGCACTCATGCTGCGTAGTAACTCAAGGAGTTCGGCTTTATTATCAGTAGGTTTACTTTCCTTCAGCAGGTAGGCATTGTATTCCAACATCTTTTCCAGCGGATAGGTTCCAATATAGTTTGATGTGATGTCACCACTACTGCTGTGGCCCATGCTGTCACTGATATACTTATAAGGCACACGCCCCGAATTGTTCAGGTTCGTGGCAAAGCTATGACGTGCCCAGGTAGGTGTGGGCAATTGTTCCAGTCCAAGCAGTTTGGCAACAATCTCCATGTGCTTGCGGATGTATTTGTTGTAACGCTGGATGACCCATATCTCTTTATCGGGAGTAATGCCTTGGCTCATAATGGGGAATACACGTAGTCCCTGTTTGGGTTCGTTGGCATACTTGTCGAGTATCTTCTTGATTTCAGGCGTAACGGGGAAGATAACCTCACTGGCATCCTCATTGCGCTCTCTCGTCTTGTGACGAAGGAATCGTAACTGTTTTCCATGAGTGGCAAAGTACCATCCGTCATATTCCAGACGCAACGTATCAGCCAGGTTCTGACCGTCACCGAGATACATAAAGAGGAAAAGACCAAGGTCACGAAAAAGAGCATGCTTCGCCTTTGGAGGATATAGTTCTTTGCCGTTCTCATCCTTTGCCTCGTTGTTCTCCCAGAAGTCATAGAGTTGACTCATCGTAGTCACATCGAGGAATTCATGCTTGCGACTCGTTTTCTTGTTATACCCAGAGTCCTTGAACATATCCTTAGAGCTGCCATTGATCAGATTCCTGCTGATGGCAATATTGACGATGGTGCGGAACGTGCGCAGCACGATACCAATATAGGTCACACTCAGTTCGTCTTTCTTCATCGTTTCTGTCCACTTCTGTATGAACGAACTGTCTATGTCGCTAAATTCAACGTGCTCACCATTGTCTTTGATGAACCTGTTTCTCACGTCTTTGCCTACTCTTGCGGTACCAGCCTTTCCACTATCCACTTTCTCACGAAGGTATTCATCCCAGATTTGGTAAATACTCGTCGTATCATCCTTCTTTCCCTGATAGCGGTCTTGAAGCCGTTTGATAGAGAAATTACCTTCGCTGATAAGCTGGTTCGTCAAGTCTTTGACCTTATCCATCAGAGCTTTCAGTTCATTCCGTTCTGCCAGTTGGATTCTCCGTCCCGTCTTCTCATAATCGCAGAGTTGAATCCACTCTTCCATCGTGTATTTCTCGCCAAGTCTGAGAAAAGCCTTCTTGCCCTCATAGGCAATCCTGACTGCAACAGGCAGCGGCTGACTATAATCGCCAGCCTTGCGTATATCAAGGATCAATGAACCAAAAACACTTCCATTTGAGGATGTGAATTTCGCCAAACATTTCTCGCCTCGGCTACCCTTAGATGGGCTGTTTGAGGTTAGATTTTGGCTTTGTTTTGCCTTATTTTTCTCTGATTCCATACCATTACACTTTAAAAATCCCTTATTTTATCGGGCTTACAGACTATAGTCGGTTGTCAATTTGGGTGACCTTCAGGTGACCTTTTCGTCCGAAAACTGCTGCAAATTTACGAAATTCTTGGAAACAGACAGATAGGTTAACGCATTTATTTTCAGTGCTTTAACATTATTTGTAATTTCATGAAATAGGTCAAGAACCGACTCATAATCTGGAGGTCCCAGGTTCAAGCCCTGGCTGGTCCACACTGAAAATCAAGCACTTACGAGTTTCTCGCAAGTGCTTTTTCTTTTGTTGGTGAACATGAGGTGAACATAGAAAGCCCAAA
>Ga0256404_1013822_pt1 | contig 10103 bp, 6 predicted proteins | sample RumenRJG_01DNA_FD_185990 | JGI IMG/M metagenome (GOLD analysis project Ga0256404, IMG submission 185990) | Bovine rumen microbial communities from Lethbridge, Alberta, Canada - RJG_01 | ecosystem: Host-associated > Mammals > Digestive system > Stomach > Rumen | place: Canada: Alberta | collected...
TGTTCCTTCAGCGCATCATCGAGCGTATGCCATGCGAGCACGGCGCATTTGACGCGGGCGGGCATGTTGCTGACGTTTTTGAGCGCGAGGGCTTCGTCGAGTTCTTCGAGCTCGTCGTCGTCCGTGATCTCGCGTTTGATCATGCCGATGAACTTGCCGGCGAGCTCTTTCGCTTTCGCGACGCTCTTGCCCCGGATGAGGTCGATCATCATGTCCGTCGAGGCCTGGCTGATGGCGCAGCCGACGCCTTCGAACGACGCGTCTTTGACGATGCCGTCCTGCACGTCGAGGTGCAGCGTGATCTCGTCGCCGCAGCTCGGGTTGTGGCCCTTGCACGAACACGTCGCGCAATCGAGCGGATGACGGTTCTCGGGACAGCGGCTGTGCTCGCTGACGAGGTCCGTGTAGACGTCTTCGAGTCCCATTTATTTCATCCCCTATCGTAATTTTCTTCTTGATTGTTTATGCGCTACCCTCTCCGACCCCTTCGGGGCCACCTCCCCCATAAGCAGACTCTTAGCGCTTTAGCGCTTAGAGGTCGCTTATACCGCTTGCGGTTGAGGGGGAGGCGTAAAAAGCGGAGGCTCAGTCTTTGTAGCCGAGCGTGGGACGTACTTTTTTCAGCGCCGCGATCCAGCGGTCGACGTCTTCCTTCGTGTTGTAGAGGTAGAAGCTCGCGCGGCAGCTGGCGTTGAGGCCGAGGTAGCGGTGCAGCGGCTGTGCGCAGTGGTGACCGGCGCGGACGGCGACGCCCGTGCTGTCGAGGATCGTCGCGACGTCATGCGGATGGACGTCTTTGACATTGAACGCGATGATGCCCGTCTTGTTGCCGCGCCGCGTGTCGCAGCCGTACGTCTCGATGTACGGGAGTTCGCGGAGCTGCGGCAGCGCGTAGTCGACGAGCTCCTTCTCGATGGCCTCGATGCGGTCGAAGCCGATGTTTTGCAGATACTGGATGGCCGCCGAGAGGCCGGCCGCGCCGCCGACGTTCTGCGTGCCGGCTTCGAATTTCGCGGGGAGCTCGGCGTACGTCGTGTCCTGTTCCTGCACGTACTCGATCATGTCGCCGCCCATGAGGAACGGCGGCATCTCATCGAGGAGCTCGTACTTGCCATAGAGCACGCCGATGCCCATCGGCGACAGCATCTTGTGGCCGGAGAATGCAAAGAAGTCCGCGTCGATGTCCTGCACGTCGACCGCTTGGTGCGCGACGCTCTGCGAGCCGTCGACGACGACGACCGCGCCGACGCTGTGCGCTTTTTTCGCGACCTTCTTCACGTCGTTCTTGAGGCCGAGCACGTTCGAGACCTGCGTGACGGCGACGAGCTTCGTCTTTTCCGTGATCTTCGTCTCGATGTCTTCGTCCGACAGGTTGCCGTCCTTTTCGAGATAGATATACTTCAGCGTCGCGCCTTTCGTCTTTGCGACGTACTGCCACGGCACGAGGTCGCTGTGATGCTCGGCGATCGTGAGCACGATCTCGTCGCCCGCCTCGATGTTCGTGAGGCCATAGCTGTAGGCGACGAGGTTCAGCGCCTCCGTCGCGTTCTTCGTGAAGATGATTTCTTCGGGGCGCGCGGCGTTGATGAAGCTCGCCGTGAGCTTTCGCGTGTTCTCGTAGATTTCCGTCGCCTCGACGGAGAGCGCGTACGCGCCGCGATGCGGGTTCGCGTTGCAGCCGCCGTAGTAGCCGCAGATGGCGCGGATGACCTGTTCCGGCTTCTGCGTCGTCGCGCCGTTGTCGAGGTAAGCGATGGGCTTGCCGTTCATTTCCGTGTGAAGGAGCGGGAAGTCCTCCAAAAATTCCTGTGCGTCAGCCATTTGCAAGCCTCCCTTTGAGATAGCTGTCGATTTTTTCGCGGAGCTTTGCGTCCGGGATGCGGTCGATGACAGGGCGCAACGACGCCTCGACGACGAGGCTCTTCGCCTCTTCCAGGTCGAGGCCGCGGCTCATGAGGTAAAAGAGCTTCGCTTCGTCCATGCGGCCGACGGCGACGGCATGATGGCCGTCGACATCGTCCTCGTGCGAAAGCATGATCGGCACGCTGCGGTTGCGCACGCCTTCATCGAGCAGCATGACTTCCTCGTTCTCGCGGCCGACCGAGCCTTTGCCGCCTTCGAGGAAATCGAGCGTGCCACGGAAGTTCTTCGTGCTTTTGCCCATGAGCGTGCCGCGCACCTGCATGTTCGCGTCCGTCTTCCGGCCCGCCTGGCGGATGATGTAGTTGAGGTCGAGGAGGCGCTCGCCGTCGCCGAAATAGAGCGACCAGACGTCGGCCGTCGACTCCTTGCCGTTGAGGTTGACGGTCAGCTCGCTCGCAATCGTGCTGCCGCCGAGCTCCGCGCCCGTGTAGGAGAACGCGCCGCCGTCCGCGACGTCGACTGTCACGCGGCTCGTGTAGGGCGCATCCGTCGGTACGAGCTGCGCGAGCACGAGGTGGAGCTTTGCGCCTGCGCCGACGTACACGACCGTCTCGTGCTGGCCGCCTGCCCGATGCGCGAGCACGAGCTCGTCAGACTGGCCGGCCTCGACCGTGATTTCCTGCTTCTTTATTTCGTCGCCGATATTCGCCGGCGTCTTGATTTCATTGACCCCGAGCCACCGCCATGTGCGCATGGGGATGTTGGAGTAGATTTCGTTCGTATCCATGGTATTCCCCCCCTCAGCCCATCGTGCCTTCGAGCTCGATGTTGACGAGATTGTTCATCTCGACGGCGTACTCGAGCGGCAGCTCCTTCGCAATCGGCTCGACGAAGCCGCGCACGATCATGGCGCGCGCCTCGTCCTCGTCGATGCCGCGGCACGTCAGGTAAAAGACGGCCTCGTCGCTGATGCGGCCGATCTTCGCCTCATGCCCGACGTCCGCGTCCGCGCCCTCGATGTCCATGACGGGGAGCGTGTCGCTGCGCGACTCGTTATCGAGCATCAGCGATTCGCAGTTCACGGAACACTTCGCGCGCCGCGCGTTTTTCGTGACCTTGACGGCGCTGCGGTACGTCGCCTTGCCGCCCGCTTTCGAGATGGTGCGCGTGTTGATGTTCGCCGACGTGTCCGGCGCCGTGAGGATGACGCTCGCGCCCGTGTCGAGGTCCTGCCCTTTCGACGCGAACGTGACGCCCGTGAACTCGCAGCGCGCGCGTTCGCCGTGCAGGATGCTGCACGGATAGAGGCACGAGACATGCGAGCCGAACGAACCCGACACCCACTCGATGATGCCGTCTTTTTCGACGAGGGCGCGCTTCGTGTTGAGGTTCATCATGTTGCGCGACCAGTTTTCGATCGTCGAGTAGCGCAGGCGCGCGCCCTCTTTGACGTAGAGCTCGACGCAGCCGGCGTGGAGGTTCGTGACGTTGTACTTCGGCGCGGAACAGCCTTCGATGAAATGCAGGCTCGCGCCCGGCTCGACGATGATCAGCGTATGCTCGAACTGGCCGGCGCCGGCCGCATTGAGGCGGAAATAGCTCTGGAGCGGCATCTTCACCTGCACGCCCGCCGGCACGTAGACGAACGAGCCGCCCGACCAGACCGCGCCGTGGAGCGCTGCGAACTTGTGGTCTTTCGGCGGCACGAGCTTCATGAAGTATTCCTTCACGATGTCCTCGTGCTCGCGGATGGCCGTCTCCATGTCCGTGTAAATGACGCCCTGCTTGACCATGTCCTCCTGGATGGAATGGTAGACGACCTCGGAGTCGTACTGCGCGCCGACGCCGCCGAGCGACGTCTGCTCAGCCTCGGGGATGCCGAGGCGGTCGAACGTGTCCTTGATGTCCTCCGGCACATCTTTCCAGTTGCCCGTCATCTTCGCGTCCGGCTGGACGTAGGTGACGATCTTGTCCATGTCGAGGTCGTCGAGGCTCGGCCCCCACGTCGGCAGGCCGATCTTGTTGTATGTCTCAAGCGATTTCAATCGGAATTCCAGCATCCACTGCGGATCATGTTTGCGCGCCGAGATGTCGCGGATGATGTCTTCCGTCAGGCCGCTTTCCGACTTGTACGCGCTATTGTCCGCGTCCTTGATGTCGTAGAGCGTGCGCTCGATGTCTTCGACAAATGTCTTTTTCTTTGCCATGCGCTCCGCCTCACTTTTCCGCTGCGTCGAGGATGTGCGTGAAGCCCTTCGCATTGATCGTGTCGATGAGCTCCGCGCCGCCCTCTTCGACGATCTCGCCGTTCATGAGGACGTGCACCTTGTCGACGTGCAATTTTTCCAAAATGCGCGTGTTGTGCGTGATGATGAGGCAGCTGTTGTCCGCGTTGTGGAACTTCGCGACACCCTCGGAGACGATCTGCACGGCGTCAACGTCGAGGCCGGAGTCCGTCTCATCGAGCAGCGCGAGCTTCGGCTCGAGCATGAGGAGCTGCAAGATTTCGTTGCGCTTTTTCTCGCCGCCCGAGAAGCCGACGTTCATGTAACGGTCGGCATACTCCGGCGCGATCTTGAGCTCTTCCATCATGGCGCGGAGCTTCTTGCGGAACGGGATGATCTTCACGCGCTCGCCCGTGATGGCCTGCTTCGCCGTGCGGATCATGTTTTCGACGGAGATGCCGGGGATTTCCTCCGGCGTCTGGAACGAGAGGAACAGGCCCGCGCGTGCGCGCTCGAACGTCTTCATGCTCGTGAGGTCCTTGCCCTCGAACGTCATCGTGCCGCCCGTGACCGTGTATTTCGGATGGCCCAGGATGACGTTCATGAGCGTCGACTTGCCGGAGCCGTTCGGCCCGAGGATGACGTGCACTTCGCCCTTGCCGACCGTGAGCGATAAGCCTTTCAAAATTTCCTTGTCCTCGACCCCTGCGTGGAGGTCCTGGATTTCGAGAAGATGGTCTGCCATGCGATAAAACTCTCCTTTATGTGGTGGACACGCCGCCCGTTTTTTGTGCTCGCGGCGAATCCTTATAAAAATGCTCGGGATTAACGATTCCATTGTAGGTGTTTCGCGCGGGCTTGTCAACAAACTTTTTTCCACGCCGCCCGGGAGCGAAAGCAGGGATTTTTCGCGCAAAGCGCGAATACAAACATTTAGTTGAAAGAAATGAAGAAGGAGGCGCTTGCCGCATGAAACGAATCCTGCGCATCCCGCGCCTGTTTTCTGCGCTTTGCTGCGTCCTCGCGGCCGTCTGCGCCTGGATCTCTGCCGCGCCGACCGCCGCTGCCGACGACGAGACCGTGCCGACGTACCGCGTCGGCTACATCGCCGTGCCCGGCTTCTTCACAAAGGACAAGGCCGGCACGTTCCGCGGCTCGGGCTACGAATACCTTGAGCAGCTCGCGACGTATGCGGACTGCCGCTTCGAATATGTCGATCTCACGGGCGTGCGCACGTCGACGAGCCTCCTTAACGGCACGGTCGACCTGCTCGTCGGCAGCACGTCCTCGCTGCTGGATCCGCGCTTCCTCCGCAGCGAGCACAGCATCGGCCGCACGCCGCTCCAGATCTCGCTTGCCAAGGGCGTGGGAAGCGCCCCGCCGGAGCTGCTGCGCATCGGATATTATGTGACCGCCTATCCTCCGGAGTTCCTCCGGCGCGAGCTCGACCGCTTTTATCCCGAAGGCGGCTATACGCTCCTGCCGTACGATGATTTCCACACCATCGACGACGACCTCCTCTCCGGCCGTCTCGACGGCGTTGCGAACGATGGCCTCCATCCGCAGAACGGCGCGAAACCTGCCGGCAACTTGCGCATGGTCACGCACTACATCCTGTACCGCCCGGACGAAGCGGCGCTGAAGGCGCGCCTCGACGATGCGGCGAACGACATGCTGACCGTCACGCCGTACCTCCAGTACATGCTCGCGCTGCGCCAGGAGCAGCGCGGCGCGCCGCTGCTCTTGACCTCGGAAGAAAAAGCGTGGCTCGCGGCGCATCCGCACATCAAGGCGTTCGCGTCGCCCGGCCAGGCGCCGTACGCCTACTTCGAATTCGGCCAGCACAAGGGCGTCGTGCAGGACATCATCGATCGCATCGAGCAAGACCTCGGCATCCAGTTCGACATCGTCGAGACAACGAACAACGAAGAGCTCTTCACGCGCCTCGACCGCGGCGAAGCCGACGTCATGTGCGATTTTTTCTACGACTACAACTGGGCGCACCAGCACAACATGGTCATCACGAACCCGTACCTGACCGTGAACTACGTACTCGTCCACCGGCGCGGCCGCTACGTGCCCGACGACCCGATCATCGCCGCGCCGCGCAGCCGCAATTTCACGCACCAGTACATCGAGCGCACGTATCCCGAGCGCAACATCCGCTACTACGACACGGACGAGGACTGCCTGCGCGCTGTCGAGAGCGGCTATGCCGACATCGCCGCCATCAAGAGCATCAGCGCGCAAGCGCTCATCTACAAGAACGGCCTGTTCCTCCTTGAGGCGGAGAACGCCGTCGTCTACACGCAGGGCACGTCCATCGCCGTAAGCTCCCGCGTCGACCCGATCTTCGTGCGCATCCTCAACAAAGAGATCGCGCACCTCGACCCGACGCTCATCCAGAGCGACATCAACCGCGAGACGCGCGCCATGACGGAGCACGCGCCCATCACGTCGCTCATCTACCGCTACCCCGTCGAGACGTTCGCCTTGTTCCTCGTCTTCTTCCTGCTCGTGCTCGCGGGCGTGCTGTTCTTCTTCCACGTGCGCCGCTCGCACGTCGCAGAAATCTCGCGCCTCGCGTACCTCGAGCCGGTCACGAAACTCCGCAACGAGCGCTGGTTCGAAAAGGAGCTGCCCCTTGCCATCGCACGCCATGCGAAAGAACGCGCCGCTGGCAGGCTCTACCTCGCCGCCATCTGCGTGCGCCAGCTCGACTACTACCGCGCGACGTACTCGCGCCCGCTCCTCGCGAAGACATTCGTCAGCGAGATCCATCGCGCGAGCGACGCGTTCGCGTGGTTCGACATCTTCGCCGTCGCCGGTGACCGCGCGCGGCTGTTCATGCTCTGGGCATTGCCGCAAGGCCTCACGCCGCAGCAGGCGGCCGAGAAGCTCGCGCACAGCGCGTCCGTCGTGCCGTTCGGCGACGTCATGACACGCATCCGCTACCACGTCAGCGCCCTGCGCATCCCGAAGACCGGCACGCTCGTCATCCCCGACCTCATGAACACCGTCTCGACGACGCTCGCGACAGCGCGCGCACAGAACCAGCCGTTCGTGCTGTTCGACGACTCCATGCGCGACCAGCTTGCGTGGGCGAGCAAGATCGAGGCCATCGCGCCGCGCGCGCTCGCCGAGCAGGAGTTCGAGGTCTTTTACCAGCCGAAATACGACCTCCAGACGGGCGCGCTCGTCGGCGCCGAGGCGCTCGTGCGCTGGCAGAGCAAAGAGCTCGGCTTTTTGCCGCCCGGCCGCTTCATCGACGTCTTCGAGCGCAACGGCTTCGCCGTCCGCCTCGACTACTACATGCTCGGCCACGTCGCACGCTTCCTCGAGCGCCGCATCCGGCGAGGCCTCCCCGTCGTCCCCGTCTCCGTCAACCAGTCGGCGCTCCACATCTCCGAGGGCGGCTACCTGCAAAAGATGAAGGAGACCTCGGAAGCGTACGGCCTCCCCGACGGCCTCATCGACCTCGAGATCACCGAAACGGCGTTCGTCGACTTCAAGACGAAGGAAGCCCGCGAAAACTCGCGCCACATCATCGACGAGCTCAAGAGCTACGGCTACGCGACATCGATGGACGATTTCTGCACGGGCTACAGCTCCATCGCCATGCTGCAGAACCTCCCGATGGGCACGATGAAGATCGACCGCAGCATCCTCCTCGCCGCCGAACACGACGACCGCTCCGCCCGCATCCTTGAGAACGTGATCAAGCTTGGCAGCGACCTCGGCATGAAGATCCTCTGCGAAGGCATCGAAACGGAGGCGCAGGAACGCCTGCTCAAAGAGCTCGGCTGCACGTACGGCCAAGGCTACCTCTACGCGAAGCCGATGAACGAGAAGGACTTCGAATCGTTCATGGAAACGCATCTGAACGAAAACGGATCAGCAAGATCATAAGCAAATTATTTTGATGCGTCCTGCACGTTTCCGCATACAAAAAGCGCATGGGCTTATTCGCCCATGCGCTTTTTGTATGCCATGCAATCACGGCCGCCCTGTCGACTGCTCGTACTCGGCCATGCATTCTTGGTAATACGCGACTATCTCGCTTCCAATGAAGCCGATTATTCACTGCCCGTGTTTTTCATGACAGCAGCCGAGAGCATTTGCAGATCCTGCACGGTGATGTCGCGCTCGCCGTCGAACAGCGCAAACGCTTTTTCATACGCGCGCTTGAGATCGAGGTTCATGAGCTGCTCCGTGAGGTTGCGTTTCGCGGGCAGGATGCCATCATCGAACATCAGCGCGTTTTCACGCTCCGTCACGGTCGAGCCCTCGATGGCCGTCGAATGCGTGACGATGGAGTAGAGATAGAACTTGTCAAAATCAATTTGTTCTTCGATATGAAGTTCGCGAAAACGCGCGACGCACTCGTTCAACGTTTGCCGACACGCGATGTCCATTTTGCATGCCATGGAACACACCTCCTGTTTCCCTCAGGACGTTTCACGTCCGTCCTTCGAGTTTCGTCGCATCGAGGATCGGCCCGTACTTCGCCCGCCACCACGAGACGCTGCGGATGGCGTTGATGTAGTCTTGCATGGCCTGCTGATCGATGTCCTGCTGGTCGTCACCGACGGGTTCGACGACGAGCGGGACGGTGTCGGCCTTTCCAATGGCGTGGCGCGTGATCCAGAAGCCGTAGTTCACGCCCTGGCGGTTCGCCGTCAGGCTCGCGCCAAGGCTCATGTACCCAAAGCCCTGAGGCGCGACGAGCTCGAAGATCGTCGGCACAATGTCGATCTGGCTGCCGGCGCTGTCTAGGCAAAGTGTCCCCTTGTGGACGCCCTGCCCCGTGATGACGAACGGGATGCCGTAGCGCTCGTACGTCGACGGTGTCTTGTCGATGTTGTAGCGGTCGGCGTGATCGCCGACGATGACAAACAGGCTGTCGGGGTATTTCGCCTTCGCCGCGCGGATGAAGCGCGCGAGCTCGCGGTCAGCGTACCAATAGTGGCCGAGTTCCTTCAGCAGGTGCTCGTCGTCCTGCGCCTCAGCAGGCAGCGCGGTGCGCACCTCTGCAGCGTCGAAGCCTTTCGCCGCGACATCGACATCGTACGGCGAGTGATTCGAGGCGTTGAGGATGACGTTGAAGCTTGGCGCATCGTCTTTTGCGAGACGATCGAGGATTTTCGCGTACAGCACTTCGTCCTCGCAGCCCCAGACGCTGCCCGGCACGTCGCCGTAGTCGCCGCGGCTGTAGAAATGCTGGAAGCCCTGCGCCTGCGTGAACGCACCGACGCGCTCCCACGTCGCAGGGCCGGCGTACCAGAAGTTCGTCGTGTAGCCGAGCCGCGCGAATTGCGGCGCGCTCGCCGTCGGATACGGCGCGGCGAACGATTCGGGCATGGTCGTGAGGTAGAGGTTCGCATCGGCGAAACCCGTCACGACGCCCGTGACGGCCGAGACCGTGCTCGCACCATTCGGCAGGAACGTCGGGCAATAGTCGCTGTCGTCTTCGGCGATGATGGCGCGCATACCGTCGGCGATATGGAGGTCTTTGTACTTGTCGAGGAGCGGCCAGTTCGCATAACTCTCGGAAAGGATGACGAAGATATGTGACGGTTGGTGGCCGAGCGTGTTCCCTGCCGCCGTGTGGCGCAGGTACACGTCGATGTCGTCGCTCGTCGGCTGCATGCCAGCGTGCAGCGCCGCGAGCGCACGGATGTCGTCGACGGTGAAGTCGAGACCGTTGCACGCGAGCATGCGGTTCTGCAGCACATAGCCGCGATGCACGGCCTGGAAGCTGTCGAGGATCGCTTCGTTGAGGAAATCGTCGTTCGTCACGCCGGCGTTCTCCCAATCGACACCCGTCTCCCAGCCGAGGCTGCCGCCGAAGAGCGACAACAGCCCGACAACGTACGCCACGCCGAGCGCGCACGCCCGCACGCAATAGCGCACGGGACGCGGGAACGCCGCAACGAACGAAAGGCGCGGCCCGTCCCACTGCACGACGAACGCCACGGCGATTTTCCACAATGCAAACGCCAGCGCGAACGCGAC
>Ga0256404_1013823_pt1 | contig 10102 bp, 11 predicted proteins | sample RumenRJG_01DNA_FD_185990 | JGI IMG/M metagenome (GOLD analysis project Ga0256404, IMG submission 185990) | Bovine rumen microbial communities from Lethbridge, Alberta, Canada - RJG_01 | ecosystem: Host-associated > Mammals > Digestive system > Stomach > Rumen | place: Canada: Alberta | collected...
TACGAAGGAGCTGGTTGTACTTAGCTACACGCTCTGATCTTGAAGGAGCACCTGTCTTGATCTGGCATGTGTTAAGAGCTACAGCAAGATCAGCAATTGTTGTATCCTCTGTCTCACCTGATCTGTGAGAAACGATTGCTGTATAGTGATGCTTGTGAGCAAGCTTGATAGCGTCCATTGTCTCTGAAAGAGAACCAATCTGGTTAAGCTTGATAAGGATTGAGTTAGCAACGCCAAGGTCGATACCCTTCTGAAGTCTCTCAACATTTGTAACGAAGAGGTCATCACCAACAAGCTGAACCTTGTCTCCGAGAACCTTGGTCATCTTCTGCCAGCCTTCCCAATCTTCCTCATCGAGACCGTCCTCGATAGAGATGATTGGATACTTCTCTGTAAGCTTCTTCCAGTGCTCGATAAGCTCATCAGTTGTGAAATCCTTACCAGCCTTAGGAAGGTGATATACGCCCGGCTTGTCGCTCTTCCACTCAGAAGAAGCAGCGTCCATAGCAAGTACGAAATCCTTACCCGGCTCGTATCCTGCCTTCTTGATAGCAGCTACGATATAATCAAGAGCTTCCTCATCTGATGCAAGGTTAGGTGCGAAACCACCCTCATCACCTACAGCTGTTGCAAGACCGTTAGCCTTGAGCTCTGACTGAAGTGCGTGGAATACTTCTGAACACCAACGAAGACCTTCCTTGAAGCTTGGAGCGCCTGCAGGCATGATCATGAACTCCTGAGCATCAATGTTGTTTGCAGCATGTGCACCACCGTTAACGATGTTCATCATAGGAACAGGAAGCTCGCAGCCTGCTGCACCGCCAAGGAACTGATGAAGAGAAACACCAAGAGACTCAGCAGCTGCATGTGCTGATGCAAGTGATACAGCAAGGATAGCGTTAGCACCAAGCTTTGACTTATCCTTTGTACCATCAAGCTTTAACATAGCTGCATCTACTGCATAAACGTCTGATGCATCTACACCCTGTAAAGCGTCATTGATAAGAGTATTAACATTCTCAACAGCCTTAAGAACACCCTTGCCTACATAACGGCTCTTATCGCCATCACGAAGCTCAAGAGCCTCAAACTGACCTGTGGAAGCACCACTTGGTACGGCTGCTCTTCCAACAGTACCATCTGCAAGAGTAACCTCTGCCTCAACTGTTGGGTTAGATCTTGAATCAAGAATCTCACGCGCGTGAACATTTACAATTTCTAAATAATCATTCATGTCTTTACCTCTTTCGCTTTTGACACCGGTCCCTTAATATTTCGCATCGCGAAGAACCGTTGCTGCATATCAGGATACTTAAAACCCTGACATTGTCTCCTTGGTCTCTGATTGTATCTGACCAAGTGCAATTATATCACCGAGTATAAGCCCTCGCAACCGCAACATAGCTTTATAATATGAAAATAATAGGAATTTTATATGTCATCATGACCAAAAACCCTCGCGTTTTTTCATTAAATCCGTCATTATTTCGCAAAACCTTTTTACATTATCCCCCTTCTCTTTGTTATAATATACAAAGAATAAAGATAATGGTTGTTGGATTGTGAAATTTTTATCATTTATTTACTAATATTCCTATATCCATGTATCCAATAAACGGTAAAATAAATTTACTTGAAAATCGGAGGAAAAATAATGGCCTTAAAATACCATGAGCAGGTAGATAAAGAAAATACTCTTAAACTAAGAGCTCTGCTCTCCGAGCTACCCCGGTGCTGCACAACTTTTTTCAGGGGAATCGAACCACGGACTTCATCAAGAACCCGCATCGCCTATGCCTATGATCTGAAGGTGTTTTTCCAATTTCTTAAAGCTGAAAATCCTTTATTTAGGGATAAGCACATAAGTGATATCTCTTTGGATGACATAAGCAGGATGACCGTTCTGGATCTGGAAGATTTCCTTGAATACCTTAAATACAGGAAACGAACAGCCAAAGACTCAAAGGGGAACGAAATCACAACCGATGTTATCAACGGCCGAACTGCCATAAAACGAAAAGTTGCTTCACTGAGAACCTTTTATAATTATTTCTATCAAAATCAGCTCATACAAAACAACCCTGCCGCACTATTGCAGATGCCCAAATTAAAGGAGCATGAGATCATCCGAATGGACACCAATGAGGTTGCGGATTTTCTGGATGAGGTCGAAACCGGCGACAGCCTTACAAAGCGCCAGCAAGTATTCCATGACAAAACAGAACTACGGGATGTAGCGATGATGACGCTTATGCTTGGCACAGGAATTCGTGTATCTGAATGTGTAGGTCTTAATATCTCAGATGTGGATTTCAATAATGACGGCATTCACATTCACCGAAAAGGCGGAAAAGAAGTTACCGTTTACTTCGGAGATGAAGTTGAAGGAGTTTTACGTCAATACATTGATCATAGAAAACATATTGTGGCTGAAACCGGTTCTGAGGATGCTCTTTTTCTCTCCCTTAGAAACTCACGAATTACGGTTAGATCTGTGCAATATATGGTGAAAAAATATGCAAAAAATGTAACTCCTTTGAAACATATCACTCCCCATAAATTACGAAGTACCTACGGCACCAATCTTTATAAAGAAACCGGTGATATTTATCTCGTGGCTGATGTTCTGGGTCACAATGATGTTAATACCACCAAAAAACATTATGCCGCTTTGGAAGACGAACGCCGCAGAAGCGCCCGAAATAAGGTTCGCTTGAGAACAGATTAAAGAAATATAAAAATCCAAAAGAGCCCCGGAGGGCTCTTTTTTATGCTCTGGGATCTGTTCCCCCGTCGCTTATAATTTTCTCATGCATAAGTTTCTTTCGCTCATACATACGCGTGTCTGCAATCTTTCTTAGCTCATTAGGACTTGTACTGTCCGTCGGTGCTATGGCATAGCCGGCACTTACACTTATGGTTATCCTGTAATCCTTTGTATCCAATATAGGAACCTTAAATGCTGCGTCCATATCCTCCAGGATTTTCTTGTACTCCTCTTCCGGAAGCTCCTCGTCTATCAGAATAGCAAATTCATCACCACCAAGTCTGAATACTTCATGTCGCGATGCATCCCTCAGTCTTATGGCCGTTTCCTGAAGAACCTCATTACCCACATGGTGTCCGTAATTATCATTGGCATACTTAAAGAAGTTCAGGTCCACATAATAAATTCCATATGTATCTCTGGTCTGTGAAATAGCTTTTAATGCCTCTCCAAAGACACGGCGGTTCTTAAGACCGGTCAGGTCATCATGAGTACCCCTGTAATCCAAAAGATTCATCAAGGTATGATTTCTGATCCTGAAACCGATAAAGTAAGAAATACTTTCTATGATCTTGCGAGTATCGATATCATCGATAATTTCATAATTGTCCGCACATAAAAAGCCCAGTATCTGATGCTTGTTATCATAGAACGGTGCACATATAAATCTTTGTATTCCTCTGTCCTTTAAATTTTCATATACATCTTTTTCATGTTCTTTGAAAATTTCGATATCGTCAATCTTTATGACCGCTCTATCACGATTCAGATATTTTTCCCAGTTGCCAAAGTACTTTTGATAACTCATCTTTGTGAGTTTTTCTTTGTGAGTAGGAATACCGTCATTACACCACTCAAACTCCAGGTCCACAACAACCCTGTCAGTGCTGAGTATATATATTCTTTCCGGATGGATAACCCGACTGAGCTCCAAAAGAACCTGATTCATAACAGTATCATAATCATCCTCATTGCTGAGAAGACGACTGATACGTACTATTGCATCATCGGTAGTGGAATTTCTTCGCAGCAATTCTCTTTCCAGATGACTGTCATCGATGAAGGTACACACAACTATACAGCACCCTGAAATATTGGTCGGAGCGATAATAAACTCAGCCCAATGCCCAAGTGTTTTACTGTAAGTTGTAAAGTTACTCTCTTCTCCCCGATACGCAGCCTTAAAGGCATAATAAAACAATTCCTTGGTTGTTTCATCTTCATAGGTTTCTGTAACCAGATGCCCTACCAGCTCGTCTTTATCATGTCCGATGCCTCTGCAAAAGCGTTCGTTAGCGTAAAGATATTTTGCATCAACAGCTCCGTCATGCCTATCGTTTTCCACCACCTGAAAAAGTGCATATGCCACCGGAAGTTTTTTTTGTAATTCCGACATCTTGTCAAATAACAAAAACGCATTTTTTATTAATGAACTATCATTGTCACCTTGCATTCTTTCCATTGAAACCATACTACCTTTCTGAACGAAAACTGATCACACTGATCTTTCAAAAAATGAAACGACATCATGTCGTTACATGCATAAAACCCATATAGTGTTATATCGGTAATAAATTCCAATCTGATAACTCATTAAAAAATAAAAATTTCATCAAAACATGCTTTGATTATCTTCCTGCCACTTCCCCCGGTTCTTTAGTTCGGTTTTCCTGTTGTACAGCGTCCTTAAAGAAACTCCGGCAAATTCCGCGGTTTCCCTGGTGTTATGCTCTGCAGAGAATTTATATACTTCTCCCACCGTAACCTTAGTTTCTTTCCGCTTAAACCATCCGGCTCCCCTGGTCCTGTGGTGTTCATGTATGCCCACCTCAACATTTACAAAACCATCCCGTGATTTCCCGCTTTTCTTTTGGACATTGCTTTCAAAAACATGAACATATATACCGCAGGCTTCAAGTTTTCCGGATAATTCGTTAATATCCTTCTTTAAATCCTCCAGCGATTCTCCATCCATCGGAGCCATCTTGAATTTATGATATACGATATCATAATTAAAGGCGTCTTTTGCTCTTTCAATCATCCCGGATCTCCGGTATCGGCAATATTTAAATATTGCCGATACAACATTATTATTTCATGCCCATACGGATCAATCCGATAACTTTTCCGAGTATCTTGCAATCAGGCACAATTATCGGATCCATACTGTCATTCTCGGGCTGAAGTCGTATGTGTCCGTCTTCCTTATAAAAACGTTTTACTGTGGCACTGTCATCTACGAGAGCAACAACGATTTCACCATCGTTGCAGGTTTCCTGCTGTTCCACTATAACGCGGTCACCGTTAAGAATGCCGCAATTGATCATGGATTCGCCTTTTATGGTAAGCATAAATACCGATTTGTTCGGAAGCATATCTACAGGTATGGGGAAATAATCGGTGACATTCTCCTGGGCAAGTAAAGGAATCCCCGCCGCAACAGTACCCACCAAAGGTACCTGAGCCACCTCACGTTCGGGTGCCGAACGGAACTCTGATGTTGTGATCATAAGCGCTCTTGGATGTGACGGATCTTTCTTTATCAGCCCCATGGTTTCCAGGTCATTTATATATGTAAATACACTTGATGTGGACTTTAAGCCTACAGCAGCACAAATATCCCGGACGGAAGGGGGATAATTTCTCTCAATAACACATTGTTTAATATAATCAAAAACTGCTTTCTGCTTTGGTGTCATATGATTAGCATCAGGTTGTTTTTTGTGTCTGCCCATGTCATACTCCTTTTTTATTATTAAATATAATAAAACTTTATCACAAACATCCGTTCATTGCAACCATTGCATAAACATTTGTACTAAAAAAAGAATCCCGACTTATAAAGTCGGGATCCGCGATCAAAGCTCATTTATATCAACCATCTTTTTTCCGTCAGACCATATACGTTCAAGGTCATAGAACAATCTCTGTTCCTTATCAAAGATGTGCACAATGATATCATTATAATCAAGAAGTATCCAGCCGCTGTTGGGAACGCCCTCTTTACGGCGCATATCGAAATCGAGCTCAGCCATCTTATCTTCTACCGCATCACTGAGTGCATCCACCTGTCTCAGGTTGTCTGCTGTTGCGATCACAAAATAATCGGCAATAACAGATACCTCCGAAATATCAATAACAGTTATATCATATCCCTTTTTATCTGAAAGAGCATTGTAAACTGCCTTGACCATTTCCTTTGAAGTTTCATTTCCCATAAAATAACTCCTTTAATATAACTGTCATAATGATGATATCTATTTTATCGGCTGTCAGCGCGTTTCAATAAGTTCTTTGTAATACCTGTAGGTATCGTAAGAATCTTTACAGATGAAGCCTCCGGACTCCTCAAGATATGTTATGGTATCATGATTAATCTCGTATACCGCTCTGTCCAGATCCTCAAACGCCAGCCTTCTGATCTCCGTAAGCCTCGAAGCTTTATATCTTCTTGCTTCAATGTAATCGGCAGTGAAAACGATAGCCTCCAGAAGGCTCATATCCGGCTTTCCAAGGGTGTGATAATATATAGCCGATAAAACATCACCGTCCTCTATTCCGAACTCCTTACGGGCATATACGGCGCCAAAAACAGAATGTATCACCTGAGGTGCTTTCAGCATATCATCCGTAAGCTCTACCTTTTCTTTTTTACAAAGCTTTATCAGCTCCTCATCGGAGAACTGCTTGGCACAGTCATGAACGAGTCCCGCTACCTCAGCCTTATAAAGATCAACTCCGTATCTCATGGCGAGACAGACACAGGTAAAGCTCACGCTGAGAGAATGCTCATACCTTTCAGGCTTCAGAATCCTTTTAAGCTTCCTTCTGTATTCATAAATCTCCGAAATATCCGGCTTGTCACCGTTTTTCTTTGCTTTTTTGTCCGATGCCATAAACTGATCTCCCTTGAACAGATGTCAGGATCTGTACAGGTTATTATCCCTGATATATTCCTTAACCTTATCCGGCAGAAGCCCGCTGATGTCTCTGCCTTCCGCCACCATTTCACGTATCATAGTGCTGGATAAATCTGTTTCCGGATAATCCAGCACAGCTATATCCGCCCGGAATCTGTCTTTAAGATATCCCACCTGTTCCTGAAAACTCCTCTTTCCTTCAGGATAATGTCTCCCTGCCACAGCCAGTGTGGCAAGCTCCATTATCTTCTCCGGGCGGTACCAGGTATCTATCTGATACATTGAATCCGCCCCGATGATAAAATAAAAGTGAATATCCGGATGTTTTTCATGAAGCAGTTCCAATGTTTCCGCCGTATAGGTCTCCCCCTCCCTCTCAAGCTCGAACAGGGAAAGCTTAAAGCCCTCTATCCCCGAAACCGCAAGAGAAGTCATTTCACACCTTTGTTTTGAAGGCGTGACCTTTTTGTTTTTCTTAAAATAGGGATCCTTAGCCGGCATGAACCAGACTTCATCAAGGGACAACTGGTTAAGGGCACACTGACCCAGAGAAAGATGCGCATTGTGAATGGGATCAAAAGTACCTCCCATTATACCTACTTTCTTTTTGCTGTCATGAACCCCTGTTTCAAACATACCGGTACCTCTGTCACTCAACGTCGTTATCAAATTCCTCGTCGGCTTCTTCCACAAAACGAAGACTCATTCCGCTTCTGGAGGCCTTCTTCTTTGCGCCGGCGATCTCAGCATTGTGATTCCTGCTTTTTGAATGCTTTCCAGGGTTTTTTCCGCCCTCTTTAAGCTCGGCCTTTGAAATCTCATACTTACGCTTTTTAAAGTCAGGATCCGGCTTATAAAGCACGATCTTGCGACCGATGACCTGAACAACCTCTGACTGGGTACGTCCGGCAAGAGTATGAGCAATGGCCTTTGGATCATCATCGCAGTTCTTCAGAATATTGATCTTGATAAGCTCATTTTTAACGATGTTTTCTCTTACTGCCTCGATAAATTCCGGTGTAAGGCTGTTTTTTCCTATGGAAAGAACCGGTTCTATGTTCATAGCTGCGCCCTTTAATTCAGAACGCATCTTACTGTCTCTTATATATTTCTTCATTCTTCTTCTCCGTTATTCTTTGGCTGGTGACGTTTGGGGAAAGCTGTATCGATAGCCTTCTCAAGCTCCTCATCCTCATAAGCATCTGTATCGTAGTACTCAAAGGTGTGACCATAGATCCTTATGGTATCGCCCTCCTGAATACCCATTTTTCTGAGAGTTTTGATGACTCCCTGTTCAGCCATGAAACGCTGGAAGAACTCAAAGCCTTTCTCAGTACTGATATTGGTATAACCCAGCATCTTCTCAATCTTTGGTCCTTCAACAGAGTAAGTACTGTCATCAAGCTTCTTGTACTCGATGGCAAGCTGCTCTTTATGTCCAAGGGTTTCCAGATCGACTTCACTTTCATAAACCTCGACCTCCTTGGCACCGGCTTCCTCAACGTAAGTCCAGGCAGCTTCAAGAACCTCCCGGAGACCGGTATTTGTGGCTGCAGAAATTGCAAAAACCTTCACACCCTGCGGTTCATAAATTTCCTTGATCCTTGTAACCGCACTGTCAGAACCCTGCTCATCAATGATAAGATCGGTTTTGTTGCAGGCTATGATCATAGGCTTCTTAAGGATATCCGGATCGTACTTCCCGATTTCTTCATTGATAGTCTTAATGTCTTCAACCGGATCTCTTCCTTCACAGCCTGATGCATCCACAACATGAACAAGCACCTTGCAGCGCTCTATATGGCGCAGGAACTCATGTCCCAGACCAACACCTTCTGAAGCTCCTTCGATAAGACCGGGAATATCCGCCATAACAAAGGATCTGTCACCCTTTAAGCCAACTACTCCGAGATGTGGAGTAAGCGTTGTGAAGTGATAGTTTGCAATCTCAGGTCTTGCATTGGAACACATGGACAGAATGGTGGATTTTCCTACATTCGGAAGTCCGACCAGTCCCACATCAGCGATAACTCTCAGTTCAAGCTGTACCCAGAGCTCTCTTGCATCCTGACCCGGCTGTGCAAACTTAGGTGCCTGCATTGACGGTGTGGCAAAGTGCATATTGCCCAGGCCGCCTTTTCCGCCTTTAAGAAGTACAAGTCTCTGGTTGTCACCTGACATGTCCGCGATGATCTTTTTGGTCTCAAAATCACGGATGATAGTACCCTCAGGTACCTTAATAACCAGATCCTTACCGTTTTTTCCGTGCATGCGTTTTCCGCCGCCTTCTTCACCAGGGGTTGCAACATATTTCTGACGGTTTCTGAAGTCTTCAAGAGTATTCATACCCTTATCAACTTCAACTATGATATCACCGCCTTTTCCGCCGTCGCCTCCGTCAGGACCACCGGCCGGCACAAACAATTCACGACGGAAGGAAACATGTCCGTTACCGCCTTTTCCGCTTTTGATGAAAATTTTTGCAATATCTGCAAACATAGAATCATTTCTCCTTTCCCAAGGGTATCCCTGCGCCGAAAAAACGTCGCTAACCCTCAGAGAGCAAATCAAATAGAAACAATGCCTAAGTCCGGAACACTTCCTTGAACATCTCAACTGCTGAAAGAATATCCATAACAGACTCACACATTAATTAAAGAAAGAATCCATTAGGATCCTTATGAACCACTTAAAAACACTAATAACCGTGGACAGAATTAGAACAAAACCCCTGCACCGATATTACGGTACAGGGGTGATTTTCTGAAAAACCAAGCGAGATTACTCAGCATCTCTAGGCAGTACGGATACCTGCTTTCTGTCTCTTCCAAGGTGGCTGTACTTAACTATACCGTCAACCTTTGCGAAAAGTGTGAAATCATTTCCGAGACCTACATTAAGACCCGGGTGAATTCTTGTTCCGTTCTGCTTGTAAAGGACATTACCAGCCTTTACGAACTGACCATCTGCTCTCTTCTGTCCAAGTCTCTTGGACTCGGAATCTCTACCGTTCTTGGTAGAGCCCATACCTTTATGATGAGCCATGATTATCCTCCATTAAATACTTTGAAAAAAATTAGCCGATAGAATCAATCTTTACTTCTGTAAAGAGCTGTCTGTGACCATTCTTCTTGTGGTATCCAGACTTTCTCTTGTACTTGTAAACGATGACTTTCTTAGCCTTGCCATTCTTAGTAACAGTGGCTGATACCTTAGCACCATCAACGACCGGTGTACCGATCTTCATAGCGCCATCATTAAGAACAAGCACCTGATCGAAAGTAACCTTGTCGCCTTCCTTTACATCAAGTTTCTCAACTCTAATGATATCGCCTTCGCTTACCTTGTACTGCTTTCCACCTGTAAGGATTACTGCATACATTACGAGGGTCCTCCTTTTTATCATTACTCGCTG
>Ga0256404_1013825_pt1 | contig 10101 bp, 7 predicted proteins | sample RumenRJG_01DNA_FD_185990 | JGI IMG/M metagenome (GOLD analysis project Ga0256404, IMG submission 185990) | Bovine rumen microbial communities from Lethbridge, Alberta, Canada - RJG_01 | ecosystem: Host-associated > Mammals > Digestive system > Stomach > Rumen | place: Canada: Alberta | collected...
AGATTTCTTCTTTCTGGGCTTGGCGGGTTTCTTCGCCGGCTCGGGTTCGGGCTCCTTCTTAAGAAGCTTTTCAATTTCCTCGGCGGTGATGGTTTCGCGGTCGAGAAGAGTTTCGGCGATGAGGATAACCTCGTCTTTATATTCTTCTATGAGGCTACGCGCGTGCTCGTGCGCTTCGTCAATGATGAGGCGAACGGCTTTGTCGATCTCATAGGCAACCTGGGTGGAGAAGTTGCGCTGGGTGGAAGCGTAATCACGGCCAAGGAAGACGGAACCGGTGTCCCTTTCATATTGGATCGGGCCTAGGTCAGACATGCCGAATTCGGTGACCATGAGTCTGGCCAAGCGGGTGGCCTGTTCGATGTCGTTGGAAGCGCCGGTCGTGACATCCTGGAAGAAGATTTCTTCGGAGCTCCTACCGCCGAGCAAACCAGTGATACGAGCTAACAGCTCGTTCTTGGTGAGCAAGAAGCGGTCGTCCTCAGGGGTCATCAAGACGTGGCCGCCAGTGTTGCCGCGGGGCACGATGGTGATTTTCTGAACCTTGTCGCTATGAGGCAAATGAATGCCGATGATCGCGTGGCCAGCTTCGTGGTAAGCGACCTGCTTCCTTTCCATTTCGGAGAGGCCTTTAGAGGACTTCGCAGGTCCGGAAATACGGCGATCGATTGCTTCGTCGATATCTTCGATGGTGATTTCTTCTTTGCCGCCGCGGACCGCCAAAATAGCGGCTTCGTTGAGGACGTTATCCAAGTCGGCGCCAGAGAATCCGACGGTACGCTTGGCAAGGGCCTCGAAGTCAACCGACGGCGAGATCTTCTTGTTGCGCGCATGAACCTTGAGGATCGCCTCGCGGCCCGCTTTGTCGGGCAACGAAACGGTGATGGTCCTATCAAAACGACCGGCACGCCTTAAGGCGGGGTCAAGGACGTCGTCACGGTTGGTGGCGGCGATAACCAAGATACCAGAATTGGCTTCAAAACCATCCATTTCGACGAGCAACTGGTTGAGGGTCTGTTCCCTTTCATCGTTGCCGCCGCCTAAACCAGCGCCACGTTGACGGCCAACCGCATCGATTTCATCGATGAAGATAAGGCAGGGGGCAGTGGCCTTCGCGTTGCGGAACAAGTCACGGACACGGCCGGCACCAACACCGACGTACATTTCGACGAAGTCAGAACCGGAGATGGAATAGAAAGGGACGTGAGCCTCACCGGCAACCGCCTTGGCAAGGAGCGTTTTACCAGTGCCCGGAGGACCAATGAGGAGGATACCTTTGGGTAGCCTGGCACCGAATTTGGAGTATTTCTTCGGGTCTTTTAGGTACTCAACGAGTTCGACCATTTCGGCCTTTTCCTCGTCGCATCCGGCAACGTCATCAAAACGGACTTTGCTGGATTCTGCTCTACGAGCAGGAGACTTATTAAAGTTAAAGGCGGAGTTGTTCGCGCCATTAACGGAATTGTTGATCCTGGAGAAGATAAAGATACCCATTAAGAGCACGACGCCGGTCGTGATGATGGTTGGGCCCCAGACGTCCCACCAACTTTGTTTGAAAGCGTCGGTATAATTCATTCCCGCCACGACGTTGCCGTATTTGCCTCCATCGAGGGCGGCGATTTCGTTGATACGGGCACGGAAGATGCTTTCGTAGGAATCGTGAGAAACGGTGGATCCGTCGGCGGCGAGGGTGGTGAAGCCGACATTCCAGTCATTTTCGGAAATCAGAACGCTGAACCTAGCGGCCTTGGTGGCGCGGACATAGATACCGTTGATGGTGACGGATTTGTAGCCTTGGCTAACCGTGGCTTGGACGACGACCTTGCTATTCACATCGCGATAGGTCGCACCTGGGGTATATTGGTATTCGTAAACACCGGTGCCCTCGTTCTTAACGAGTTTGTAGCCTAGGTTGCTATCTAAGTCGAAATCGCGGTCTTTCTGCGTGGTTTGCGAATAGGTTGCGTACCAAGTTTCGGAAGTGTTGATGAAGTTCGACATGATAAGCCAAACGAATAGACCTATCGTGGCGGCCATCATGATGTAGGGGATTATGTAGCTGATTATGCTTCTTTTCGGTGCTTTGCCGTCGTTCATACGCGTTGCTCCTTCGTTGAATTAAAGGGGTTGCCCCAAAGGGCACAAGGTAAACTTTAGTGATTGTAGGTTTTGTGTCAATTAGAACGCTTAGCGTTCGCTGTCTTTTAGGTGCATTTTTAGCACGGAGGAATGGTATTCCCTGAAATTCTGCCTGTAACGGGGGACATAGACGACCTTGCCGTCTTTGTTGAGGAAAATCGGCCAGATGTAACGGAGTCGAACCGGCATTTTCCACATCGAATAGAGGGCATGGATCGATTCAAGGTAGCCATGGACGACGTAGGTATCGTGAGTCAAGGCGGTCCTGATCGTCAGCGGGTAATCCTCGGGTTTGATGTTCCTATCCTCGGCGCCCATGGAGAAATCCAAATCGAAGTCGGGCGTCGAAAGGGTGCCTGGGGCTTCAAGGGTGTAGGTGTAGGGGAGCTCGTCGAACTCGCGGCCAAGGGTGATGATGTCATACTCCTTGATGAGGTAGGTGTTACCACCTAGATGGAGCGAGCCGTTTGGCTTCGGGGAGAGGCAGAACTTGCGAATCTTATCGAAATCATCGGGAGTGAGGATTATATCATCAGGCGCTTGGGCGACGAATTCCATAAGGGCGGTCTCGAAGGCGTCTTTAGGAAGGGCGATAAGAGGACGGATCTCAAGCTCTTCGCCCGAATCGATTTTGGTTTTGAATTCGCTGACGAGTTTCTTTTCCTCGTCGTTGGCGGCCTCCATTTCCAGGATCAACTGTTCCCTTTCGATTTGGGACATCGCGTTGATTTCCTGGCGAATCGGGCTTCTGGTGAAAGCATCTTCAAAACTCGATTTCTTAACCGAATAGGGGACACCGTTTTCTTCGTCATACTCGATTAGGTCCTGCTTGGTGTAGGCAAGAAGGGGACGGATGACAATCATGCCATCGACCGTGGAAACCGGGGAAATGCCGTAATTCGCGGAGGAACGCTTCCTTTGCTTTTGTAGCAAATAGGTTTCTAAAAGATCGTCCTGCTGATGGGCGAGGAGAAGGCCTGCCGCGTGATACTTTTTGTAAACTTCTTTGAAGAAGGCGTAACGGGTAGTCCTGGCCCAGGTCTTGAAGTTCTTTCCTTCCTCGTAACGCTTGCCTTCGGGCAGTTCGTTCGCGTCAAGGTACTCGAAGACGAGTCCGCGCTCACCGCAATATTGGGCCAAGCGAACATAGTCGTTATCGGCTTCCTCGAACTTGTGATAGTTGATGCAGACGACGATGGGTTTGATGCCTTCCTTTTGGACCATGTCCACAAGGGCCATGGAGTCGGATCCATAGGTACAGGCGACTAGGTAGGTGGCTTTTTTCTTTAACTTGTAGTTAATCATCTTCAGCTCCTCTATTCACGACGACGTCTTCGATTAATTCATACATGTCCGCCGCGTTTTCCTTGTTCGAATACGTTCGGATTTCCTTGATTCTCACCTTGACTCGATGACGGCCAAGGCAGAGGAGCAATTCGTCTCCGGGGGCTATTTCGGACGAGGGTTTCGCGGGCTTCCCGTTAAGGAAGACGTCCTGATCTTCACAAAGCTCCTTGGCGATCTCCCGCCTTTTAACAAGGCGGCTCACTTTCAGGAACTTATCGATTCTCATTGGGATAATGGTATCACAATTTCCTTAAGGAAAACCTAGTTATCGCCACGCCGCTTTTGATAGACCTTGTGGGTGAGGGTCAAGATCTTTTCCAAATCATCGAGCCAATGCTCGCTTTTCTTGATGCGGAATTTGAGTTGTTTGTTGAGGAAAGTCACGGTCAAAACGCCTAGATACGGCGCAAGCGATGCGAAAAGATCGGTTCCGATTCCGTCCATTTTGGTGAATGAGGAACTAAGCAAAATATCCACGACTTTTTCAAGCTCCTCAATGCTTTCAAACTCTTCCTCTTCTATAAGAAGGTCGATGCGTTTTTTCTGCAAAAGGAGCTCGAATTCGTTAGGCAAGCGGCCATAAATGTCGCGCACTTTTTTGCGGTAGGATTCAAGGCCCTCGTTGTCCTTGATGTCCTCGAGTTCGTGATAGAGGTCGAGCTTGTCGGAATCGGAAGCAAACTCGCCAGGGATATAGGCGTCGATTCCAAACATCTTCTTGGGGACGGGCGGTTCGATGACCTCGCCTTTTTGTTTGGCCTCGAAGGCTTGGTTGAGCATTTTGAGGTAGAGATCGAGACCGACCGAATCGATGAAGCCCGCTTGCTCGGCGCCCAAAATGTCGCCGGCTCCACGGATCATCAAATCGCGTTGGGCGATTTTGTATCCCGAACCAAGTTCGGTGAATTCCTGGATGGCGCGAAGTCTCTTTTCGCCGTCCTCGTTCATGTTCTTGTGTTGGTTATAGGTCAAATAGGCATAGGCGATGCGGTCCCCGCGGCCAACGCGTCCCTTGATTTGGTAAAGCTGGGCAAGCCCAAATTGATCCGCGTTTTCGACGACGATTAGGTTCGCGTTAGGGATGTCGATCCCGTTTTCGACGATGGAGGTGCACACCAAAACGTCGATATCGCCATCGTAGAAGCGCTCCATGACGTCCTCGATCTGCTCTTTTTCCATTTGCCCATGGACGACGCCTACCTCGGCGCCTTTGATGCGGCTTGCCATCTTAGAAGCCACCGCGTAAATCGATTGGACTTTGTTATGGATGTAGAAGACTTGGCCGTGCCTAGAAAGTTCGCGTTGGATGAGCTCGTCGACGACGTCTTCCTTAAACGGAATGACATAGGTTTGAATCGGCATCCTCAAGGTGGGGGCGGTGTTGATTTGCGATAGGGGGCGGATGCCGACTAGCGACATCTGAAGGGTTCTTGGAATCGGGGTGGCGGACAAGGTGAGGACGTCGACCGTTTTCTTGAGTTCCTTAATGGACTCTTTCTGGGCAACGCCAAATCTTTGCTCTTCGTCAACAATCAATAGGCCGAGGTCCTTGAAGGAAACGAGTTTGGATAAAAGCTTATGGGTGCCGATGACCAAATCGATGTTTCCTTTCGCCAAATCCTCGAGATTCTTTTTCTGCCTTTGGGGCGCGACGAGCCTAGAAAACACTGCAATTCTCACTCCAAAAGTCGAAAAACGCTGCAAAGCTAGCTCATAATGCTGTCTCGCCAAAAGAGTGGTCGGGCAAAGCAAAGCGACTTGTTTTCCCGAATTAATCGCCTTGAACGCCGCGCGGAAAGCGACCTCCGTTTTGCCAAATCCGACGTCGCCGCAAAGAAGGCGATCCATGATTTCAGGTTTTTCCATGTCGGCCTTGATTTCGTTGAGCGCGGTCTGCTGATCGGGGGTCAATTCGTGGGGGAACTCGTTTTCAAATTGAACCTGCAATTCGTCGTCAGGAGGAAAAGCAAAACCTGGAAGTTTGGCGCGGCTGCCATATAGAGCGATAAGGCGCTCGGCCAACTCATCCACCTTCTTTTGAATGGCGGCCTTCCTTTTGGTCCATTCGCCAGAGCTAAGCCTCGAAAGCTTCGGGGTCGCGCCTTCTCGGCCCGCGTATTTCCTAACGAGCCTGAATTGCTCCAATGGAACATAAAGGAATTCGTTGCCCGCATAAGCGATATGAAGAAAGTCGCGATGCACCCCCTCGACGAGGATCGTTTTGATGTCGAGGAATTGGCCGATGCCGTTATATTCGTGGACCACGTAATCCCCGGGCTTAAGGTCTTCGTAGCTATGAAGAACGGTGGCCTCCTTGAAACGGGAGGTAAAGCGACTTGCCGCGCCTCTACGTCCGAAAAGATCGTGGGCGGAAATGAACGCTGTTTTGAATTCCGATATTTCGAAACCGTGGTTTAAAGGGAAGGAAGATATCCCAAGTTTCCCTTTAGGAAATTCCAGGCCTTCCGTCTCTTCATATTCGATTTTTAGTTCGTCTAGGATGCCAAGAAGCGTCTTCCTCTGCTGAGGCTCAAGAACGCATACGACAACCTTTTCGTTGGTGGCTAAATAGGATTGGATCGTTGGCCCAACCGCAGAAACGTTTTTCCCCAAAGAACTAATCGCATGGGGCAAGAAGATATGGCTATCCGGCTTAGAAGAGAACGGGCTTGAATAGATGATTTTTCCTTTTCCCGCGAAGACATCGTCGACATCGATATATTGCTCAAGGTGAGACAAAGAACGGCCTTTGTAATTAAGTTCGCTTAGGTATTGGTGGGCTTCTGTCTCGAGCTGGGCAACCGACTCTTTGAAGCGGTCGCCATTGCACACGAAGACGATGTCGGCCTTCATGTAATCCAAGACCGAGAATGATTTCCCTAGGGCAAAACCATAGTAACGATAGAGTTCACCACGATAGTCGTGGGCGATGAATTTTTCTAGGTCGGCTCCGACATATTGCTTAAGCAAAACACCAATCGATTCACCCAAAAGACCGCTATCTCGTTCGATTTCTTTCTTCGCCCTAGACATGAACTCGCAAAGCTCGTCGTCATTAAGGAAAATGTCGGTCGCGGGCAAAACAGAAGCGGAGGTTAGGGTGGCCTTAGATTCCTGGCTCCTCAAATCGAAAAGGCGGATCGATTCGATTTCGTCTCCAAAGAATTCGATACGAATCGGATCGAGGTAGGAAACGGAGAAGATGTCGAGGATGTCGCCTCTAGAGGCAAATTGCAAAGTGCGTTCCACTCGGTTGACGGCCTCATAGCCAAGGTCGACGAGCCTCGATTTAAGATCCTTAAGGTCAAACTCCTTGCCGACTTTGAATTCTAGGGTCTCCTCCAGAAAGCGTTTGGGGTCGGGGAGATAGCGAAGCAAGGCGCTAGGATGAGTGACGAGAATCTTCTTTCCCGGAGAGGTGAGTTGTCCTAATGCATATAACCTTTGCGAGAGGAGCTCGCGGCTAGAAGCAAGGGATTGGGCCCGCAACAATTCGTCACTAGGGAAGAAGACGACATCCTTCTCTTCTAGGAAATTTAAAAGGAATTCGTAAAGCCTTTGTGCGGAGTATTGGTTGGAAGCAATAAGTGCGCAATTCGCGGGTTTTTCTTTGAATGACGCTGCAAAAAGCAAACCGGTTCCTAGGTCTTCGTCAACGACAAAAAGCCCCTTTTTCTCGCGGAGGGGGGTGGTGATTCCTAAGTCGGCAATGCGTTTTAAAAGTTCTTCCAAGGGTCCTCCTAGTTGTAATGATTCATGGCGTAATCCCAGCCGTTAAGCAGGTAATCACGGATGGCTTTCGCGGCTTTCGTCGTGGCCTCGTCCACCTTTTCCAAGGATTCGCCCTTGGGCTTGGTCAACACGTAATCGATTCCCGAATACGGGGGTTCGCCGATGCCTACCCTGAGCCTTTTGAACTTTTCGCTCTTTAGGTGGTTGATGATGGACTTCATGCCATTATGAGAACCCGATGACCCAAAGGGGCGAAGGCGGATGGAGCCTTCGGGAAGGGCCATATCGTCATAGACGACGAGCAAATCGTCAATATCGATTTTGAAGTAGTCCATGAGGGGGCGGATGAATTCGCCAGAGTTGTTCATAAAGGTTTCGGGCTTGGCGAAAATGACGGGCTCTTTGAACTCGTCCCTTTTGCAAACGCCATAGACTCCCTTGAAGTTTTCACGGTCGAAATCGACTCCGCACATCTCGGCGATTTTATCCAAAACCATGAAACCCATGTTGTGGCGGGTTCCTTCATATTGTTTTCCGGGGTTGCCAAGCCCGACGATGAGTTTCATTGGACGATGATGTCTTTCTCCGCGGCGATCTTGTTGATGACGGACACCATTCTGTCGATGCCGGCTTGGTCGTAATAGGTTAGAGGGGTTTCCTTTAAAGTGAGGAGCGCCCTTTGGTCCGGGGAAGCATCTTCGCTATTGGCGATCATCTTGAGGGAGTGGTTCATGAGGAATTTCTGAACCGGGCCGAGTTTGTTGAAGTCAAAAGAGCCCCTGAGTTGGTAGTAACGGACGTGGTAGAGATCGAGGATGTTCGCATCGATCATGTGAGCCCTCGTCTCCTTGGTCACAAAGCTCATGCCGCAGGAAAAGATGATGACCTCTTTTTCCTTCATGAGCTCGTAATGGCGAAGGAATTCATCGATTCCTTGGATCTTTTCTCCCATGACATAGCCGCCATAGACGATGCAGTCATAGGAATCGATCATTTTCTTTTTGAATTTCTTAAACGGCAAAACGTCCGCTTTGACGGCGGAGGCGAGGTCTTCGGCGTATTTTTGCGTGTTGCCGGTCTTGGATGTGTAAAGCACTAGGGTTCGCATAGCGAAAGAATCTTAGCATATCTTCGCTGGTCTTGTCGCGGGATTACCGATATACTCCTATCGGTATGAAAGCAAAGCAGTGGTTCGCCGATCTTGCTCGAGGCGCCGCGTTAGGGACGGGCATTCTTCCTGGCGTCAGCGTTGGAACAGTCGGCATCATCGTCAACGTTTACGACAAACTAATCTCCTCGATCGATGGCCTAAGAAAAAAGTTCAAGGAATCTTTCCTAACTCTTTTGCCCATCGCCCTTGGCTGCATCGTTTCTGCGGTCCTTCTTCTGGTCTTTTGGAAAAAGGTCGCGTATGTGCGTTTTCCTTTCATCATGATTTCCGTTTTGGCGGGCTTCGTCATCGGAGGCCTTCCCCTAATTTGGAAAGAGGTCAAAGGCACCAAATTCAACATTAAAGATTACCTAAGGGTAATCGCTGGCTTTTTGGTCGCCGCATGTATTGGTGTGTTCTCTTTCTTATGCGCGGCCAAGGTTATCAATTTGAATCTGGATTTCTATGCCGCTTTCGCGAACCCCTTTGCCAATTGGTGGATCTATCTCGTCGTGCTTTTGGTCGGCTTCGTTGCCGCGGTCGCGTGCTTGATTCCTGGCATCTCTGGTTCCATGGTCCTGTTCATCTTCTCCCTCTATAACCCGGTTGTGACCCTATTCATCTCGGATAGGGACGCAAACGGCCATATCATTCCGGGACACGCCTCCATTTTCGAGGACCAAAGCCATATCGGAGCCAAGATCATTTTGATCATCGTCCTGCTGCTTGGAATCGTCGTTGGCTTCCTTGCCGTTTCCAAGGCGATGAGGTCTCTTTTGACCAACCATAGAAGGGGGACCTTCACCTGCGTCATCGGTTTCGTCCTAGGCTCCCTTGTTTCCATGTTCGTAAACAACGATATGTACGCCGTATATAACAACCCTGAACTCAATGTCGCTTGGCAATATATCGTCGGTGGAATCGCCCTCGTTGCTGCGGCCATCGTCACCTTTTTCTTGGTCAAACGGGTTAATAAACCCAAGGATAATTGACATTCGAAAAAGTCCTTTTTTGGCACTTTATGACGAACTAGGCTCAATATCGCTTATTTTTGTTGACGAATTTTAGCGGTTTTGTTAGGTTACTCTAGCATGCCCCGAACGAAGGAACAAAACGACTTAATCAAAGATAAGCGCAGAGCCAAACTCCTAAGCGCTGCATTACGCGTTTTTGCCACCAAGGGATACCGCGAAACCTCCGTGGATGACATCACCGCCGAAGCCCGTTGCTCCCATGGTCTTTTCTATCATTACTTCCCCTCTAAGCCGGCTATCTTTGCCGCGGTCCTAGAAGAGATCGTTTTGCCTTCTCCAGGCCTTGCCCCGTTTAAGGAAGCCCAGGCCGTCGGAGGCTATGAGGGCTTAGAAATCATCGCTTCTTATGTCGATAGTTTGCTCATCCCCGCCAAACACGAGGAAAACAAGGACTACAAACAATACCTCTACGTCGCATTGGCCGCCAACCGCTTCTTTGATCCCGACACGGTTCATCTTCTCCCCAAGGAAATATTGACCAACTACAACCCGAGGGAAGCCTTCACGACCCTTATCAAAGAAGGGCAGGCACAAGGCAAGATCATCTATGGGGATCCCGAGGAAATCGCAGATATCATCGCCTATGTCCTTCAGCGGGAACTAGAGAACATTCTCTTCTCGAAAAAAGCCATGAAAGGCATTTCCAAAGAAATCTTCCTTAGCCTCATCAGCAAGAAATAAAAAACTCGCAGAATCCTT
>Ga0256404_1013828_pt1 | contig 10100 bp, 10 predicted proteins | sample RumenRJG_01DNA_FD_185990 | JGI IMG/M metagenome (GOLD analysis project Ga0256404, IMG submission 185990) | Bovine rumen microbial communities from Lethbridge, Alberta, Canada - RJG_01 | ecosystem: Host-associated > Mammals > Digestive system > Stomach > Rumen | place: Canada: Alberta | collected...
ACCAATTTGCTTATATATATCTTGAGCATCAATATTTGATCTTTCTCTTAATTTTTCTAGTTTATTTCTCATGTAATCACAACCTATATATAATATATAGGACGATTTATTAAATTATATGCATATTGACAAATTGGGTACGAAATATTACAATTATAACTACCTACTTATTTATATTGAAACAGGAGGTCTAATAAATGAATAATAAAATATTTTTAACAAACGAACAAAAACAATCTATAATTAATTTAGAAAAATATATATTTGATTATTGCAAAAATAATAATTACAAAATTACAATTAATTATATATTTAATATAGAATATTCCAATTATATTTATAATAATGATGATATATTTGATTTTACTATTACAAATAATGATAAAAAATATAATTATGTAATTAAACTAATTAATAATAAATTTATCTTAGATAAAAAAAATAATGGTTAACCTTAACCATTATTTTTTATTGCACTTATAATCTCATCTGCACTTAGTAATTCTTGATTTCCTGACTCCATATCTTTTAAAGTATATTTATTTTCTTTAATCTCTGCATCCCCTACTACAATTACATATTTAATATTAGTCTTATTAGCAAACTCAAAACTTTTCTTAAGTTTCTTTTTATTCATCTCAACCATTACTTTAATACCATTATCACGTAAAGTAGTTGCGATACTCATCGATTCTACTTCTGTATCCATTGGAATTATTAATACATCAACTAAACTATTATTAGTAATCTCTTCTTTTAATATTGCATAAATTGGTTCAAGCCCGAAAGACAAGCCACATGCAGGATAAATATTACCATCATCGATAAAATCAGTAATAATTTTATCGTATCTACCACCACCACCAAGTGAACTTGTAATACGCATTTTCTTATCAAAGAATTCAAATACAATTCCTGTATAAATGCTTAAACCTCTAGCTAATGTTGGAGAAAATAATGCATTATCAGTAAGATTATATTTATTAATTAAATCATTAATCTCATTAATTTCATCTAATCCTAGCTTAATTAACTCATTATCTGTATCTTTAAACTTAGTATTATATTCATCAAGTGATAAATTAAATAAGTTAAGTATTTCTTCTGCTTTATTATTATCTATATTTATTTTATTAAACTCTCTAATCATATCACTTCTAGTAATCTTTTCCATGTGATCGATAATAGATATTACTTTATCTATTAAATTATTACTAACTCCTGCATAAGTAATTAATCCACTCATAAGTTTACGATTATTCCATTTAATTAAAATATCAATACCTAGTTTATCAAACGCCTTTTTAACCATTATTAACTGTTCTATTTCAATCATACGTGAATTAATTCCAACAACATCAACATCGCATTGATAAAACTCACGCATACGACCTAACTTAACAGGACCATTTCTAAAAACCTTACCTATTTCATAACGTTTAAAAGGCATACGTAAATCTTTGTTTAAGGCAATTACTTTACAAAAAGGAATAGTAAGATCATATCTTAATCCTAATTTACGATTACCTTGATCTGTTAATTTATAAGTTTCATTAAGTATTTCAGCATCTTCATCATACTTATAACTAAGCAAGTCATACTGATTTAATATTGGTGTTTTAATAGGCATATACCCATATACTTCAAATATAGACTTTAATGTATTTGTTATTTTATCTCTTAACACCTGTTCTTCAGGTAAGTAATCAGTTGTTCCTTTTAAGTTTTGTATTTTTATTTCTTTCATGTGCATCACCTATACTAATTATAACATGTTTTTATTATAAATAAAAGGATATAGAATAATCTATATCTCCTGCATTACAACAATTATCATTGGTTTACACTCAGTTTCATTATAGAAAAACTTACCTAACTTATCACGAATACCATACTTTACTTTATTATAATCAACATAGTATCCTTTAATATTTTCTTTTAGTATTTTAAGCGATATTTCTTCTGCCTCTTTAATTAAATCTATATTATCTTTAACAAATACAAATCCTTTTGTAACTATAATTGGATTAGCAAGTACATTTTTTGTTACTTTATCTATTGTAGCAGTAACAATTACAATACCATTATCAGATAATATTTCTCTATCTTTTAATACTAAATCACCAATATCCGTTGTATCTTTACCATCAATAAATACATCATCTACTTTAATATGATCTACACTATCTACTAGTTTACCATCAATAAAAGTAGTGACTTGTCCATTTAATCTAAGTAATGTATTAGAATCATTATATCCAATTAATTTTGCGGCATTAACGGCCTCTACTTGACATCTATATTCACCATTTACTGGCATAAAATACTTAGGTTGCATTAAATTAATCATCATAAGTATATCCTCTCTTGATGCGTGGGGTGATAAAAACTTCTTAGATAAAATGATTAATTTAGAACCTACCTTAGCTATATCATCAAATACTTTAGTTGATGTAAGTTCAATACCTTCATATATTGGAGATGCAATTACCACTGTATCTTCTTCTCTTAAAGTAATAAATTTATCTGAATTTCTTAATATTCTTTTAAGCGATGAATAAGGTCTTTCTTTTTCATTTGATATAATTACAACTATTCCACTATCATTTACATGATGGATATTTTTAATGCGTTTCTTATCAAATTTAATTAGTCCCATATCAATAGATTTAGATATAATGTTTTCTAAATTCTTACCCATTATAACTACATTTCTATCTGAATTAGTAACTGACGTTAATAACTCTTGAATACGATATATCTGTGAACCAAATATATTTATAAGTATTCTACCTGGTGTTTTAAGCAAAGTCTCTGTAAATAACTCTCCTGCTAAATGTTTAGGGGATGTAAACCCTAAGTTATTTGAGTATAAACACTCACTCATCAAGCATAAAACGCCTTGTTTTCCAACATATGCAAGCTTACCAATATCTGTTTTATAAGGTCCTGTCATAGTTGGATCAAATACATAGTTGCCAGTAAATACTATCGCACCATCTTTTGTATTTAATACATAAAGGTAAGAATCTGGTAAAGCATGTGATACTTGAATTGGAAAAATATTATTTTCACCAAAGTTAACTTGCTTATGGGCAGTAAGTTCAATTAAGTTAGCACTAACTTTTTCTTCTTCTAAATCTTGTTTTATAATTTCTAAAGTATATTTACCACCATATATTTTAATATCTGGAATATATGATAATAAATCTACGATTGCTCCTACCTGATCATCATGACCATGTGTAATGAATAAACCTACTATTCTATCTTTATTTTCTACTAAGTAATCAAAATTAGGAATAATATAATCTATCCCCAGTAAATCATCAGATGCATATTTTAATCCAGCTTCAAAGATAAATATATCTTTATTAACTTCTACAATATACATATTTTTACCTTTTTCATTTAATCCACCTAAGGCACATATTTTAATTTTACTCATAATTATATTTACCTCCTTTCTTTTAGACTTTTCAATTATATCACTTATTATATCTAAAATCAAACAATGTCATTATCATTATATGGTGTTTCTGTAAACTTACGTGACAGTACTAATACCTTTTTATCTGTATACATATTATCTTTTAAATACTGTCTTAGAAAGTATATTTTATCTATATTATTATCAAATATTAAATCAGCAAGTTCTAGCGCGGCATCGATATTAATAGAACGATAATATTTATAATTACCAAGATTCATTATATTCTTTTTAATTCTTTTTTCTACTATTTCTAAATTAAACTTATCACTATTACAGTATTTCATTAATTTAACAATTAAATTAAGGTTATTCTGCCAAATAATTGGATCTAATGTTCCATTAGGTGCGCGATATTCAAATGTATTATTAACATACTCCTCACCTAAGTATGATACATTAGATAAATTTATAAACTGGTTTTTTTCAAAATAACCTGATAACTTATTAATTAAATCTTTTAAATTCAATCTTTTAAAATGTTCTGATTCAAATTCAAGATAAATATCATACCATTCACTTGCAACAGGCGGAGCATAAATATGCATAGATAACCTTTCATTTATAAAATTACCATAAAAAAATCTGGCAAGAATATTTTCATAAGCAATAATAAGTGCGGTAAAATTAGTAAGGCTATTCATATTGTTATCTAGTATCTGCGCGCCTATATGAATATGTGCACCCGAATTATTACCTATATAACCATTTTTCTTAATTATATAACATAATTCCTTTATTCTATCCCAATTTATATTTGAAATATTTAATATAGGAGTACATATTTCACCAATAGTTAAAAAGTCACTAACTAAACTATCTTCTCCATCTTTATATAGTTTATAATCTTCCTTAAAATACCCCTTATTACTCATTTCTCTTCTTATTAATGATTCATCATAATCTTCGAATTCAAATTCAAATCCTGCTGTATCATCAGGATAATTACCTATATTATTCCTTAATTCTAAATAATACTTATCTAAACTAGTAATAATATTATTTATATCATCACTTGATAATTTTGATAGCATTATATTTTCATTAGGATAAAGTAATTTAAATATATCATAATTGTTTTCCATATACTACACCTCGAGTTTTATCTTAGTAAATTGTTTAGCTGGTTTTAAATACTCACTAGTAGTTTCTTCCATGTCCTTTAAATATTGTCTTAAAAAATACACTTTATCAATATTTTTATCAAATATTAAATCAGCAAACTCTATCGCACCACTACAATCTATCTTACGATAATATTCAAGATTATTAAAGTTGCTCTTACTAATCTCTATTCTAGATAAGACAGTATCATAATCAAATGAATCGCTATTGCAATACTTAATAAAATGATTAACTAAATTATAATTATTCTGCCATATAATTGGATTTAATGTATAATTAAATAATCTAAATTCTATTGTATTTTTTTCTTTTATCTCATCTAATGATTTAACATTAGTTAAATTTACTGCTTTATTTTTATCATTACATGATAACCATTTAATCCTTTCAAAACTACTTAAATAACTATAATTTTTAAATACATTAAGCATCTCATACCAAGATTTAGAACATGGGCTTGCATAAGTTGCTATTCCTGGCCTTTCATTTAAAAACTCTCCATAAGCAAATCTATATAATACATTTTCATAAGCACATAATAAAAGCATTAATCTAGTAATAACTTCTTTATTATTATTAAGTGCATGCGCACCAATATGAATGTGCGATGCAGCATGTATACCAACCTTAGAATTATTCTTAACTATATCACATATATAATTAATTTCTTCCCAATCAATATTAGTTTTATTTAGTATAGGCGTTACAACCTCATATCCCTTATATAAACTATTATCTGGTTTTATTACCCATTTAGATAAATTAAATCCATACTTATTCATCAAATCATATATTTTACTATATTTAAATACTTCAGCTTCCATTTCAAGTCCGAATGTATCTTTGTTACCCACATCAATATTATTTCTAAGTTCTAGATAATACTCATTAATATAATTTATTAATTCATTCTTACTATTTTTGGATAATTTACTAATTTTGCAATTACTATTACAACCTAACAATTCAAATATTTTATAATTATTCATAATAACCCCACCAAACAAGGTAATATATTACCAAAAAATATTAAATAAGTCAAAAAGAGAGACCGAAGTCTCTATCTATATTAACGCTAACAAATGTTAGTTAGCGGACAATCTTGCAAGTATTAAAACCATGTAACTTCAATAGCTTTAATACTTGAATCTGATGTCTCTATAATAACTATATTAACAATCTACTTATATTATATACAAATATTTAATAAGTATTCCTAAAATATAATATGTAAATTATTGATATGCGTTACTTATAGTTAGTGTTATTTATTTTTTTAACTCACAATGTTTCTTTTCGTTTTCAATTACAGTAATAAATCCTTTTTTCATAAAGCATAGTAAATCTAAACTCTGATGAAAATATTGTTTCATATCTTCTAGCAAGGCATACTTAACTACTGTTTCATTTTTATTAGTAGAAATTAATATATCTATTGTCTTATTTTCATCAGCTAATTTAATATCATGAACATAATAATTAACATACATTTGCATCTGGCTTATATCTTCAAGATTCACTTTACCAAATTCTTTAATTTTAATAAGTTCTAAATAATGCGTCCAACTTAATTACGACATTATTGATGTGGCAATTGGGTAATACAAATAAAATTTGCACATTCTTCCTAAATTATGTTTTGAAAATCCTCTACCAAATTGTTCTGTCAGTTTTTTAAATATTCCTCATATTAAATAAAAATATATAATCTTGTTTATAAGTATCAGAACTTAATGTAATCATATCAATTCATGCCTGAACAGTCGATCTTTTTTTGCGATTATTAACACTAATTTCAAGTTTCTATTTCTAAACTAATTCATATTTTCTAATCGCAATTCTATCATCTGAGCAATATTCTATAACAAAACTATTTTCTCGCTTACAAATTAAAATGCCTATAGTATTATTGTTGCATATCTCTTTTACATTTTTATCTACATAATTCATATATTTTTGAACTTGTGAGATATATTCTACTTTAAAATCTGTTACTTTTAGCTCTACAACGACATAACAATTATATTTTATATTAAATAGTAATAAATCGATACGATGAGTATTATCACCTATTTTAATTTTATATTCGCTACCTATAAAACTAAATGAATTACCAAGTTCTTTCATAAATGATTCAATATCTTCCAAAATTAATTGATGTAATGCTTTTTCAGTGAATATTTCTATATTATTTTTATTTTTAATTAATATAGGATTTGGTACTAAATCTTTTACATCAATTTTATCATCAACTGCCAACTTATTTTTAGTTTCTAATGGTAATCTTCTATATTCATTATTTCTAATTTTTTGTCTTAAATCTCGTTTTGATAATCTTTTTTCTGCAGTTATATTTATATAATACATTAACTCATTTTCATCTTTTATTGTTAAAAGCTCAGTATAATGACTCCATGACAATTGTGTCGCCACTGGCGACACTTTTTCATCACTAAACATATTATAGAATTGTTTCATTCTAAATAAAGTTCTTCGATTATATTTTTTACCAACTTCTATAACTAATTTTTTAGAGTATTCATCTATAATATTATCTCCATATTTTCCGCCGGCTTCATTTAATAATTTACCTATCTCAAAATATGTTATAACTTTATGTCTTTCTTTCGAATAATCTTTTACTTTTGAATACATTTCATTATCAATTAGTTTATTTTTAATCTCATTATAATAATTCATATTACTCCTTCTTATGGACTACAAGTCTCTATTTTCAATTTATTATTTTTAATTTTAAATATAATACTACCATCTTCGTCTGTTCTATATATTTTAGAATCTTTTAAGTTATATAGTGTTTCTTTGTTTGGGTGTCCATATCTATTATTCTTTCCAACACTAATCAAACTATATTTAGGTTTTATATTATCAATAAAATACTTACTACTACTTGTCTTACTTCCATGATGTCCTACTTTTAAAACATCAATATTTTCTATATCATATCCATCAATAATATCTTTTTCTCTAATACTACTTGCATCCCCCATCAGTAAAAAATTATAACTATCTAACTTAAAATATAAAATATTAGAATTATCGTTTTCATTATCATACTCTTTAGTGTTTAAAAAGTACAAAGTATTATTATTAATCTTCAAATTATCTAATCCAATATAATACTTAATATTCTTTTTTTCTAAAACACTTATAATACTAGATTCAATACTATTAATATCTCCAATATTAAATACTACATTGTCTACTTTATAGTTATTAACTAAACTAATCACTTCTCCTAAGTGATCATTATCGCCATGGGTAATTATTATATAATCCAACTTCTTTATTCCTCTACTTTTTAGTGATGGAATAAGCACATTATTAGTTAAATCATTATTATATATTCCACCAGTATCTATCATGATATTGCACCTATCATTAGGCATTATTAATAAAGAACTATCCCCCTGTTTTACATCTAACATTATATAATAATAATTAGAATCAATTAGTCGGTAGTTATAATGAATAACTAATAAAATAATAAGTAACATAATATAAATATATTTACCCTTATTAAGCATGTATAATACAGTAACTATTATTATATAATATAGAATAAATATCAAAATATTAACATGACATAAAGTAATTTGAAATAACTTAATATTTGATAATACTATAGATAATCTTTCTAACAAGTATATAAATATGTTTAATACACTATTAAAACTAGGAATAATAAATACAACTATGCTTAAAGGAAATATAATTAAGCTAACTAGTGGTACAAATATAATATTTAAGACAATACCTAATATATTAATACTAAAATAATTATTAATCATAACTGGAATAGTTACTATAAATGCAATAAATGATGTTATAAGTATCTTTTTAAAATAATTACTAAATCTATTTATTAGCTTTCTATTAAGAATAAGTGATATAGTCACTAAATATGTAAATATAAATGATATATTATATAGATTATAAGGATTAATAATTAAAGAAATACAAAGTAATAATATAAGTATTTTTAAAGTAGATAATCTAAACTTATACTTTTTATTAAGCAACAATAATATATATAATAATCCTGCTCTAATAATTGATTTAGAGTAATTAGTTAAAAATATATAGAATAGTATAAAGATAATAATTATAAATTTATTTTTAATTTTAAGTTTATGTAATATAAACTCCAATACTAATACAATTAACCCAATATGCATACCTGATACAGCAAATAAGTGACTTATACCATTTACTTGATAACTACTAAGTATATTATCCTCTAATTTAGAATTATCACCTAGTATAAAAGTATTTAAATAAGGATTATCTATCTTATTAACTCTATCAATAATACTTCTTTTTGCTATAAAAGATATTACCTTTATTTAATATCCATAATCTATCCAATTTCATGATGAGATGAGTATTCAAAGATAACAGATACTTTCTATAATTAAATAAGTAGAAGTTACTATTATTGTTAGGCATATCAATAGTACCTTCTACTTTAACTTTACATCCGATATTTATATTTACTTTATCATAATCATATACTAATACTTTATCAAGAATACTTGTTCTAACTTCTATAATATTCATAGTATCTTTATATTTAATATTAGTAACAATACCTGTAATACTCTTACTATCAGTACTATATTTAGTTAAATAAATATTATTTTTAAGTATTATAAATGAATAAATAGTAGTAAATAAAACCAAGATTAAATAAAATAATTTAGATCGTAATATAATCTTTAATCTTATCAAATATACTATCTCCAATACCTGTTACATTCTTAATATCTTCAACTTTCGAAAAACTACCAATACTATTACGGTATTCAATAATAGCTTTTGCCTTAGACTCACCAATACCAGATAATTTCATAAAGTCTTCCACAGTTGCAGTATTAATATTAATAATAGAACTAGTAGCATCTTCTTTATTATTGTTTTCATCAAATGTAACAACATTAGTGGCACATGCAGAATTATTATCACTCTTACAGTAATCGATCTTCTCTTCGTAACTTTTCTTATTATTTTCTAACTCTTCGCGAGAATAAATAATAATTACATCTTCATCAGATACTTTCTTACTTAAGTTGATATTATCGGTATCAGCATTCTCGGTAACTCCTCCTGCAATATTAATTACATCAATTACTCTAGAATTACTATCTACTTCATACACATCTGGAGCTACTACACTCCCCTTTATATCTACTTTTATTCTAGTAATCTCATCTTTATTATCCTTAGTCTCTTTCTTTTTAACTTCGGTATTCTCATTACTAGATTTTTTAACTGTACTAGGTGCAGACGCCTCTACTACATCATTACTATTATTAATAATAATGAATCCAACAATTAAAACAGCAATAGCTACTATAAATACAACAAACTTCTTCATATATCTTATCCCTCCTATATATATTATTAGTTAAAACTTTCAAATTTCCTTCTTTTTTTGCTAAATTTCTTAATTTTTTTCAATTAT
>Ga0256404_1013831_pt1 | contig 10099 bp, 10 predicted proteins | sample RumenRJG_01DNA_FD_185990 | JGI IMG/M metagenome (GOLD analysis project Ga0256404, IMG submission 185990) | Bovine rumen microbial communities from Lethbridge, Alberta, Canada - RJG_01 | ecosystem: Host-associated > Mammals > Digestive system > Stomach > Rumen | place: Canada: Alberta | collected...
CAGGACAACGGTAATCAGAATCCTAACGATGGCAACCAGGGCCAGCAGAATGAGAAGACTGCGGAACAGCAGGTGGAAGAGAAAGCCCTTGCCGAGTCAGAGAAGATGGCTGAAGCAGTGAGGGAAGCCTTGGAACGGGCCGGCATACAGGATCAGGTAGAAGTTGATTTTAATGCCCAATATGTGCTCCTTACCATGAACGGGGCCCTGCTCTTTGATTCCGGTTCGGCGGAAGTTAAACAAGAGGCTCTGCCCCTTATAGATAAGATAGGCGGTATATTGGAAGGTTATGATTCCAATATCATTGAGATAGAAGGTCATACGGATAATGTTCCCATGACGGGGACGGGGATGTATGCAGGTAATGATGTATTGTCCACCTTCCGTGCCCTGTCCGTAACCAACAGGATCAGAAGCGGATATCACATTAATCCGGCCCATTTAAAATTCTCCGGAAGAGGAGAATACCTGCCGGTGGCAGATAACTCCACGGCAGACGGAAGAGCCCGGAACAGAAGAGTTGAGATTAAGATATTTAACTCCATGAGCAGCAAAGAATAGTGGAACAAGGGAAAGGATATTAAACTCATGAAGAAGAACTTATTCAGTATTGTGATTATAGCATTATTGCTGGTTAATCTGGTGTTTACCGGTTTCCTTGCCTTTACCATTATACCGGCAGCCAGCAAGACCAATGAGCTTGTTACCAAGGTATGCGGAGCTATCGACCTGGAGCTTGAAGATTCAGATGCTAACGGTGTAGGTGGTGTAGGTATCGCCGATATCGAAGTGGTTGATATTCCGGATGACATGACCATTAACTTAAAGAAATCTTCCGATGGCAAGGATCACGTAGCAGTTATCGGCGTGGCATTGTCAGTTAATACGAAGCATGAGGATTACGGTAAGCTCAGCGAGAGTATAAACACTAAGACTTCCCTTATAAAGGATACTATCAGAAGCACAGTGGCAAGTTTTACTCTTGAAGATATGCAGGATAAGCAGGAGACGGTTCTTAAGACTATACTTACGAATCTTCGGAACCTCTTCCAGTCAGACCTGATCGTAGCGGTACACTTTAAGAGCGCTATTTACCAATAGTATATAAAGCGTCACTGGAATAATACAAGAAATAAGGATACAAAGGAGGTGAGGTTAGATGGGTGAGGTCCTCTCTCAAAATGAGATAGACAGTTTGCTGCAGGCCTTATCAAGCGGTGAACTGGATGCAGAAGAGATAAAAGACAACGGGGAGAAGCAGGTCAAGAACTACGACTTTGCCAGACCGGCGAAGTTCTCCAAGGAACATTTGCGTACCTTAGAGATCATCTTCGAGCATTACGGACGATTACTATCCACTAACCTGCCGGTTTATCTTCGTAAAAACATACAGGTAGAGATAATGAACTCCGAGGCGGTTACCTACCTTGAGTTCTCTAACGCCTTATCTAATCCGGTGCTTCTGGGTATCATAAGTGCACCACCCTTAAAGGGAAGTATCATCATGGAGATGGCCTCCAACTTAGGATACGCCATGGTGGACCGACTCCTTGGCGGTGTCGGAGCTCCTCTTGATAAGACAAGGGAATTCTCGGAGATAGAGCTTATCATCATCGAGCGAATGATGAGTATCTGCGTAGAGCTCCTGAGAGAGCCCTGGCAGAACGTTGTAAATATAGCACCCCGACTGGAGAGGATAGAGACCAACTCCCAGTTCGCACAGTTTATATCTCCCAGTGAGATGGTTGCCATCATCACGGTTAACTTGAAAATAGGAGATGTAGAGGGACTCTTAAATGTCTGTCTCCCCTACCTGTGCCTGGAAGATGTTATGGATAAGCTGAATACCAAGTTCTGGTACGCATCCCTGACAGAGGCCGACGAGAACTCCTACAGCGAGCACATCGAAGGACTCATTTCCAAGGTATCCATACCCATTAAAGCTACCCTGGGTCACAGTAATATCGATGTAAATGATTTTGTTAACCTCCAAGTGGGTGACATTATCAGGCTGGACAAGAAGGTAGACGAGGAATTAGAGGTCTACGTCGGCAACATTAAGAAGTTTCTTGCATTGCCCGGAGAATCCGGAGACGCATATGCAGTTAGAGTTACAGAAGTCTTGAGAGAGGAGGAATAGGAATGGACGGAGTTTTGTCCCAGGAAGAGATCAACGCCTTGCTTAACCAAAGCAATGCCGGCGGCGATGTTTCTGCCGCAGCGGATGCCCCCGCTTCCGATGCACCGGAGAATGTATTATCCGATGTTGAGAGAGATGCCATTGGCGAGATCGCCAATATAAGCATGGGAACAGCCGCTACTACGCTATTTTCGCTGGTTAACCAGAAAGTTGATATTTCCACTCCGGTTGTGAGGGAAGCCGGTTGGGATGACATTTCAGAGGCCTACGAGAAGCCCTGTGTATTTATCCAGATCGGTTACACAGTTGGTTTGGACGGAAGCAATGTACTTGTCCTAAAAGAAAAGGATGTTAAGATCATCACCGATCTTATGATGGGTGGTGACGGCACCAACACAGATGGAGAGCTTTCCGAGCTTCATTTAAGTGCCATCTGTGAAGCAATGAATCAGATGATGGGATCATCGGCTACATCTCTTTCTTCTATGCTGAATAAGAAGATCGATATAAGCCCCCCGTCGGCAAACATTGTGTCCTTTGACCAGGATATTATGGGAGGAGATATAGATCCCTTCCTGGCAGGACGATTTGTAAGTATTTCCTTCAAGATGAAGATCGGAGACCTGATCGATAGTGATATCATTCAGCTTTATCCTTATTCATTTGCAAGGGATATGTTCGAGAGCTACAAGAAGAACATGATGGATGGAGCAGAAGAGGAAGCTGCACCTGCACCGGAACCGACACCCGCGCCTCAGGCAGCGCCCCAGCCGGCACCTACACCACAGATGGCCACACCTACACCGGATATGGCCCAGCAGATGCCCTACGGAGCACCTATGGCTCCCCCGCCGGGATATGGCTATCCGCCTCAGGGCTACGCAATGCCGCCCCAGGGTTATGCGATGCCGCCCCAGGGTTATGCCATGCCGCCCCAGCAGCCTGTTAATGTGGCACCGGCTCAGTTCCAGCCATTTGACATGAGCTTCAACCCCATGCAGCAGCATGAGAACATCGACCTTATTATGGATGTTCCCCTGGAAGTTACGGTTGAGCTTGGTCGTACCACAAAATCCATTCAGGATATCCTGGATTTCTCACCGGGAACCATTATCGAGCTTAATAAGATAGCCGGTGAGCCTATAGACGTACTTGTTAACGGCAAGTATGTCGCTAAAGGAGAAGTAGTTGTTATCGAAGAATCCTTCGGTATCAGAGTGACTGAAATTGTTAAGGAGCACGGTAAGGAGTAGGAGTACTTTTGACCGTGAGTTTGCAAGGGAGATTAACACTAAAAGGATTATTAGTTTCAAAGGAGATCAGTTATGGCAAAAAGGATACTTATCAGCGACGACGCAGCATTTATGAGGATGATGATAAAGGACATCCTGACAAAGGCAGGCTACGAGGTAGCAGGAGAAGCCGAGAACGGTGCCAAGGCAGTAGAGCGTTATAACGAGCTTAAGCCGGATCTGGTACTGATGGATATTACCATGCCGGAGATGGATGGTATTGAGGCATTAAAGGCCATCAGAGCTGCAGATGCAGGGGCCAACGTTATCATGTGTTCAGCCATGGGCCAGCAGGCTATGGTTATTGATGCGATCCAGTCGGGAGCAAAGGACTTTATCGTTAAGCCTTTCCAGGCAGATCGTGTATTAGAGGCAGTTAAAAAGGTAGTTGGATGATGTTACTTGCTATTACCGGCAGCTCGGCCTTAGAGAGCGGCATACAGCTTTTAGGTGTTGTGCTGATATTTGTGTTTGTCTTGGCAGCCACCTATTTTACCACCAAATGGATAGCAAATTATCAGCGCACAACTACTAAGAACCGCAATATCAGGGTTATAGAGACCTGCAGGTTAACATCAAATAAGTATATTCAGATTGTTCAGGTGGGTGAGAAGTATCTTGCGATCGCTGTGGCTAAGGACCAGATTACGGTTCTTGCCGAACTCAGCGAGGATGAAATAATCGATTTTTCTGCTGAATATGAGAACAACCAGAAAGACAGCTTCAGCAAAATATTGGAGAAAGTTAAGGAGCTGAAGCCAAAGAAGTAGGTCGCAGAATATGAATAAAGGAAATTGGAGAGAAAGGCTTAAACTATTCGCCAAGGCATGGACCTTTATTATGGTCATTGTGGTTACAGCCACCCTGTCCATAAGCACAACTGTTATGGCTGCTCCGGAGGATGAAGGCTTAAACAACGGGCTTACACAGCGGACTCCGACCATGACAGAACCGAATGGTTTTTCTATTATATATAACAACAATGAAGGTCAGCTATCATCTAATATCAGGATTCTTCTTGTGCTGACCGTTATAGCACTGGTACCATCGATTCTTGTAATGCTCACATCATTTACAAGGATTGTTGTGGTGCTTCATTTTCTCAGACAAGCCATAGGAACCCAGACGGCCCCGCCTAACCAGGTTATGATAGGCTTGGCTCTGTTTTTGACGGTTTTTATAATGCAACCCGTCTTTACCCAGATTAACGACACGGCTATAAAACCCTTTGATGAAGGACAGATTACGCAGGAACAGGCTATAGAGATCGGCCAGAAACCCCTGCGTGAATTCATGTATGCCCAGACTCAGACCAAGGATATTAACATGTTCTTAGAGATAAACGGCATCGAGTCGGTGGAAAGCTACGATGATGTGGACCTTACCATCCTCATTCCCGCCTTTATCTTAAGTGAGCTTAGGACTGCTTTCATCATAGGATTCTTGATATATATACCATTTATCGTAATAGATATGGTGGTGGCCTCCACCCTTATGAGTATGGGTATGATGATGCTGCCCCCTACCACCATTTCCATGCCCTTCAAGATTTTGCTCTTTATCCTGGCAGACGGCTGGAACCTGGTGATCTCAAGCTTAGTGAAGACGTTTTATTGACAAGCAGAAAACATTGTTTGTGAGCGTGACTAGAATAGATGAGGAGAGTGAGAGAATATGTTAACCCAGGAAGTTGTTATGGATATCGCCAAAAACGCCATATTTAACATAATTACATGCGCAGCACCCCTGCTCCTTGTATCCTTGATCGTTGGACTTGCGGTAAGTATCTTCCAGACCGTAACCTCCATCCAGGAACAGACCTTAACCTTCGTTCCTAAGATCCTGGCGGTATTCGTAGCTATCATGCTCTTCGGAAGCTGGATACTTAACAGCATAAGCGCATTTTCAGTGGAATTATGGCAGGATTTCAGCGTATACGTAGGATGACAAAGGATGATATGACGTAAATGGTTAATTACACATTTACTTTTGACCAAATAGAATATCTGCTGATAATATTCGTCCGTATAGTAACCTTTATCTCGGTGGCACCCTTTTTCGGAAATGAAGCTACACCAAGCCGGGTAAAGATAGGATTTTCCGCATTTATAACCATAATGCTTTCCTTCGCCCTGCCGAGACCGGTGCTGGAGTATAACACTATTATCCAGTATTCCGTAATCGTCCTGAAGGAAGCCATAGTAGGACTCCTTATAGGCTTTGCCGCCAATATCTGTTCTTCCATCGTTTTATTTGCCGGTAGGCAGATAGACATGGATATGGGTCTTTCCATGATGACCATGTTCGACCCAATGATGCGTGAGCAGGCCAGTGTTACGGGTCTTTTCTACAATTACCTGATCATGCTAATGCTATTTGTAACATCCATGGACAGGTTTATCCTTCGGGCGCTGATAGATGCCTATACCCTGATTCCCATTAACCAGGTGAATTTCAGGTATGACAGCCTCCTTAAGACCATGCTGGATTACATGGTGGCATACCTTGTTATAGGATTTCGAATCGCCCTGCCGATATTTGCCAGTATCCTCATTGTAAATGTGGTGCTGGGCATACTTGCCAAGGTGGCACCCCAGATGAACATGTTTGCGGTAGGTATCCAGATAAAGATGCTTGTGGGGCTGGTAATAATGACTTTTATGATCATGCTTATTCCCAGCGTGTCCAATTTCATTTTTACGGAGATGAGGACATTGATTGTTCAGATGATAGAGGGTATGAGGCCTGTGTAGGGAGTTTCTACATTGGAGATAAGATATGACGGGAAATAATTTACTAAAATATAATCTTCAGTTCTTCGCTAAAGACGGTCCCGGCGGTGAGAAGACGGAACCCGCCACAGCCAAGAAACTGCAGGATGCGAGAGAAGAAGGCCAGGTTGCCAAAAGCCGTGAGGTGGGCAATGCATTTGGTCTTATCGGTCTCTTTCTGGTTCTGAAAGTATATGCGGAGACAGTGGGGATGAGGTTTTTAGAGACCTTCGGTACGGTGTATAACAGGATTCCTGAAGTTGTTAAAGATGCGGGAGCCAGGGTGCCGGTGGTTACATTTACCACCTTCATGAACAACATGATCATTTCCATGCTGACCATAGTGCTGCCCGTATTCCTGGTGGGTGTGATAATATCCTTTATCACAGAGGTGGTCCAGGTTAAGTGGAAGGTCACTACTAAGCCCCTTAAGCCAAAGTTTTCCCGGATGAATCCCATAAACGGATTTAAGAAGTTATTCTCAACCCAGGCACTTTTTGAACTTATAAAGTCCATAGTAAAAATATTTGTTATCCTGTTTGTGGCTTACAGGACCCTGGAGGGAGATAAGGATAAGCTCCTGCTCCTCTATGATATTCCCTTTACGGAGGCCATAGCCTATATCGGTTCCGTGGCCGTAAATGTTGGTTTTACCATCAGTATTACTTATCTGCTCATAGCCTTGGCCGATTTTGTATATCAGAAGCACAAATTCAACGAAGACATGAAGATGACCAAGCAGGAAGTAAAGGACGAATATAAGAACATCGAAGGTAATCCCGAGATCAAGGGAAAGCAGAAACAGCGTATGCGTGAAGCTTCAATGCGCCGTATGATGAGCGACTTAAAAGAAGCCGACGTGGTAATCACCAACCCGACCCACTTAGCCGTTGCTCTCAGGTATGACCCGGACCGGGGAGACAAGGCCCCGGTGGTGGTTGCTAAAGGAGAAGACTTCCTTGCCCAGAAGATTAAAGACCAGGCAAAGGAATACAATATAGAGATCGTAGAGAACAAGCCCCTGGCTCGTATGCTTTACGCAAATGTTGACCTGGGAGCCCAGATCCCCCGTGAACTCTACCAGGCCGTAGCCGAAGTCCTGGCATCCTTGCAGAAGATGTCAGCCGCTCGCGCCGCCGCCCGATGAAGTAAGCGTAACTAGAATAGAATGGAGGTGGAAGAATGAAAAAAGCAGATATTGGTTTGGCCGGATACTTACTCGCGGCTGTCGTATTCTTCATCCTTCCCATCCCCAGTTATTTTCTGGACGTCCTTCTGGCCTTCAACATCTCCATCGCCCTGATGATCATGTTTAACGCCTTGTTCGTAAAAGAAGTTCTGGACATGTCATTTTTCCCGACATTGCTCCTCTTCACCACTATTTTCAGGATATCCTTGAACGTATCTTCCACCAGACTGATACTTACCACAGGTGATCCGGGTAACGTAGTAGCTACCTTCGGAGAATTTGTCGGTGGAGGTAACTTAGTAATAGGTGCCATCATTTTCATCGTACTTATTCTGATCCAGTTTATCGTTATCAATAAAGGTTCCGAGCGTGTAGCTGAAGTAACAGCCAGATTTACCCTGGACGCTATGCCCGGTAAGCAGATGGCTATCGATGCCGACCTTAACACCGGAGCCATTACAGATAAAGAAGCAAAAGAGAGACGTAATAAGATTCAGGAAGAGTCATCCTTCTTCGGTTCCATGGACGGTGCTACCAAGTATGTTAAGGGAGATGCAACTGCAGGTCTTATTATTACCGTTATAAACCTGGCCGGCGGAACCATTATGGGAATAACCAATCAGGGAATGGAGGCTATGGAAGCCCTCCAGAGGTACGGAATCCTCACCATCGGTGACGGTTTGTGCTCCCAGATTCCTTCCCTTGTTATATCCCTGGCTACCGGTATCCTGGTAACCAAGGCATCTAAAGAGGCTGACTTCTCATCAGTCCTGGTGGGCCAGTTATTTGGTATCCCCAAAGTTCTTATGATCGTTGGAGGAACCCTGGCAGCTCTGGGTATTCTTACTCCTCTTAATATGATCCTCTTTGTGGGTCTGGGAGGCGCATTTATACTTGCCGGCCTTAACATGAAGAGAACCATGGGAATCCAGGCTGTGGAAGAAGAAGTAAATGTGGAAGAATCCCAGGCAGAGGAGATAAGACGTCCCGAAAATGTTGTATCTCTTCTCCAGGTTGACCCCATAGAGCTTGAGTTTGGTTACGGTATTATCCCCCTGGCAGATGTTAATCAGGGCGGAGACCTTCTGGACCGTGTGGTTATGATCAGACGCCAGATTGCGCTGGAACTTGGTACTATAGTTCCCATTATCCGTCTGCGTGATAATATCCAGCTTAACCCCAACCAGTATATTATTAAGATCAAAGGAATCCAGGTCAGCGAAGGTGAGATTCTCTTTGATCACTATATGGCCATGAATCCGGGCTTTGTAGAAGAGGAGATTACGGGTATTCCTACATTTGAACCCTCCTTCCATCTTCCGGCTATATGGATTACCGAATCCCAGAGAGAGCGGGCGGAGTCTTTAGGCTACACCGTAGTTGACCCGCCTTCTATTATAGCGACTCATTTGACGGAGATTATCCGTACGCATATTGCTGAACTCCTTACAAGACAGGATGTTCAGAACCTTGTTAATAATATCAGAGAGACCAATCAGGTACTTGTGGACGAGCTTACGCCCAAGCTTCTGGGCCTGGGAGAGATTCAGAAAGTATTGCAGAACCTCTTATCAGAGGGCATTTCCATCAGAGACCTGCTTACAATATTTGAGACCTTGGCGGATTATGCCGTTACTACCCATGATACGGACGTGCTGACGGAGTATGTTAGACAGGCTCTTAAACGTGCCATTTCCAGCAAATACTTCCCGCCGGGAGAGACTACCAGCGTCATTACCCTTGACCCTAAGATCGAGCAGGATATCATGTCTTCTGTTAAGCAGACTGAGCAGGGTGCATATCTTACCCTTGACCCGGAGAAGCAGAAAGCCATTATCGATTCCGTGGGCGAAGAGGTGGAGAAGATGGAGAACCTGGGCAAAGCCGCCATTATCATTACTTCTCCTATTGTAAGAATGTACTTCAAAAAGCTGACAGAGGATTACTATAAGGACCTGATTGTGGTATCCTATAATGAGGTAGACTCCAATGTTGAATTACAGTCAGTTGGGATGGTGACGATCTAAGTGATAATCAAGAAATTTCAGGGAAATACCGAGACTGAGGCCATTACCAAGGCAAGAGACGAACTGGGCAAAGACGCAGTTGTTATGAACGTTAAGACCATTAAGCCCAGAGGGATAATGAAACTCTTTAAGCCTCAGGTAGTGGAAGTTACGGCAGCCCTTGATGAGAATACCAATGCAGGGAATACCGCATCAGGCAGCCCGGCTCCGGACGCGGCAAGAGAAGCAGCAGAAGCTTTTAAAAGCATGATGTCAGCTGTCCCAAGGCAGGAGGATGTACCGGAAAGGACAGCAGCCCCCAAGGCCGCACCGGTACATAATCCGGGATTTCCTCCTTCACCTGCCCCCGTGCTGCAGAAGGCTCCCGAGGCAGATTCCGCCAAGAGCAAAGCCTTAGAGGAGAATATGGAGAAGCTCCAGGAACTTCTTAGGGCTCAGATAGCTTCCGAAGAGATGAAGGGGGCTAAGGCTGCACCTTCGGTTCCTGAGAGAGACCACATCGTGAGACGTAAGGAAGAGACTAACTCTAATCTTTCATTTATAAAAATGATCTATAACACCCTGGTGGAGAACGAGGTGGATGAGCACTATGTTAACCAGATCATGGGTGAGATGGATAACGTGATCCACGGCGAGGCCCAGATTGACAGTGTACTGTCTAATCTGTACCAGAAGCTGAT
>Ga0256404_1013832_pt1 | contig 10096 bp, 7 predicted proteins | sample RumenRJG_01DNA_FD_185990 | JGI IMG/M metagenome (GOLD analysis project Ga0256404, IMG submission 185990) | Bovine rumen microbial communities from Lethbridge, Alberta, Canada - RJG_01 | ecosystem: Host-associated > Mammals > Digestive system > Stomach > Rumen | place: Canada: Alberta | collected...
CCTTTGGGAACACACTTGCTTGCTCCCTTCTTCGGTAACCGTCTTTGCTTCGGAAGAAAGAAGACAGGGAATCGCCCATTTCCGCGCCTACCAATATGGATCAACTGCCCATCTTAGCCTAGGTGGGGAAGAGGCGAGTTTTTCCGGGCGCTTTGCCGAAATGTTCACAGATAGCGAAAGACACGATTAATTTTCAAAAATCCCTGTTAAAACCCCTTTATTTTTCAAAAAGCAGCAATCTCTAAACTTCTCCTTCCAAGGGAAGTTTTTTCTTTATTCTTTAGAATAATGCCTGAAGTGGCTAAAATAGATGTGTTATTTTTTGTAGAGGTTTTTTGACTATGGCAAAAAAGAATAAAGAACTCAAATTAGACGACGCCCCTTTAAGGAAAAAGGTCGCTTTGCTTTCTGGGGACGGAAGCTGGAGGACTCATTCCTTGCCGAAATATCAAGTTCCATCCATCACGATGAACGATGGACCCGCTGGCTTGCGCAAGCCTTATGAAGGCCCCTCACCTTTGCCAGAGGACGTTCAAAACAACACCTACAAAGCGACTTGTTTCCCTTCTGCGGCCTTGAACGCCTGTTCTTGGGACCCAGACTTAATGAAAGCCTTCGGAGTAGCGGTGGCAGAAGAATGCAAAGAGAGAGGGACAAATGTTGTTTTGGCCCCAGGCGTTAACATTAAACGCAACCCTCTTGGCGGACGTAATTTTGAATATTTTAGTGAAGACCCTTATCTCTCGGGCAAAATGGCAGCTGCTTTCATCAATGGCTGTCAAAGCGAAGGAGTGGGGACGTGTATCAAACATTTCGCCTTGAATGAGCAAGAAACTCGTCGTTTCACCTACACCGCCGAAGTCGATGATCGAGCTCTTCATGAAATCTATCTTAAACCATTTGAAATCGCGATTAAGGAAGCCAATCCTTGGATGGTGATGGCCTCTTACAACAGAATCAACGGCGTTTATGCGGCCGAAAACAAATATTTGCTCAAAGACGTTCTAAAAACTGATTGGCATTATGATGGGGTTGTCGTTTCCGATTGGGGCGCCGTAAATGGTATCGTTGAAGCCCACAAAAATGGCCTAGATTTGGAAATGCCGTGCCTTTGCGGAAAAGATCGTAATACGGTCTTATACAATGCGATACGGAGAGGACAGTTCAAGTCTGTCGATTTCAAGAATTCGATTAGCCGCCTTTCTCGTTTGATCCATCGTTGCTCTAGCACTGAGATGGGCAAGGTGGCGGATTATCAGGCACACCACGCATTGGCGAAAAAGATGGCCGAACGTTCCATCGTCTTGGCTCAAAACGACAACATCCTTCCTTTGCATAATTATGACGATGTCTGTGTTATCGGCGCTTTTGCTGAAAAACCTAGGTGTCAAGCTGGTGGATCTTCCCACGTGGAAGCCATGAACGAACGCTCCTTTTTGGACGTCATCAACGAAGGAAGAGAGAATCCAGTACCATATGAACCAGGATATTCCCTAGGGAAAACGACGGAAGAAGCGGCCGCCGCATTAAGTTTAGATGCCGCTGATTTGGCTTCGACGCACAAAAAAGTCATCCTTTTCCTTGGCATCCCTGAGAGGGATGAAAGCGAAGGCTTTGACAAAGAAACGATGCGTCTTCCCAACGATCAATATAATTTATTTGACACCCTTTATGCGCAAAATAACAACATTGTCGTGGTTCTTTGCTCTGGCTCTCCTGTTGAAATCGGCCCAATTACTCGCGCACGTGCCATTGTTATCACCTACCTTTATGGTGAGGCGGGATCCGAAGCTTTGTCGGATATTCTCACCGGCCTGACCAACCCTTCTGGCAAATTAGCTGAAAGTTGGCCAGTTCGTTATTTAGACGTTCCGTCTGCCACTTTCTATCCAGGGAACAATGATTTCTCCTTATACAAAGAAAGTGTCTTCGTTGGATATCGTTACTACACCTCCACCCAAAAGAAAGTCCAATTCCCGTTTGGTTTTGGCCTCTCTTATACTCGTTACACCTATTCTGACCTTGTCGTTGATTCCAAAAAGTTAGAAGACGGCAAAAAATTAAAAATATCTTTCACCGTGAAAAACGATGGCGGAAGGAACGGAGAAGAAATCGTCCAGCTTTATATTTCGCCAAAGGACCCTCGCGCTTACCGACCTAAACGAGAATTGAAGGCTTTCAAAAGAATTGCCTTAAAAGTGGAAGAGAGCGCTGTGGTTGAATTCGTTCTTTCTTTCAATGATTTCTCTTATTGGGACAGAAAAAGCGGCCGTTTTGTGGTTGAATATGGGGATTATACCATTGAAATTGGCGCCTCTTCGGAAAATATCCGCCTTTCAAGGCAAGTGCATGTTATGAGCAAGTTTGAAGGCGAATCTGAACGCTTTATCTTGCCGAATTACTACGCCTTAAGCACCAAGCGCCCGTTTGCTTTGGTGGATGACGAATTTGATCGTATCTTAGGACGTCATTATGTGAATGACCTTCCTAACAAATCCCGTCGTGTCACCCTCAATTCGACCTTCAAAGACATCTCCGACACGAGCGTTGGCAAAAGCTGTCTCAAAGCCTTTAAGAAAAAAGCTTCTGGATGGTCATATGTCACAACCCAAGAAGATATGGAAAGGGAATGCCGTATATTCTTAAACACCCCGATTCGTTGCATTATTATGGGCGGCGTATCGGATAAAAAAGCACTCGCTTTAGTCGCCTTGGCAAATCACAGGCCTTTGAAAGCGTTGCATGAAATCATTCGTGGGAAACGGAAATGATTCTTTACGCATTGATTCATCATTCCTTTAAGAAAGCCTTTGGACACCGTTATGATGGGGCTGCTGTATTCCCCTATTGGAGGGCTAAAGACTTGGGCTTGGAAGAAGAAAGATTCCATTTCACTTCTCAACACGGTTGGGAACTTTCTGGCTCCCGTTATTACGTCAAAGGCAAGGAATTTAAGGGCTTAATCGTCTTTTTTCATGGATTAGGCGATGGCAGAGCCTCTTATATTTACAGCATCGCTTTATTAGCAAAACAAGGCTACCTTGTCTATGCCTATGACAATACGGGGTGCATGGAAAGCCAAGGGAATCAAATCTATTCCTTGGAACATACCCTCATCGACCAAAAATATTTCTTCTCGTGGTTGGAAAAGGATCCAAAAGCCCAAGGCCTAAGAAGATTTGCCGTAGGTCATTCTTGGGGCGGTTATGGGGCATGCGTGTCTGCGAAAAAGGAATATAAAATTGAAAAAGTCGTCGATATCGCAGGCTTCAATAGCGTTTTAGATTCTTCTTTGACCAACTTCCCAGCTTGGGGGAAACTTTTAAAGCCGTGGGTGTGGCTAAATTTGAAAATGGCATCTGGAAAATACGGAAATACTAAAGCCGTGAATGTCTTATCTAAATCTAAAGCCAAGGTTCTCTATATCGTAGGCAAAGATGACCGAATGGTGACCCTCAAAGAAGGTTATGAGCCAATTTATAAGGCATTCAAGGATAACAAAAGATTTAAATTCATCGTCAAAGAAGGGCGCGGGCATTCCGTTTATAAGGATAAAGATGCAGAAACTTATGTGGTCAAACTATTAAAAGATGGAATCAATTCCCCGACTCTTGATCATAATATAGAGATGGATTTAGTGAGAGCGACCAAGGAAGAGAAAGGGGTTTGGGAACAAATTTACCAGTTTTTAGAAGAAGATTAATCGACAAATTCCCTTCAAGAGGGTATATTACTGAATTATGCACCGGTGGCGAAATGGTATACGCTGTGGTCTCAGAAGCCATTCCGAATAGGGTGTGGGTTCAACTCCCATCCGGTGCACCATTAATAAATTGACTAATTATTTCAAGAAAGAGTTTAGTTAGTTGATATACATAATCTGCGGCCGTAGCTCAACTGGATAGAGTCCAAGCCCCCGAAGTTTGTGGTTAGGAGTTCGAATCTCCTCGGCCGCGCCAGATATTAGGTCTTCCAAAGAAGGCCTTTTTTCTTTTCTTTAAAAAGTAACTCCATGGATTTGAATACCTGGAACGAAGGGGAAAAGGTTTTATAGTCCGTTTAAAGAGGCGAGTTATACGGACTTAAGGATCAAAGTAAGGGGTTTTAAAGCCTTTTTTGAGCAATTTTCCTTATTCAGTAAGGGCATCCTAGGACAAAACGTCGCCCAATTCGAGGAGATCATAAATAAAAAATAAAAATCAAAATTAATGAAAATAAATGCGATTAAATCTAAATAATTAAAAAGACAAAAGTCTATTAATAGAAAAAAGTCTAGAAAAATAGCGTGATAAAGTCTATACTTTTCGTAAGATGAGGACGAAGGATAGGAGATTCATAAAAACAGAGGATATTATTCAGAGATCCATGATCAAACTTTTGAATGAAGGCTTGGCGGAAAATTTGCAGATTGATGATTTAGTTAACGAAGCTGACATAAATAAATCAACGTTCTACCTTCATTACCAATCTTTGGATTTGTTGGTTTCTGCTTTAGAGGATGAATTTATTTCCGGGCTCGTCTATGCGTTAGGATCTTTAAATTCCGACCATTCTCGTCTTAATTTTTTCGAAAAAACCATAGATTACATCAAGGAAAACCAAAAATTAACGAAAGCTGTTTTAAACGCCTCTACGTACCGCTTAAACGAAAAAATTGAAGAAGTAGGTAAAAGTTATTTAATTCCGGTTCCAATGCGCAAGAGGAATAGAATAAGCAGCAATATAGAACTTTTAGAATCAGCGTTAGTCCAAGCTATTACAGCTTATCTTCGTGTTTGGGTTTTTGATGGATGCAAATTTGATCGTGAGACCGTTTTGGGTGATCTTCTCTCGATTGTTGGTTCCGAAGTTTATAAAAATCTTTTGTATAAATAATTAGGTATATCTAACAAACTAACTATGAATCAGCAAATTGAAAACAAAATCTTCAGACATTGCTCACCCGACTTTTCTAAATTCGAAAAGTATGGCTTCATCAAAAAGGGAACGTCTTTCGTTTTAGAGAAAATGTTTGCCAACAACGAGTTTAAAGCATTCATTGAAGTCGATGAAGATGGAACCGTTTTTGGCAAAGTGGTGGATTGCGCTTTTGGAGATGAATATACAACGTTTCGCGTTGAAAACGTCGTTGGAGAATTTGCCAATTCGATAAAAATGGAATACGAATCTTTGCTTCAAGACATTAAAGAAAAATGTTTTAAAAAAGAATTGTTCCTTGCTGATCAAGCAAATCGCATCGTTGCGTGGGTTCATGACACCTATGGGGATGAATTTGAATTTCCGTGGAGCGATCCTAAATACAGCTCCGCCGCGATCGTTCGAGATCCAGGCTCTCAAAAATGGTATGCGATCGTTATGGAAGTAACGCGCGATAAGATCCAGGGCGCTTCCGGAAGCGGGCTCTGTAATGTCATGAATGTGAAAATTAATCCTGAGAAAATTTCCAATCTTCTTGGGGAAAAAGGTTATTACGTTTGCTATCACATGAATAAAAAGCAGTGGATATCGATTATTCTCGATGACACCTTACCTGATGAGGAAGTCTTTTCCCTGATTAAAGAAAGCCATGATGCGGTGGCTAAACCAAAAAAGCCAAATGCATGGATTGTGCCTTCAAACCCAAAAATCTACTCGATTATCGAAATCTTTGACCATTCTTCCACCAGCATTTGGACACAACACGGAGATATGAAAGTGGGGGACTTATTCTTCTTATATCTGACTTCGCCCCATTCCTGTCTCTATTACAAATGCCAAATTGTGGAAACGGACCTGCCCACCAATGACGTTCATGTGAAAAATCATAAATTGGTTAGGATAAAACTAATGGAACGTTATGGATTTAAGAGGTTTCCTTTAAAAGATTTGGCGGACCACGGTCTATCTACCGTAAGAGGCGTTCATCACATGCCTCAAGAGACTTTGGATTATATTGAGAAAAAGTCAAAATAAACAAATTGTTGCTCTTGTTTTAGGCAACAAAAAAGTAAGAATAAAAACGTTCTATTTACGATTTTATATCTTTATTTTCAGTCCATTAAGTAGAGAAGAATTATTGTTTCAATTAACGGCTTTTTTCATCGTCCTGAAAACAAGATGGACGCTTCCGTCCCCGGTCAAAGGAAGGGGCTCATCTATTTTTAAGCTAACGCCATCACAGGTTAAGGATTCCAGGTTTTGCGGCAGGAGATGAATCTCGTAATTCTCGCCACGGAAACGACGATGAATCACGATTTCTTTTTCGATACAGTCACATTTTGGCCCAATCATCAACCCCGCGAAGGTCGGCTTAATGCCATAAACGCCTTCCGTAAGGTTGTGATAGATCCAGCCTGCCGTCCCCGTAAGGTCGCATCGTCAGAATCGTAATAAGCGACCTGCCTTTCGGTTTCGAAGTCGGTAACGACATATTTGCCGTACGCATAATCGTCGATCTCGACTGAACTTGGTTCGCTGGAAATGACGGAAGTGCCTGGTTCTTCGCTTTCCACGGGTTCGCTACCTGAGGTCGTGGGGGTTTCCTGAGCGCCGCAGGCTGTCAAAACACCGATGGAGAAAAGCATCAAAGCAGACTTTGTAATGGTTTTCATTGATTTCTCCTTTTTGGCTTATCGCCTAATTGCACTTCAATCTTAGGAAACAAAGTCCCTTTCTTTGAATGAACGAATTTTAGTGTCTTTTGTGAAAATGTTAGATTTGTTTGTCAAAGGAAAAAAGAAAATGCAACAGGTCCTGCCCGAATGCGTGTGCTCGTTTCTTCAATGATGTAAAAAAACGACAAAAACATAGCCTTAGATTTCGATGAGAAACGAATATAATGGCGTTATGAGTAAAACATTCAACCCCGATTCCTGGAATCTCTACGCCCTTTCTGACCATTGTTTTTGTTGGGAGGAAAAAGGCGCCCCAAAAAGCCTGATTGTTGAAAAGAAGGGAACCCCCTTTGTGGGGGAAATGAAAGGAGAGGGTAGATGGATTTATCGTCTCTCTGATTGCCAAATCGTTTTTGACGGACTTCAATTGGAAATCCAAAGAGGAAGAAAGACCTTGCTTTCTGGGGCAATCAGAGACGGACATGATGGCCTTTCTTTCCAATATCAGGGCCCAATCTATGGATTAGGTGACAAATTCGGTCCTTTAGACCATCAAGGACATCAATATGAATCTTGGAATTTCGATCCGCCCGAACATCATCACGAGCAGATGAAGAGCCTCTATAAATCCATCAATTTCCTAGCTTTTTTCGATCCAAAAGATACCATTGGGATCTATTACGATAATACCTCTCGTTGTTTCTTTGATCTTAACGTCAGCGACCCAGAACTCGTTTCGATTCGTCATCAAGCCGGCGCGTTCCGAGTTTATTTCTTTTTGGGAACCCTTAAAGAAGTAGTTGCTTCCTTCACGGAATTAACGGGTCGCGGTTCTTTGCCCCCTGTTTGGGCCTTGGGCCACCAACAATCTCGCTTCGGCTATCTTAATGAGGCGGATTATGACGAAGTGATTCAAGGATACCGTGAAGCGAGGATTCCTCTTTCTGCCATCTACCTGGATATCGATTATATGGATGGCTTTGCTGATTTCACGATCAACGAAACTTCTTTCCCAAATCTCGCTTCCTGGGTGAAAGAAAAGAAAAAAGAAGGGGTGTCTGTCGTCCCAATCGTCGATTGCGGTGTCAAGGCGAAAGAAGGCGACCCCATCTTCGAAGAAGGAAAAAAGAGGAAGACATTCTGCACTTTGAATGGGCGACTTTTCCAAGGCCCTGTCTGGCCAGGCCCTTCCGTTTTCCCTGCTTTTTTAGACGAAGATTGCCGGAAGTGGTGGAAAGAGGAAATAAAACGTTTCCTCTCTTACGGCTTTGCCGGGATTTGGAATGACATGAATGAGCCAACCACTTTCGATGGCAATTTCCCTGATGCAGTTGACATGGGTGGGCTGCCTAGCGAATTGGGGCATAACGTGTATGCGCATTTCGAAAACAAAGCGACTCACGAAGCCTTGTCAGAAGCGGGGAAACGTCCGTTCGTCTTAACCCGCGCCGCTTTTGCGGGAACCATCAAATACGCGGGAATGTGGACGGGGGATAATACCGCTTCTTGGTCGCATTTAGAGAATATGATCCCTCAGCTTTGCAACATGTCGCTTTCTGGCGTGAGTTACGTCGGGGTTGATATTGGTGGTTTCAAATGTGACCCAACCGATGAATTAATCGCTCGTTGGGCAGAGGCCTCAATCTTCAATCCCTTTTTCCGTAACCATAGTGATCATGGCAGAAGACAGGAAGGATATTTATTGAAAGGCAAATATCGAGAGGCCTATCGCAACGCCGTCTTGTTGCGTTATGAATTGATTCCTTATCTTTATGACTTGTTCCGCGCTTATGAGGAAACTGGCGAAGCCGTGCTCCGCCCTTTGATTTATAACTATCCAGAAGATTCACTTCTTCTACAAGAATCCAGCGAATTGATGCTTGGCTCTTCTTTGCTTTTGGCGCCAGCCTTAAAGCCAGGAGAGAGCCAACGTCTTCTTTATCTCCCGGACGATTTTATCGAATATGCGACCGGCAAAGAATATCGAAAAGGGCATCATATCCTACCTTGCCCACCAGGGCATCCAAATCTCTTTGTCCGTAAGAATTCTTTAACCCCATTGGCTCAAAAAGACGAGCCCAAGACGTTGAGGCTTTATTGGACGGGTGGGGAAGTCTCTTACCATCATTATGGGGATGAAGGCGATGGCCTTTGTTACCAAAAAGGATGCTATATCCTCTACGATTTCCATATCGATTCCCAGGGAAATCTCAAGATCAAGAAAGTGCACGAAGGCATGAGATCACCTTACGAAAAAATTGTGGTGGAATCGCCTGACGGCAAGAAACGGACGATCTTATTGAATTAGCAATCAAAGCAAAAGGCCCTCAAATCTTTGAAGGCCTTTTTCTTATTCTTGGTGCCCGGCGCGAGAGTCGAACTCGCATGGATTTCTCCGAACGATTTTGAGTCGTTTGCGTCTACCATTCCGCCAGCTGGGCGCTTTTGCCACAACGATGCAGCGTGAATTATTATAAAAGACTCTTTCTATTTTTCAAAATGGAAAAATCAAAAATCGTATCTTAACGCTGTCTAGGTTCCAAAGAATGGCTATACTTTTCTTAAGCCACAGTCCATCTTAAGTGGTGCTATATCAACGATTATGACAGCCTCTTTTTCGAAACGGTTACTTGATTGGTACGATCAAAACCATCGCCTTTTGCCTTGGCGTTCAAATCCTACGCCTTATCATGTTTGGCTTAGTGAGATCATGCTTCAGCAAACCCGAGTAGAAGCCGTCAAAGGATATTATGCAAGGTTCCTAGCCGTCCTTCCATCCATCGAATCATTAGCCAACGCTTCCGAAGATACCTGCCTCAAATTATGGGAAGGGCTTGGTTATTATTCTCGGGTGAGAAACCTAAGAAAAGCAGCGATGGAAGTGGTGGACAAATATCAGGGAAAGCTTCCCGAAGACGAAGCCTTATTAGGAAAACTTCCGGGAATTGGGAAATATACGGCTGCGGCCATTGCCTCTATCGCTTTTCAAAAGAAAGCCGTGGCGGTTGATGGCAACTTGCTTCGCGTGTTCTCTCGCCTGACTTGCTCAACGTTGGATATCAGAGAAGAAAAAGCGAAGGAAACGTGTCACCAATTCTTATTCGAACGGTTGGAAGAAAGACCCGGCGATTTCAATCAAGCCTTGATGGATCTAGGAGAAATCATTTGCCTCCCTCACGGAGTTCCTAAATGCGATCTCTGCCCTTTTAGAGGTTGTTGCAAGGCTCATATGGCAAAGAAAGAACTCGATTATCCGATACTCAGCAAAGCAAAAGAAAAGAAAGCGGAGAATCTGACGGTCCTTTTGTTTTCGGCAGAGGAGAAAATTGCCATCCAGAAACGTCCTGAAAAAGGATTGCTTGCCTCCCTCTATGAATTCCCGAATCTAGAAGGGACGTACTCCCAAAAAGAAGTGGAGGCATACCTTAAAAAGAACGGCATTTCCTTTACCAAGGTCATTTCTTTGGGCAACGCCACCCATATCTTTACCCACCGAATCTGGA
>Ga0256404_1013833_pt1 | contig 10096 bp, 7 predicted proteins | sample RumenRJG_01DNA_FD_185990 | JGI IMG/M metagenome (GOLD analysis project Ga0256404, IMG submission 185990) | Bovine rumen microbial communities from Lethbridge, Alberta, Canada - RJG_01 | ecosystem: Host-associated > Mammals > Digestive system > Stomach > Rumen | place: Canada: Alberta | collected...
TGATTATTACTACTATGTAAAGGCTGTTCCTAAGATCGACTCAGAGAAGGCTAAGGAGAAAGGCGTTAAGAGACGCGAGGAGAAGAAGCCAGTTGAGACTGTATCAAGCAGAGTTAGAGATATACTGGATACTCCTACTTTAGATCTTCCAGAGACTGATGATAACTTGGTATAACATTAAAAAGAGGCATAATACTTAACAAAGGGGTATTTGATGAAGGCTATATGGACTTTCATCCAGACATATCTAGAGGGGGTATATTTCCCAGATATTAAATGGGCGGATGTGCTGGATATCCTTATAATTGCATATATTCTATATCATTTGTTTTTATGGATTAAAACAAGCCGCGCTATGACTCTGCTCAGGGGTATACTTGTCGTGGCTGTTTTTCTTGCATTTGCATCGATAGCTAAGCTTAATACTATCCTGTGGATTGCTAAGAACTTGATAAATGTAATCTTGCTCGCGCTGGTTATCTTGTTCCAGCCTGAACTAAGAAGAGCGTTGGATGAACTTGGTCGTAAGAACTTCTTCTCTAAGTTCTTTAATTCGATGAATCTGAAGAACAATGAAGAGAAGAACCTTAGCGATAAGACTATCTATGAGCTGGTTAAGACAGCGGTTCAGTTATCTAAGGATAAGACAGGTGCACTCATAGTAGTTGAACACGATACTCCACTTGGTGAGTATATTAATACAGGAATCAGTATAGATGCTGTAGTTACACAGCAGCTTCTTATCAATATATTTGAGAAGAATACTCCACTGCATGATGGTGCAGTTATCATAAAGGACAACAGAGTAGTGGCAGCTACTTGCTACCTGCCACTTACTGATAATGGTTCTCTGGAGAAGAATCTGGGAACCAGACATAGAGCAGGTCTTGGTATCAGTGAAGTTACTGATAGTATGACCATTATTGTTTCTGAGGAAACAGGAGAGGTTTCTATAGCTTACAGAGGTCAGCTCTACAAAGCTCTAGATGAAGATGGTATAAGACGTAAGCTGTCTAAGATTCAGAGAATACGAGATGACAGGCCTTCCAGAAGAAGAATTAAGAAGGGAGGGCTGAAGGTTGAGCAAGAAAAGAAGTAACAAACAGACAGATAAGCCGGTAGAAGCTAAGACCGAAGAAGTAAAGACAGAAGAGACTAAGGTTGAAGAATCTGAAGCAGAAGACACAGTGTCGGATGCAGAGACTGAGAACCTGAAGGAAGATACAGTGTCGGATGCAGAGACTGAGAACCTGAAGGAAGATACGGTATCAGATGCAGAAACCGAAAACCTGAAGGAAGACACTGATACACTATATGGTGATACTGATACATTATATGGTGACACCGATATGTTAAGATCCAGTACAGATAATCTGTATGCAAATACAGATAATCTTACTGGCGACGGACATCGTGAAGAAGCAAAGAAGAAAAACAAGCTTCTAGACAATTTGGGACTTAAGATACTTGCACTTCTTTGTTCCTTCGTTATCTGGTTTGTAGTAATGAATCTTGAGGATGGAGTTGTCACTAAGACCATATACGATATTCCAGTAAATATCATAAATGGTGATACAATCACTCAAAATGGAAAGTTATACAACGTTACAGAAGGTGAGACGGTAGATGTTATCGTAAAGGGACCAAGATCAACGGTTGAGAATCTAGAGGCCACAAGCTTCGAAGCAACTGCGGATATATCTCATTTATCAGTAACTAATTCTACTACGATAAAGGTTTCGCTCAACAATACAGTATCTGTAACCAGAGCAAAGAAAGTATCGATTACACCTGTTAATCAGTACGTAATCCTCAGTATCGAAGAAGAGGTTGAGAAGAGTATACCTGTTCGTGTAATAACTACAGGAAGCGCTTCTGACGGATATGCTATTGGAAATGTAGTTCCTACACCAAATATGATTACGGTCTCAGGACCTGAATCAGTTCTTTCGAATATCGTAGAGGCGAGAGCTGTTGTTGATGTAAGCGGCGCGTATGAAGATGTAGAAAGAGTAGTAAGAGTTGGATGTATCGACGGATACGGTGCAGCAGTTGAGAAGGACAATGTATTCCTATCCGCAAATGAAGTTACAGTATCTATTCCAGTTTATGAAACTAAGGAAGTTCCTATAAATATAACTACCGCTGGTAAGGTACACGATGGATATGATATAAGAAGTATCAACTTCGAGCCATCAACTGTAGTGATTGCTGGAGAAAAAGAAGTTCTGGATACTATAGAATCTATAGATATCAAGGATGTGGTTGTTACAGATGCAACATCAAATATAGAGAAGAATATCGATATAGTTGAGTATCTTCCTGGTGATGTTTTTGTAGCAGATAGTGTTGGAAATGAAATCGCTGTCAGCGTAGAAGTTGCTGAGACAGTTGAGTTAGAGAAGACACTGAATACGGGAGACATCAGAATCCTGGGAGCGACTGAAGACAAGAATTATGAGATAGTCGATCCTCAGCCACTGAAGATCAAGATTCAGGGATTTGAGGATGAGATAGCAGATATTGAAGCGGTTGATCTAAATCCAAGGATAAATCTTGAAGGCTATCAGGCTGGTAAGTATGACCTTGAGATAGAGTTCGATGATGGAGATAATTATACTATCAATGGTACCTATAGGGTTAAGATAGAAGTTAGAGATAATACACCTTAGTGATACTCGGTGGCATGTTTGTTCTGTATAGGGGGTGCTATATATGGAGATAGCTTCTAGTGGAGTAGAAAAATTGCAGCAGGCAATAAATGAGTCAAGTTACATAGTATTCTTCGGTGGTGCAGGAGTATCCACTGAAAGCGGCATTCCGGACTTCAGAAGTCAGGACGGCCTATATAATCAGAAGTATAAATATCCGCCAGAGGAGATAGTCAGTCATACATTTCTGATTCATAAGACAGAAGAGTTCTATGAGTTCTATAAGGATAAGATGCTGGCACCTGACGCAAAGCCAAATGCAGCTCATTATAAACTTGCAGAACTCGAAAAGGCGGGAAAGCTTAAGGCGGTTATCACGCAGAATATTGATGGTCTTCATCAAGCGGCAGGCAGTAAGGAAGTACTTGAGCTACACGGCTCAGTTCTTAGAAATTATTGCTCCAAATGTGGAAAAAGGTTTGACAGTACTGACGAAGATGTCTATGCAGGTGTTAAGTATATACAGGCTGCAGCAGGCGTGCCAAAGTGTGATGAATGTGGCGGCACAGTTCGTCCAGATGTAGTCCTCTACGAAGAGGGACTCGATAACTATGTCATAAGCAGGACTATAGAACATATATCGAAAGCGGATATGCTGATAATAGGCGGAACATCACTTGTTGTATATCCGGCAGCCAGCTTCATTAATTACTTTAATGGAAAGCATCTGGCGGTTCTCAATATGGCATCTACGGGACGTGATTCCCAGGCAGATATAGTAATCCACGATAAGATCGGAGAGGTCCTGTCACAGATTACAGTTTAATAGACAACTTGGAAATATTCAGTTGTTGGTGTGAGATAGTAGTAAATCAATACTAACATATAAAATAAAAAATGGAGGATATATAAATGTTTGATTTTGAAGAAATCGTAAAAGTTGATCCTGAAGTAGCAGCTGCTATGAAAGATGAGTTTTCTCGTCAGAATGATAACCTAGAGCTTATTGCTTCAGAAAACATTGCTTCAAAGGCAGTTATGGCTGCTATGGGAAGTCATCTTACTAATAAGTATGCTGAGGGTTATCCAGGAAAGAGATACTATGGTGGATGCCAGTATGTTGACGTAGTAGAAGATCTTGCTCGTGAGAGAGCTAAGAAGCTCTTCGGTGCAGAGTATGCAAATGTACAGCCACACTCAGGTGCTCAGGCTAACATGGCAGTATTCTTTGCTACACTTCAGCCAGGCGATACATTTATGGGTATGAACCTTGATCACGGCGGACACCTGACACATGGTTCACCAGTAAATATGTCTGGTAAGTATTTCAACTGCGTACCTTACGGAGTTAATGATGAAGGTCGTATCGATTATGATAATGTACTTGCTATCGCTAAGGAAGCTCGTCCAAAGCTTATCGTAGCTGGTGCTTCTGCATATGCAAGAGAGATAGATTTCAAGAAGATGCGTGAGATCGCTGATGAAGTTGGTGCTATCCTTATGGTAGATATGGCACATATCGCTGGTCTTGTTGCTGCAGGATATCATATGAGCCCTATCCCATATGCACACGTCACAACAACTACAACACATAAGACTCTTCGTGGACCACGTGGTGGACTTATCCTTTGCAGCGAAGAGATTAACAAGAAGTATAACTTCAACAAGGCTATCTTCCCTGGAATTCAGGGTGGCCCACTTATGCACGTAATCGCTGGTAAGGCTGTATGCTTCAAAGAAGCTCTTTCACAGGAGTACAAGGATTATATGGGACGCGTTGTAGAAAATGCTTCAACACTTGCTGGTGCTCTTATGGATAGAGGATTTGATATCGTATCTGGCGGTACAGATAATCACCTTATGCTTGTTGACCTTAAGAGACTAGGTCTTACAGGTAAGGAAGTTGAGAAGGCACTTGATGAGGTTCGTATCACAGTTAACAAGAACACAGTTCCTAACGATCCTCAGTCACCATTCGTAACAAGTGGTGTAAGAGTAGGTACACCTGCAGTAACTACACGTGGTGCTGTTAAGGAAGATATGTTCACTATAGCAGATGCATTTAAGGCTGCTATCCTTGATAAGGATTCAGATACAGCTATGGCACTTGTTAAGAGCATCACTGACAAGTATCCACTTTATAAGTAATATAAGGTTTAAACATGGAAGAAAATAACAATCAAAATAATAATAATGAAGACAAGAAAAAACCCAACGGCTTCAATGGAATGCTTGGAGCCATTGTGGTGGCAGTAGTTCTTTCGATAGTTTTCATTATGGCATTTAATAACTACAAAGCATCTGGTGAGAAGGAGATATCCTACAATAAGTTCGTAGAGATGCTTGAGGATGGAAATGTCAAGAATGTAGAAATCTACGATAAGAAGATCAAGTTTACACCAATTGGTGATGATGTAAAGACTGAGAATGTAACTTACTATGTTATCAGAACGGATGACTACAGACTTATCGATAGACTTGATAAGGCAGATGTAAAGTATACGGCAATCGACGAGGGTGGAAATGCTATCCTCGGTCAGATTCTTTACTATGTAATACTTATAGCGGCTATGTATTTCATTACCATGATGATCATGCGTCGTGTAGCTGGAAGCTCAGGCGGCATCATGAATGTTGGTAAGTCAAATGCAAAGCTCTATGACATGACTAAGAACACAGGCGTAACATTTGGTGATGTTGCCGGTGAAGAGGAAGCTAAGGAATCTCTTACTGAGATGGTTGACTTCCTGAAGGAACCAAAGAAGTATCTTGATATCGGTGCCAGACTTCCAAAGGGTGCACTTCTTGTAGGTCCTCCTGGAACTGGTAAAACCCTTCTGGCTAAGGCCGTTGCTGGTGAGGCTGGAGTTCCATTTTTCTCGATGTCAGGTTCTGAGTTCGTAGAAATGTATGTTGGTGTCGGAGCGTCACGTGTTCGTGATCTCTTTAAGCAGGCAAATGCAAAGGCGCCATGTATTATCTTTATCGATGAGATAGATGCTATAGGTCGAAGCCGTGATACGCGTCATATGGGCGGTGACTCAGAGCGTGAGCAGACACTGAATCAGCTCCTTTCTGAGATGGATGGTTTCGATTCTGAGAAGGGTATCATTATCCTTGCTGCAACTAATAGACCTGAGGTTCTGGATAAGGCTCTGCTTCGTCCAGGTCGTTTCGATAGACGAGTAGTAGTTGAGAAGCCTGACCTTAAGGGTCGTGAAGATATCCTGAAGGTTCATTCAAAGGATGTTAAGCTTGATGAGACAGTAGATCTTCATGAGATTGCAAATGTAACTTCTGGTTCTGTTGGTGCTGATCTTGAGAACATCATCAACGAAGCGGCTCTTACAGCAGTTCGAAAGGGAAGAAGATTTGTATGTCAGAATGATATTCTTGAATCTATCGAAGTTGTATTTGCTGGTAAAGAGAAGAAGAACAACATACTGTCAGCTGACGAGAAGAGTATAGTAGCATTCCACGAGGCTGGACATGCACTTCTATCAGTTCTTCAGAAGAATACTATGCCAGTTCAGAAGATAACTATCGTACCTCGTACAAAGGGTTCCCTGGGTTATGTATGGCAGGCACCTGAAGAGGAGAAGAATCTCGAGACAAAGGCTGAGCTTGAGGCAGATATCGTAATCGCTGTCGGTGGACGTGCTGCTGAAGCGCTGAAGTTCCCATCGGTTACAAATGGTGCTTCAAATGATATCGAGCAGGCTACACGTATTGCCAGAACTATGGTTACAATGTACGGTATGTCAGAACGTTTTGGTATGGTTCAGCTGGAAGGTGTAACTGGAGAATACCTTGATAGAAGAAGAGTTCTTGAGTGTTCAGATGAGACAGCAACTCTTGTTGATGAAGAAGTTAAGACAATCATCAACAATGCTTATGCTAGAGCATATAAGCTTCTTTCAGATAATATAGAAATACTTGATGCAATAGCTACATTCCTTATCGATCATGAGACAATTACCGGTAAGGAGTTCATGGATATCTACAATCAGATAACTGGAGGAGTTGCTCCTCAGATAGATAACGTAGAATCACTTACTTCAAGTAATAACACTGCTAAGGCTACTCTTAAGACTCTTGGCGAAGAGTCTATCTCCAAGGCTGGAAAGGCTGGCCTAAAGGTTGGTGAGAAGCTGAAGGAGAAGCTAAAGAAGCAGAAGAAAAAGAAAGCTAAGGAAGATAAGGCTGCTGAAAAGGCTCAGGCTAAGGCAGCTAAGTCCAAGGACAAGGTTAAGGACAAATATAAAGTATATGTTAGTCCAGAGTTTGAGGCAAAGCGAAACGAACTTCTAAAGGATGAAGAATCCTATGATGTAGATGCAGATAATGTTACCGAACAGCTTACTGAGGATATGGCACCTAACACTGATACAGAGACAGTTGAATCAGCTAAGGCTGAGGAAACAGTGGTAGAAGTAGAAAGTGCTGAAGCAGCAGATACTGAGACAACTACAGAAGAAAGCTCAGAAGATAAGGCTGCAGAAAAGCCTAAGATGCCTTGGGAAAGTGAAGAGTAATTCATTATCTATAGAATTAACGAGATAGTAAAAGCGACAAACGAGATATAATTCGTTTGTCGCTTTTTTAATATGTTAATCTACTTTGTTGGGAGTATAAGTATATTGTCTTGCAATCCTTTGTTCTGGTTTAAGGTCAAAAGTATAAAGAAATATAAGGAACATCCATTCTAAGGGCTTCATCAATATGTATACAAAATCTGCTCTGGTCGGAGTCGTAATCTTTCTCGATATAGGATAGCCGTATGTATCATATATATACCTGATTCTTCTGTGGAATCTCGGCATTTTCTCTTGGATCAGTTCTTCAAATGCATTTGCAATACATAACTGACGATTAACGACTATAGTTTCATTTCTTCTTGTACCCAGCCTTAGGGGCTTTACTACTTTTCTATGTCCACCGGCTGCCACTGTACATAGATAGTGACCATCATATTCTAGTGGTGGTGGCGGAATCTGCTGTGAGAATGTCCAGTCAGCAGTTTCTGTAAATGCCTTGATCGGTGCGTCTAGTCCCTGTCCCAATAGTACAAAGATGATTTCTATTAATGCTATCACCAAAAAGAGAATAATACATACAAATATAGAATACTTTGATAAGCTGTTTACCATGTTGTAGAATCGATTAAAGCTTTTTTTCTCACTATCTGAAGATGCCTTATCTCTATATAATTCTGCCTCTTCCTTCATATGTCTCTGTATTACTCTAGCTGATAGAAGCAGAATACTAAAATGATATACATATAGTAGACAATCTAGGCCATCTACATTTTTGCTGATCTGAATAGTATATGCTATCTGAATGACATTCATCAAAGCGAGGAAGCTGATTGATACAGCTGCTACTAGTGGTGACAACCTATCTGCACGTTCATATAGTAATATAAAGTATCCAAGAAAACCTAAGAATATTATACAGTCTATTAACCAATATTTTGATGAGAGGGTATTGTGGTATTGCATTGAATTAATCTGCACATCCCATTCGCCAGCTAGTTCATAATTCAGAGCGAAGAGTCCTAGATAGAAGACTCCTCCAATTAATATAGTCAGAGTTGCTATAAGCTTCTCCAGCTTTGGTTTCTTAGCTATGCAGTTGTATATATTCCATACAATAAGTACCCCTGGAATTATAAAGGCTACAAAAACAAAGATTATTATTGTTATGATATCATCGATAGCCCATGAGTTCATTTTATAAATCTCCTTATCATTCTAATAAGCATAGCAGGATTAGTTATCTATACTGTGATAACACGTCTGCTGTATAAGCTGATAAGTTGAATTGTCTCCAGCTTCTGTTCTTGTAGTAGTATTCATTTCTATCGAAATAATCATCTGCCCAATCGCCGCTGCATTTGGCGATTGCTGGGGCAGCATCTGTGGAAAGACCAGCTAGATAATTCATATCCTGGATGGAAATTTCCTCTCCGATGGTACTTAGATTAGTTATATCATAATCAGCAATTATATAATCAATATGCATGAATCCTAGTATAACGTACAGTGTACTTACAACTACGATGCAGTATCTGAAGAGTGGGAACTTCTGGTTGAAGATTGATATGATAACTGCGACGAAGAGCAGTGAAAGTACTGTAAGTCCCCATACAACCCATATTCTTAGTTCGGTAAGCAGACATGCCTTGATGTACATCATTATTCTTACAAAGCTTGATGCTATCATAATATAAGTGCATAGAGATATAATGGTCATAAGCACCTTAAGTACGCGGCTGTTTCTGAAGAAACTATTCACGAAGATAACCATCAGGAAGTTGATTATACTAACTGCGAGCAGCTGGAAGAATCCTTCTCTTGCATAATCTGAGTATGAATAGCCTTCTGGAAGTGATCCGCCACCGAGGAACAGATATATTATCTGAATCAACGAGAATACAAGGTATATAGCAGATATTATAGAAAGCACTGTTATAGCAACTATAGGCTCAAGATTCTTATGATTCTTTACTTCTTCGTTGATGGTTTTCTTAGAGAAGAATCTCATAATGCAGTAGGAAGCAAGGAAGATAAAGGCAAATGTTATAAGTATGCCGAAGAAGGTTCCTATATTAAAGTTAGGGCTGAAATGGCTAGTTATTATATTGCTGAAAACCGCGTCTGCTGCTGAAAGAAGCATCAGTAGGATAGCAACTACAGGGATAGATATCAGAAGACCTATCACAATATAGCGGACAGGATTCTTCTTGTCAGAAAACATACGTCTTTCTTTATTACGTTCCGACACAACAGACATATCTTTTCCGAAATCACCAAGGGCTACTATAGAAAGTGAAAATGCTTCACATATAGCACATGCTGTCTTTGTAAAGCTCCATTTGCTGTCATCATATACATTATGAAGCAGGAAGATGAAGAGCATCAGGATGATTCCAAAGTTGTTGAAGAAATGAAATGTAGCATTTCCAGTTAAGAAGTTGGATATAGTTAGAGCAAGTAATATAACTGCATAAAACCAGCCTAGCTTCTTGATGCTTACTTCGTACTGCTTAAGCTCATATATCATATATACAAGAGTAGCTATACCGAAGAAAGGCATCGTAATACCTGTCAGATTGTTGTATAGACAAAATGTTGAAAAGATAGAATATATTAGAGTAGCAAGTCCAAGCTTCCTGCCTATCTTTTCTCTCATATCTAGTACTTCTGGAGCTTCGGGTGCTGGTGTCCAATATCCTGCATTTGTTGGTGCGGAATACGCCGAATTATAAGGGGGATTATTTCTGTATATCGAATTGCCTGAATTATTAATATTATCCATAATAATTATTCCTTTATCTACTACAATGATTTTATAGTTAATATTCTTAACATCCAGTTAAGATGTTATCTATCTTATTGCTTAAGCTGTATAATGATGGGGCAATAGGTATATCGGCTTTTTTC
>Ga0256404_1013834_pt1 | contig 10095 bp, 9 predicted proteins | sample RumenRJG_01DNA_FD_185990 | JGI IMG/M metagenome (GOLD analysis project Ga0256404, IMG submission 185990) | Bovine rumen microbial communities from Lethbridge, Alberta, Canada - RJG_01 | ecosystem: Host-associated > Mammals > Digestive system > Stomach > Rumen | place: Canada: Alberta | collected...
ACCAGACGGAGGAGGAGCGCAGGTTCATTCTGTCAGCTGCACTCATATCTACCCCCTACTCTACGGAGTCATCATTAATTGGTATTGACAATTGAGAGCCACTTAGGTAACTTTGAAAAGTTAAAAATTTGCCAGCCAAGTCAACGGTTGCGACGTAAAAGAAATATTGATATGAGCAAGATTGCTATTATTTATGGTTCAACGACCGGCTATTGCGAAACGGTCGCGGGAAAGATTCAGGAGGCCATTGGAAAGGAAAATGCAGACATCGTCAACGTGACCGACCTGAATGAATCGGTTCTGAAAGATCACGACGTGCTGCTACTGGGAACCTCGACGTGGGGAGCCGGAGACGTACAGGACGACTGGTTCAGCGGGATTGACCTGCTTAAGGGAGCGGACCTGACCGGCAAAACGGTCGCCATTTTCGGCTGTGGTGACAGCGCATCCTACGGGGATACCTTCTGCGGAGGCATGAAAGCGCTTTACGATGCCGTAAAAGACAAAGGTTGCAAGCTCATCGGAAGCTTTCCTGCCGAAGGCTACTCTTTTTCATCATCGGACGCCATCGTAGATGGCAGATTCGTAGGACTGCCTCTGGATGAAATCAATGAAGAAGACAAATCACAAGGGCGCATAGACGCATGGGTGAAGGATCTTAATAATAATCTCTGACATATTTTTTTAGTTCGCTCTACGAGGCTGACAGAGGGTTTTTGTCAGCCTCGTCCTGCTTTCAGCATAGCAGGAAAACAACTAGAGCAAATGACAAAAGGGATTTTTCCCCAGAAATGACGAGATTCGTCCCATTTCGACAAAATAAACGGCAGCCCTTTCGAGCCGCCGACATTTCATTATTTATGACATTTTATTTGCAAAGCGAAGCGGCGAGCGCATCAAGTCCCTCAGAGCCAGGAAGTTCCGGATAAGCAGACTTCATAGCCTTCACGAAGGCGTCGGCACTGGAATTCTCGGCAAGAAGGCTCTTGACAGTATTCAAATATTCAATCTTGAATTTCACCGCATCCACCTTGGATGCCCCGCCGTGACCACCAATTAATAGCTCACATCCTGAATTCAGCTCATTCTGCGCCTCCGCTATCTCAGCATCAACGGCAGCGCGAGAAGACACCTGCAGATTGCTGACATGAGCCTTCGCCGGAACCCAATGTGTATAGTAGACCTTGCCTCCAATGATTATGCTCGCAGCCGGGAAATCGGTTGAAGCTCCGTGACGGAACTCGAAAGTAACTCCAGCCCAAGAGCAAGTCTTGCCGAAGTCGACCTCCGAAACCTTCCCCGTAGGGAGATCAACCATGCTGTCCCCGAATGCCTTCTGGAAACTCTTCATCATTCCGCCATACACCGGTCCTTTCGAGAAAGCCTCCATGCCATAGGCCATAGTTAGGTCTCTGTCTGCAGTCCCGCCGATATGGTAATCTGTGATGGTTTTCTCCACCGGCTTTCCCAACTTGTCAAGATATTCATTGAACTCTTTGACATTAACCTTGAAAAGAGGTTCTTCCATGGTGACAAGCGAGTCAGCGCCCTCGATGATGTAGCTGGCATCGTTCATGACATCGCCTGAATAGTAAACATGAAGCTTGAATGTACCGAAATCGTACGTTTCGAATTTTGACTGTGCCATAATTGTTAAATTTAAAAGAATAGTCAATAGAGCAAAAATCTTTTTCATATTAATAGTTTATTTTAGTTACTTTCTTTCTTTTCAGCAGCAAAGATAAACCGAACATGTTGCCGAAACAAGAAGGCACTTAATAATCAGCTGCTCACTTTTTGGTTATTATAAATGATTATCAACAAGATAAATCTTCAAAATTTTTCTGTTGCAAAAATAATCAATGCGGCAAGGAATTATTTTCATATAGGATTCAAAGCAGCACAGGTGACATAACCAAAAAAATGGTTATTGTTGCTGAAAATATACTGTTCCCCAGTTACCAAAGGCAATAACGTTTTTAAACGAACAAACAAATAATCATGAAAAAAAATCTTTTAGTCATCGCATTGGCGAGCGCGAGCGTATTAGCGTTTTACTCATGCTCGAATGAAGAAACAACGCCTCCGACCGTAACTATCTCGTCTCCTTCAGAAGGCAGCAACCTGAATGTCTATGCTCCTTTCACTGTAAAGGCAGAAGGAGAGGCCGGATCAGGAGAAATATCAAAAGTTACGCTTACCATAGGGACACAGGTAATCCCTGGCATTACAACCCTTCCTTTCGAATACGAAGTTCCTGCAGAAACGTTCCCTGTGGGTTCTTATACCATTACGGTAGAAGTCGAGAACAGCAAAGGCTTGGCAGCGAAGGACATGAAATCTTTCACGTTCTAACGAGTCAGAAAAGATAAATACGGCGCCTGCATGCCAGATTACCTCTCCCTCAGATGGTGCAATGGTGACAAAGCCAGGCACGCTCGTGATAACCGGTGAGATTAAAGATGCTGAGGATAATGTCGTTTCGGCAAGCCTGAGCGTCAATGGCAAAATCGATAAAGAGAATCTGGAACTACCTTCCTTTTCATTTACTCTTTCTCTAGACGAAATCGAGAGAGGAGAATGCACCATTGCACTAGAGGCCAAGGACGATGAAGGCTTGAGTGGCCAGAGTGAAGTGAAGATCGGGCTTAAGGATGAAAACGCCTCAGCTCTGCTCATCAATGGAAGCTCTGGCAATGTGGAAATCGGATACGATGGAGACGAGCAGACGATCAGGAAAGGCATCCATCCCTATCAAAGTCGAGGCTGCCGACTTTTTCGTCGACAAGACATTCTGGATTTCAGTCGATTCCAAATATGCAAAAGGCACGATTGATTTCGTTCAGAAAGGAAGTCCTGATTTTCTCAATTTCATAGAAGACCCGAACCTCAAGCTTGCCGCATCGGTTTCTTTCTCGATTTATGGAATTGACAGGAACGAAGACAATGCCATCTCTGCCTATGAAGTAAAATATGAATATCCCGACAATCAACCTTATGGGATCGATGCCGGATCATACTCCATAAAGAGCGCTAAAGGCATAGAATATTTCCCGCAGCTAAAACATCTGGATTTGAATATGAATCCTGATCTTAAAGAATTGGACCTTAGCGGGAATCCGAAGCTAGCAAGCCTTCATTTACAAGGATGCACAAGCTTGGATAATCTTGACATCAGCAAAAATCAGGAACTCATTGAACTTGGATTGAACTATTCTCTGTTCATCAAAATCAAGCCGCAGATTGACAAGATCAAATCACAAATCCACACAATCGGCGCATTCGATCGCAAGGAAGGGGAAAACTCCGTTCTTGATCTCTCAGGCTACGCAAACCTCCAGAGACTTTACGTCAATGGCAACAATCTGACTGAAATAAAGTTGACGGGATGCAATCTGCTTTGGCGACTGGTTGCGATGGACAACGACTTGACCGAGCTGGACCTTAGCGAAGTGGACAGGAATCCATTGAACACATACGTATTCACAGGAAACCCGAACCTTAAGACCGTCTACGTCTGGCAAGGCTTCAAGGCAGACTATTATGATCTCTTCTCATATGACAAAGACCATGAGATAAAATTCGTCGAAAAGTAATTTCGCCGAATAATTCATAATCATTGAACCGGATGACATCGCCGAATAATGATTCCCCGTGTCATCCGGCTCATCGTTTCTTCTGATTCTGTTAGGGATTTATCGAAAATTTAGATAAATTTACCAAGAATCACATAATCATAACATTTATGGCATTGATGATAATCGAGCTGCTGATAGTGCTAGGTGCCCTGTACGTGGGATCGAGGTACGGCAGCCTCGCTCTCGGAGCGATTTCAGGAATAGGTTTGGCAATCCTGGTGTTCGGCTTCGGAATGAAGCCAGGCACTCCGCCCACCGACGTCATCTACATCATAATCGCCGCAGTTACCTGCGCAGGAACGCTCCAGGCATCGGGCGGCATGGACTGGATGATCCAGGTGGCCGAAAAGATGCTTAGGAAGCACCCAGATCACATCACGTTCCTGGCACCTCTGTGCACATTCTTCCTCACGGTGCTAGTCGGAACCGGCCACGTGGTCTACACCATAATGCCAATCATCTGCGACATCGCCCTGAAGAAAGGAATACGCCCGGAAAGGCCTTGCGCCGTTGCCTCAGTGGCATCTCAGGTGGGCATCACCTGCTCCCCTATCGCCGCAGCAGTGGTGGCATTCATGACGATTTCCAACAGCAACGGCTACATGGTCACGATTCCTCAAATCCTGTTGGTGACCATTCCTGCCTGCATAATAGGAATATTCTGCGCCTCGCTATGTTCCTACCATCGCGGCAAGGACCTGGACAAAGATTCAGAATTCCAGAAGCGGGACGCTGACCCACAGATGCATGAATACATGTATGGTTCAAGCGCCACGACTCTCGATAAAGTAATCACACGATCTGCAAAAGCCTCGGTATATGTCTTTCTCGCAGCATTGCTGGTAATAGTTTGCTTCGCATTCTGCCAGATTTTCCATGTCACTAAAGATGACGAGAGCGTCACGCTGGCTACGGCGATGGGCATTCCCAAAATGAATCTCATCATCCAAATCATAATGCTCACCGCAGCGGCGCTGAACATAATGTTCTGCAAGGCCGATCCGAAAAAAGCCGTCGGTGGCGCCGTGTGGCAGTCTGGCATGGTCGCAGTCGTGGCAATATTCGGAATAGCATGGCTTGCCGACACTTTCTTCGGAAACTATCTTGAAGAAATGAAGACAGCCCTCTCCGGCATAGTGAGCCAGTATTCATGGTCCATCGCCTTCGTGTTTTTCCTCGTGTCCGTCCTCATAAACTCGCAAGGGGCCGTCGTAGTGGCGATGCTGCCGCTGGCATATTCATTGGGCATACCTGGCCCAGTGCTGCTTGGAGTCCTGCCGAGCGTCTATGGCTATTTCTTCATCCCCAACTACCCTTCCGACATTGCCACAGTCAATTTCGACCGCTCAGGCACCACCGTCATCGGCAAGTATCTGCTGAACCACAGCTTCATGATGCCAGGACTGGTAAGCGTCTGCGTTTCCACGATCGTCGGCTACCTGATCACCTGCGTCCTCTTCCCAGGTTATTTTGCCGGATTCATGCAGTAGCCCATCGAAATCCAGACAAGCGAAAAACGCCAAAGTGGCTTGAGGAAGGCTATTTAATAGCATGATTTTTATTATATTTGTCAAAATATATTAAAGAATTATGGCAAAAGAAATAAAGTTTTCCCTGGTGTACAGGGACATGTGGCAATCCTCCGGTAAATATGTCCCAAGGGTGGATCAGCTGGTGAGAGTGGCGCCAGCAATCATAGACATGGGCTGTTTCGACCGCGTGGAAACTAACGGAGGCGCATTCGAGCAAGTGAACCTGCTTTTCGGAGAGAATCCTAACGTGGCTGTCCGCAAATGGACGGCTCCTTTCCACAAGGCGGGCATTCAGACCCACATGCTGGAAAGGGGACTGAATGCACTCAGAATGAACCCAGTGCCAGCCGACGTAAGGGAGCTGATGTTCAAGGTGAAGAAAAAACAAGGCACCGACATCGCTCGTTCCTTCTGCGGCCTCAACGATCACAGGAACCTCAGACGTTCGGTCGAATTCGCCAAGAAGGGAGGAATGATTTCTCAGGCTGCGCTCTCGATCACTAATTCACCGGTCCACACGGTTGAATACTACATGGGAGTCGTAGACAAGGTAGTGGAATATGGCGCCGATGAAATCTGCCTCAAAGACATGGCAGGAGTAGGCCGCCCGACCTTCCTCGCTCAGCTGGTGCACGACATAAAGAAAAAATACCCTGACATTCTGGTTCAATACCATGGTCACACAGGACCAGGATTCTCTCCTGCCTCGATGCTGGAAGTAGCCCGCGCAGGAGCAGACTACCTGGATGTCGCGGTAGAGCCTCTCGCATGGGGTAAGGTTCACCCAGACGTGATAACGATCCGTGAGATGATGAAGGCCGACGGCTTCCTGGTGAAAGACATCAACATGGATGCCTACATGGAAGTTCGAAGGCTCACTCAGGAGTTCATCGACGATTTCCTCGGCTACTGGATCAATCCATCGAACAAAATCATGAGTTCCTTGTTGGTAGGCTGCGGCCTGCCTGGCGGAATGATGGGTTCGATGATGTCCGACCTGAAAGGATTCCAGGGTGCGATCAATGCTGCCGAAAGAGCCCATGGCCGTCCGGAAATCAGTCTTGACACCCTGATGGTGAAGCTGTTCGACGAGGTTCAGTACGTATGGCCTAAGCTTGGCTATCCGCCACTCGTGACGCCATTCAGCCAGTATGTCAAGAACACGGCGCTCATGAATCTTCTCGGCTCCCTGAACGGCAAGCCTAGGTGGTCCACCATCGACAAAGACACTTGGGCGATGATACTTGGCAAGTGCGGCAAGCTGCCTGGGCCTCTGGCTCCGGAGATAGTCGAACTGGCTAAGCAGAAAGGCTTGGAGTTCTACGATGGAGACCCTCAGGACATGTACCCTGACGAGCTGCCGAAGTTCCGCCAGATGATGAAGGAAGAGGGCTGGGATGAGGGTCAGGACGAGGAGGAGCTCTTCGAATTCGCCATGCACGAGAACCAGTATCGCGACTACAAGAATGGCAAGGCGAAGGAGCGTTTCAACGCTGAGCTGGCAGACCTGAAGGCAAAGGCACACGCTCCAATCAAGGTCGAGCGTCCTATCGTCGAGATGCCGAAATTCGATGTCAATGAATATGCCAAGCGCTATCCTCACGCCATTCCAGTACAGGCTCCGGCGAAGGGTCAGCTTCTATGGCAGGTAGACGTGAATGACGATTCCGCCGCCCCTATCGCCGGCACCGAGGTGAAAGCCGGAATGGGCATGGGCTTCGTCCAGACATATTACGGAATGGAAGAACTCATTCCTGCGGTGGATGGCCGCGTGGTAGCCACCCTCGGCAAGCAAGGCGACAAAGTAGAGAAAGGCGAAATCGTAGCCTTTATTGAAGGCGCGGCTGACTCAGCAACGAAATAGGCTCGATGCAAATCGAGCGACATCCTTTCGAGCCATTTCTCCCCGGCAACGCCAAAGTGCTGATGCTGGGGAGTTTTCCGCCTCAGGAAAAGAGGTGGAGCATGAGATTCTATTACCCGAATTTCATGAATGACATGTGGAGGATCCTCGGCCTGGCGTTTTTCGGAGATAAAAACAGGTTCGTAAATGCCAAAGCAAAGAAGTTCAGGCTAGATGACATAATCCAATTCTGTTCAGCCAAAGGCATAGCCTTATACGACACTGCGACGGCGATCAGAAGGCTGAAAGACAATGCTTCGGACAAGTTTCTGGAAGTAGTGGAGCCGACGGATGTGCCTGCGCTGCTTCGGCATGTTCCCGAATGCAAGGCCATCGCCGTGACAGGGGAGAAGGCCGCAGCCACGCTTTGCGCAACATTCGGCGCCACTCAGCCAAGGACTGGGGAATATTCAGAATTCACGTTTGAAGGGCGCGCCATGCGACTCTACCGCATGCCCTCATCCTCAAGAGCCTACCCGCTCCCGCTCCAGCAGAAAGCGACCGCATATCAGAAGATGTTTCAGGAATTGGGAATGACAGATTCTTCCGTCAGTTATTAATTTGAAAGAGGTAATTACGGAAAAAAAAGTTATTTTTGTCATCCAGTTATGAATATGAAAGCTAATTATAACGCTAAGATCACAAAAGAGCAACGCGAGAAGCTAAAAAAAGTCAAGCATCTGGCCTTGGACATGGATGGCACGATCTACATGGAGAATGACATCTTCCCGTTTACTTTGGAAGTGCTGGATGCTTTGAGAGCTAATGGGATAGGATACTCTTTTCTTACCAACAATCCCACGAAATCCGTTGAAGACTACCTGTCCAAGTTACATCGGATGGGGATAAAAGCCGATGCCGGGAACATGTATTCCACCCCCGTCGCAACGATAGATTATATTCACAAGCATTATCCGAAAGTTCGGAAGCTCTTCATGCTGGGCACCCCGAGCATGCAGAAAGAGTTCGTAGATGCAGGTTTCGAAGCCTGCGTCGACGATCCTGACGATGTCCCGGACATGCTTGTGGTAGCATTCGATACGACTTTGACATATTCCCGTCTTTGCAGGGCAACTTGGTGGGCCAGCCAAGGGATTCCATACATCGCAACCAACCCCGATTTCGTCTGCCCGACTGATGCCAAGACCATTCTGGTCGACTGCGGCTCACTTCAAAAATGCATAGAAGCAGCGTGCGGGCGAAAGCCGGACAAAGTCATGGGCAAGCCGGACCCGTCAATGCTGGACGGGATAATGGATCGAAATGGCCTGAAAGCGGATGAAATCGCCATGGTGGGAGACAGAATCTACACCGACATTGCCATGGGACACAATGCCGGCGCAGTGAGCGTGTTGGTGCTCTCTGGTGAAACTACGCTGGAGACAGCCTTGGAAGTAGAGCGGGAAGCCAGGACAAACCCTCATCCGAAGCATTGGCCTGCGGATCTCATCGTCAGGGACATCAAGGAGCTGTCTGACCTTTTGCTGGAAGCCAAAAGATGAAAATCCTGTTCATTCACGGCCTGGCATCATCAGGCGCCTACAAAATGGCCACATCTTTAAGAATATTGCTTAAAGACACCGAGGTCATAGCACCCGATGTGCCAATCAGGCTGCAGGACGCCATTAATCTTTTGGAAGACATTTGCCTTCGGGAAAACCCGGGCCTCACGATTGGCCTCTCCTGGGGCGGATTCCTGGCGCAGAAGCTGAGAGGAAGGCGCAAGATGCTCATCAATCCTGACCTGGGAATATCCCGGATGCTGCGGACGAAAATCGGGGAGCAGAAATACCTCTCGCCTAGGAAGAACGGGGAAAAGATCTTCACCATCACAGAGGGAATATGCAATGAATATGCTGAAGCAGAGATCTCGCAATATGCAAGCCTCACACAGGAAGAGGTGAGCATGACGACAGGAATTTTTGCCCTGAACGACGAGCTGGTGCATTGCGGGCCAGAATTCGAGCTGCATTACCCAGGTCAGGCGCATTATTACCCCGGCGGACACCTCCCCAACTATCCAGAAATAAAGAAATATATCCTCCCCATCTTGAGGAAAGAGATGGACAGATGACTGAATATAATAAGAGCATGAGATATTTGATAAATAATTCCACTGACCCCTATTTCAACCTGGCATTCGATGAATACTGCCTTGAGAACATTCATAGCGAAGAGCCCTATTTCTTCCTTTGGAGGAATCGTCCCGCAGTGATAATCGGGCTGAACCAGAACGCATATGGGGAAGTCAATCTTGAATACCTGAACGCAAATGGAATCACTCTGGCACGCAGGGTCACGGGCGGAGGCGCCGTCTACCACGACCTCCAGAACATGAACTACACCATAATCGGCAGAAACCCATCACCACAGCCGATGGTGGATGCTCTCCGGCAGCTTGGGGTGCCGGCGGAACTTACTGGCAGAAACGACATATTCGTCGAAGGCAGAAAAGTCTCCGGCTATGCGCGCAGAGTCGCCGGCAATCAAGAAATAATCCACGGCACGCTGATGTACGACGTAGACCTGGACACTTTGCAGCATGTCCTAGACACCCCAGCTTCCAAGATGAAGGCCAAAGGAATATCTTCCGTGCGCAGCCACGTTGCCAATCTCAAAGAGTATCTGCCTCAGTTCAAATCACTTGACGAGCTGCAGGCAAAGCTATCCGAAATCCTCTCCGGAGGCGACGGACCGCTGCTCGCCCAAGGCAGCGGCTATCCGAGCCAAGATGTAATCGATGCCGAAGTCAGGAGAATTGCCGCCGAGAAGTTCGCCACCTGGGAATTCATCTACGGCCACTCTCACGAAGCGGATTTCAATTACAAGAAAAAACTGCCTTGCGGGACAGTGGAAGCAAGCCTGAGAATCGATAGAGGGATCATCACCGCCCTTACGTTCTCTGGCGATTTCCTATTCGACGAGCCTTCTGAAGACCTCGCCAAGAAGCTGATTGGGCTACGCTACGACAAGGCTACCCTATCCGCAGCCATCGAGAAGGCCGGGGCTGGAAAATATTTCC
>Ga0256404_1013835_pt1 | contig 10095 bp, 9 predicted proteins | sample RumenRJG_01DNA_FD_185990 | JGI IMG/M metagenome (GOLD analysis project Ga0256404, IMG submission 185990) | Bovine rumen microbial communities from Lethbridge, Alberta, Canada - RJG_01 | ecosystem: Host-associated > Mammals > Digestive system > Stomach > Rumen | place: Canada: Alberta | collected...
TTTGTTTGTTGCAATTATTATTTGAGAAAACTTAAAAAGCTGAGGAATATATTCATTCTGCTGATTACGCCAATTCTGATTTACAGCAGCATCCACGCTTTCAGTTGGCGCCTTGCATTCAATAATCGCAAAAGGAATACCGTTTATAAACAGAACAATATCCGGGCGAGCGTTGTGCATTTTGTCCTGGCTTTCCACAAAAAACTCGCGCGTAACGTGAAGTACATTATTACGAGGATTTTCCCAGTCGATATAATTTAGATTAAAGTTCTGAGTTTTGTCCCCCTCACCAACAATTTCGGGATAGCTTTCACCTAGCAAGAGCTTATCATAGATTTTTTCACTTGCAGTAATTAGTCCGTCAGAAAGAGAAACATCAAGATCATCAATGGCTCGCTCTATATTTACAGCTGAAAATTCATTTTCCGCCCCGGAATAAGAATAGCGGTTTATTTTGCGAAGCTGTCCGCGAAGAATATCTTTTAAGATAACATTATAAGCCCCGCCACGCTGCTTGGCACATTCTTCAGGAGAAATATAAACATAACCGCCATCAGGGATTCTATCTGGACTCATTGCACAAAGCAGTTCGATGGCTGGATTTTGAGAAGCATTTTTTTCAAGGTAATCGTCTTTTGTTAGTGATGTCATTGCCGGGCCTCCTGTATTACAAGTTTTTTAATATTACTGGGATAAGAACCGCAGAATCTTCCATAAGTTCAAGGGCAAAACACTTTTTGCCTAAATCTTTGAGTGATGCACCTATATGGTACACTGTCTTATTATCGATTATAAGAAATCGGTCGTGCATTTTTGAGGTATAATTTAGATTTAGCTGAGGATATTGCGAATTGAATTTCTGTACGTCAAGCGCGCTGATTTTTGTTTTGCTATCGGTATAAATCGTAACCTGAACACCAGATTTCTTTTTGGAAAACTGTTCAAGTACAGTTAAATCAACATAGCCGTCAATCAGAATAATTTCTTTTTTTGCTTTTTGGATGATATTCTGAAAGAATGCATAAGCGTCAAAAATCTGCCCTTGAAAAAAAAATACCTTCTTTTTTGTGCTTAGAATTTGATTCTAAAGCCGCGAATATTTTTTCAAAATTCTTATCATGTTCTAAAAGTTTTGTTTCGGTATTTGTTAATCGGCTAATTATGTTAGCGTTTTCCTGCAAATAATGTCGCATCTGAACAAAAGCATTCATAATTTCTATGCTGACTTTTACAGCAGTTTCGCTACGAAGGACGGCAGAAAGCATAGCAACACCTTGTTCGGTGAAAGCATAAGGATTTGAGGACGAATGCTTTAATGTCTTGAACCGATCGCAATTTGCGACCAGTTCTTTTGTTTCTGAGTCTGATAGTTGAAAACAAAACTGTTCTGGAAAACGTTCAATATTGCGTTTCACAGCTTGATTTAGAGCCTTTGTTTCTATATTGTACAATTCTGCTAAATCCCTATCTATCATTACCTGTTTGTTTTGTATTGTAAAAATACGAGTTTCGATTAGTCCTGATTGTATAATTGCCAGTTCTTTATCCATAAAAACTCCTTTTGAACCGGTCACAAATTGTGACCAGTTAGATTTTATATTTGTGACCTCCAATTCTATTATATTTTTACACGCACTGTTCCAGTAAGCAGAAGCTGTGCAAGTGATTTTTTCTTTTGCTTTTCTTGTTCTATGCTCGATTTTAGCAAGGCAATTTCTTTATCTGCAGTAGAAAGCACTTGGGCAATGATTTTTTGTTCGGGGAGAGAGGGAAGATAAAAAACATATTTCATAACATGCTCTTTATCACCTCGAGGCATTTTTGTTCCTTTTACACCTTTCATTACATACTTTAGGAATTTTTCATTAGCAATTACATTGTATAAGAAATCTGAAAATACTTTGTCAGTCATCTTTAGTACTAATACATCAGGACTACAAACACCATCTCTATCAGCCATCCAAGCCTTTCGTAAATATGGACGTATATTTCCTAATAATATATCTCCTTTTTCATAACAAACCCCATCAATAAACTCAGAAGTTTTATAAAAAGAGATTCCCCCAAAATCAGGTTTCATATTTTCTGTACATATATATGAAGATTCCAAGTCTTTTTTACGAACACACGAATATGTCGTCACATTTCCCAATATCTCTTTCTTCCATCTTCTCTTATCAATCACCACGCCGCCAAGCGAGAATTTTTCTTCGACATCAGCACCCGCATAGGAAACTTCCAGAAGTTTTTGCATAAGCCATTTTTTCTGTTGCTGTTTCTGTTCCAATAATTTTTGTTTGAATAATATTAACTTATCTTGTTTATAAAGAATCTCGGCTATTTTCTTCTGTTCTGCAAGTGGAGGGGAAGGAACAAAACAATCGTAAAAATCTTTACCTGTAAGATTTAACAAGCCATCATCTCTAACCCCATGATTTATCCTTGACGCTAACTGATGATTTAAAAATCCAGACATAAAAAGCTGTTCATAGTAATCATTTATACCCAAAATAAATCTAAAACTTTCGAAAACATTTGGAACAGCAGCACAATCTCTATCTGTTAATTGATAAATACAACCTTGTGGATATTTTTTTGAGTTCCCTTTGTTATATGAAAAATCACCTCTTTGTAAAACTGTATATTTTTCATATTGTTTTCCAGATAATTCTTTTCCAAATTTTTTAGCCTGATTAACAAAGCCTATTCCTGCAGAAATACTTAAGGTTTCATATTTTTTATCCCCAGCCATTTCTGTCAATGGGGTGGTAATATCAGAGAGTTTTATATATTTCCAATCATCAGGTAATTTCATTCTTTATAAATCTCCATTAAACAATTCTATAAGGATATCTATTTCCGTTTTTAGATTCGCAAAGACGATTCTGAGTTTTTCATCTTCAAGGCCGCAAATATAATTACATAATGACATTTTATCTAGTTTTTGAATTATATTTTTACATCCATAATCATCTATCTTTTCAGTTGTTTTTTTATATTTATCTACTTCAAAACTCTCATCAAGTATAAGAGCATTTTCAACTCCTATTGTAAAACCTCTATGATTTTCAAATTTCTGCATACATAACGTTATAACATTATTCTTGTTTATTTTTGGCTTGTTTGTATCACAATCATATAGCAAAACATTTTTATAAGATAAATTCTTAGAAACAAGAAAATCAAAAGCTTGATTTAACGCTTTCCAGCCTGTAAATCGTTCCTGACCATTATCATCAATATACCCTATCCACTTAAATCTAAAAGGAATATCACTATATCCAAAAACATCTAGTGCTTTTGTGAAATATTTTTCATCTGTGCGACCTTCAAGATATACAGTTGGTTGCCCTAGTGAAAAATCTTTTATAAAAAAAGCATCATGAATAAGTTCAAAAGAATCACATTTATAATATTCTGGCTTATCTTTAACAACTATTTTTCCCTGAACATCACGTTCAATTACAATTACTTTATCATTACGACGATTTTCATTATGAATTATAAAAGGTGAATGTGTAACGGCAAAAATCTGAGAAGTCTGATTGCCATTTTCATCTGTGAAAATTCCCTTGTAATAATCCATTATTTTCTTTTGCCAATTTGGATGCAAACTGATTTCAGGCTCATCAATAAAAACAAATGCCCCATTTAATGCATTTGCATCTTTCAACAAAAAACATCCTCTATAAACAATTTGCTTTTCACCAGAGCTAAGGGCCTCAATAGGTATTTCTGCATTATTCTTCTTGAATATTATTGATTTATGACCATTTTGATTTTCAACGTGGTCATAAGTCAGATTATCAAAAATCTTTGCAAATGCATTTTTAAAACGAGACATACGTTCCTGAATATTCAGAGAATTAGTATCTTGTTTATTTTTTCGTGCTGTTCTATATGCTCTTGAAACATCAGCATCATCGAGTGCCTGTACATCAATTAAAAGCTGATTAATCTGCCGTGTTAAATCAGTGTCAGAACGACGGCTATTTTTTTTCATATCAATGTTTTCACTTGTTACGGTTGTAATTTCTCTTGTATGAAAATTTATATCTATATCAGAAAAAATTCCTTTTGTTTTACAAAATGAGGAAAACGAAATTCCACCACTTATTCTCTTGTGCAAATCATCTTCGCCGAAAAGCTGATTGTCCATTTGCTTTATATTTAGATAATGAATTGCACCATCGGTTTCCCATTCAATATAAATGAAATGATACAGCACACTATCTATAGAATTATAAATAGCATTCAATATTGTGCTTTTTCCACTTCCATTCTCTCCAGCAAAAATAACAGTATCTACGGCTTTTCCATTTTCATCGCAAAAATTGAGAGTTAAATTTCCTAAAACTGGATGATCTCTAAAGGTAATTTTTCTTATTTTATTCATCTTCTGTCTCCGCGAATAAAAATGCTAACTTGTTTTGCAAGATTCTCTTCACCTTTTCTTATTAGTACATATACGGGAATATGATTTCCCAAATACTGTAACTGTTCTTTTATCTGTTCGTCAGTCAGTGATTCAAATTCAATTGAATAATTAAGCTTTCTTCCATCGATAAAAGATCCATAGGTATTTATTTCCGTCTCATATTCATTTACAATTTTTGTACAGAATTCACAAGCAGTTCTTCTATTATAATTCTGCAATAATGCAAAACACATCTGTGAGTTTTTATAATCATGTTCCATTTCAACAGTGGTTCGAAATTTTTCCATTATTTCATCATTTGTCATTTCTTTTCCCTCTACAACACTAACACAGGATTTTTTAACAAATCATCAATAATATGATGATAAGGTTTACATTCATCTATCTTAAGTATTGAGTTTATTTTCTTACCAGCATCTTTGGACGAAGCTCCACAGTGATACATTTTCTCCGTAGCTGTATTATAATCAAGGACGATATAACGGTCGTGGTAGATACCATTTGTTTTTTGCAAGGTTAGATTTATATTCGGATATTCTTTTGTAAAATCGGTAAGTTCAGTTTTAGTTATCCCTTTATTTACATTATCTGAAAAAACAATGAGCTGAACATTCTTCTTTGCATGTGAAAGCAAAAGTAATGTTTTGGAGCTGATGTAGTTGTCTACTATGTAAATACTATGTTTTGCCTGCTGATAGATTTTTGTATATGCAACATCGGCTTCAACTGCGGTTCCATTCAAAATAAGAATTTCGCGGATTGCAGACAATTCTGAAAAATCGTGGATTACTGTCATCAAATAATCTTTTGTAACCATGTTTTCTTTGATTTCTGCGATATCGGCTGTATTTTTTGCTGTCTGTATAGAAAGTTTTGCAAGCTCTGTACCATCAAAAAGAGAACGATTTTCAATGATAAAATCCTTCATTTCCTTAAAAATACGAATTAAGGATTTACTTTGTGCAACAGCCAGCTCTCCTTTTAATACGGTCATGAGCATATAGATACCCTGTTCGGTGAAAGCATAAGGCAAACTTCGGCTCATTGTGCTTACATTTGCGGTCAAAATTTTTGACCGCAAATTATCGAGTTCTGCTTGCGTAAGCTGAAACATAAAATCTTCGTCAAATTTTTCGATATTGTTACGCACCTGCTGATTAAAGGCCTTTGTGCTGTAGCCATAGATTTCTGCCAAATCCATATCCAGCATAACTCTAACACCGCGAATGGTATAAATTTTATCTTTTATATTTTCTGAGGAAATTAACTTTTCTGGTACAATTTTAGTTGTTTTAGCCACTTATTCTCTCCTACAGCCCAAGTTCTTTCAAATATCCTGCCATTTCCTTCTGCACCTGTGCAAGTTCACTTTCTATGCTGGCAATATTTTTCTGTACTTCCTTAATATCAATTGGTTTTTCTTCCTCAAAGGTATCAACATAACGCGGAATGTTAAGGTTATAATCGTTTTCACGGATAACGTCGCGGCTTACAACTGCACTGTATTTTTCAACTGCTTCACGCTTATTGTAAGTATCAACGATTTTTGAAATATCTTCGTCACGCAGAATATTCTGATTCTTGCCTTTTTCAAAATGACCTTCGCCCGAAGCATCAATAAAAAGTACATCATCACGGGTGCGATTTTTTTTGAAAATCAATATACAGGCAGGAATACCCGTTCCATAAAAAAGATTTGCAGGAAGACCGATTACGGCATCAAGAAGATTAAACTCTATAATTTCCTTGCGAATTTTTCCTTCACTCGCACCACGAAAGAGAACACCATGAGGCAGAACGATTCCCATACGACCGGAATTATCATCAAGGCTGTGAAGCATATGAAGCACAAACGCATAATCACCTTTGGAACTTGGCGGAACTCCCCAGTCAAAACGTCCATAAGGATCCATAGATGCAGTCATTTTTTCTTTTTTCTTTTCATCTAGTTTTTCGCTGTTTGATAAGAATCCTGAATCCCACTTATCAAGACTGAACGGTGGATTTGCAACTACAACCTGAAACTTCATAAGGCTGTCATTTTCGAGAGTCTGTGGATTTGAAAGAGTGTCTCCCTGATAGATTTTTGCGTCATCAACACCATGTAGAAACATATTCATAGTACACAAAGCCCAAGTCTGAGCATTAGCTTCCTGTCCATACACAGCACATTTTCCATCAGGCACTTCCTTGTACGCTTTAAGCAAAAGTCCGCCAGAACCACAGGTTGGGTCGTAAATACGGTCATTTTCTTTCGGCTGAACAAGAAGTGCAAGCAGATGAGAAACCTGACTCGGTGTGAAAAACTCACCACCCTTTTTACCTGCATCGGAAGCAAAATTTGCAATCATATATTCGTAAGCGTCGCCAATTATATCTGCAGAAGAAAGCTGGCTCGGGCGCAAATCCAGTTCTGAAAAATCTTCAAGTAAGTTTTTAAGAATTGCGTTTTTTTCTTTCTGATTTCCAAAATCCACCTGAGAATTAAAATCAATTGCCCGGAATACATTTCGTAGTTTTGCAGAATTCCTATTTTCGATATGACTTAATGCGACATTTATTGTTTGACCAATCTGATTGCTATTGCGCTCGCTGTAGAGATAATCAAAAGTCGATTCTTTATCTACAAAAAAACGTTCTCGACTCATTGCACGCTCAATTCTTGCTAAATTTCCGTTGTATTGAGTTTGGTAAGCGGCAAACTTTTCTTTAGTAACGTCACTCAAATATTTTACGAAGAGCATGGAAAGGATGTAATCCTTGTAGCGCGAACTGTCGATTTTTCCGCGAAAAGTATCACATGCACTCCACAATGTCTTTTCAATGTCATTTTTGGTTGTCATTTTGCCGCCTCTTCTTGTTTGGTTTTGATGAACTCATTGTTTCTATTCTTAAGACAAGCCTGATATAGTTTTTCTTTTTCATTTTTCAATCGTTCTAAAAGTTCCAGTTCTTTTCTTGCTGTCGTATCAAAATCTGCAATTAATTTTTGTTCTGTTAAACTGGGAAGATCAATGTCCAGATCACAAAAATACTGAGGCTTAATTGCCGCAAGCATATTTCCTGCGCTGTTTTTGAAAATATCTTTTTTTACATCAGCTGTGTTTAGAAACCAAAAAAGATATTCTGGCAGGATCTTATCAACACAACATCTGATTATAACGAAATTTGACGATACAACAATGCCTGCCGTTTCTTCATCGATTAATATTGCAGTGTAGGGCATGCTTGAGCGTACGATAACATCACGGATTGTGCTTAAGTAGTCTTTGTGCAGTGGCTCGGTGGCATCAAAAACACCAAGTTCCGGGGTTGATACTTTTGCGTCTGGTTTGATTGCTTTTAAAGTCAAAAGCGGGTATCTGTTTTTTGTTTTTTCTTGAGCCTGTTTTCTGGAAAGAATTAGGCCACTGCGAATATCGGCAAAATCGGATAGTTTCATAATTTTAGTGTACAATATGTTATTTGACCTGTCAAGAAAAAATAATGTTATGTATAAAAAATAACATTTTATTCAACGTGTATATACTTCTATGTGTGGGGTGGGGCTAGAGGCTTGCGTTGATTTTTTCCAGGGCGTCTGCCAAGTGCTGGCCTATGTTTTCTATGGTGCTGTGGCTGCCCTGAACTTTTACCGTAAGGCCGGAAAGCCTGCTGCAGTTGTCGTAGTTGCCGGCCAGAAGCTCGTCTGATTCGCTGCAAAGGGTATATGCCAGTTGGTTTTTGGAAGAGGGGGTCAGCTTTGCGTATTCATCCAGGAAGGAGGAAGAAATGCCCGATTCCTTTATTAGCTTAAGCTGGTGGGGAAAGTAGCAGGGGTTTGTGAGTATGCAGGGGAGATTGAATTTTCTGCTAAGATTGTCTGCAAACCAGCCGCCAAGGCTCTGCCCCACAAAAATAAAGTCTTGGGAACTAACCATGGAGGAAAGCTTTTCAAGAATCTTTTCTGGGGAAGTGCCCATGTAGTCAAGCTGAGGGGAAATGATGTTCTTGGCGGGCATCATTTTGCAAAGAGCCTTGTAGTTCTTGTTGTCTGCCTCGCCAAGAAAACCGTGTATGTTCAGAATTAACATTAGAAGTCTGCCAGCTTTGGTGCGCGTGGGAATGGAATTACGTCGCGGATGTTTGCCATTCCTGTGATGTAGCGCAAGAGGCGGGCAAATCCAAGTCCGAATCCTGAGTGGGGTACTGTTCCAAAGCGTCGGAGGTCAAGGTACCACTGGTAGTTGGTCATGTCCATTCCGCGTTCCTGGCATACCTTTAGAAGCTTGTTGTAGTTTTCTTCGCGTTCTGAACCGCCTGTTATTTCGCCAAGGCCTGGAACAAGTACGTCTACTGCGCGTACCGTGATGCGTCCCTTTTCGTCGGGTTCGTTCTGCTTCATGTAGAAGGCCTTTACGTCTTTTGGATAGTTGTAGACCATTACAGGCGACTTGTAGATTTGTTCGGTAAGGTAGCGCTCGTGTTCAGTCTGAAGCTCCTTGCCCCATTCAATTGGGAATTCAAACTTGTCGTTGAATTTTTCAAGTTCGGCAACGGCTTCCGTGTATGATATGCGCTTGAAAGGTGTGTCCACAACGTGCTGAAGCTGGGCTGTAACGCCTGGCTGGATTCTCTTTTCAAAGAAGGCCATGTCTTCGCTGCATTTTGTGAGTGCCCAGTTTAGAAGGTACTTGATGAATTCTTCTTCCAAGTCCATGTCGTCAAAGAGGTCAAAGAAGGCCATTTCCGGTTCGCACATCCAGAATTCGCTAAGGTGGCGCGGTGTGTTTGAATTTTCTGCGCGGAAGGTTGGGCCAAAGGTGTAGACGCGGCTAAGGGCTGTGGCAAGGGTTTCTGCTTCAAGCTGGCCAGATACGGTAAGGTTTGCCTTTTTGCCAAAGAAGTCCTTTGAATAGTCAACGATTTTGTGTGCGTCTTCTATCTTCATTCCGCCGGCTCCGGCTTTTACGCCAAGCTCTGCAATCTTTTCCAGCGAAAGGGTTGTTACCTGGAACATTTCTCCTGCACCTTCTGCATCTGAACAGGTGATTTCCGGGGCGGAGATGTAGACAAAGCCGCGTTCCTGGAAGAAGGTGTGCAGGGCTATTGCCATCTGGCTTCTCATGCGGAATACTGCGCCAAAGGTGTTTGTGCGTGCGCGGAGGTGGGCATTGTCGCGGAGGTATTCCATGCTCATCTTGTTCTTCTGCAGCGGATATTCTTCCGGCGGGCAGATGCCAAGAACCGTAAGCTTTTGCAGGGTAACTTCAACTGCCTGTCCTGATGCCGGGGAAGGGATGATGACTCCCTCTGCGCGGACAGAAGCGCCCGTGGTTATTTTTTTAAGTTCTTCTTCTATATTATTAACGTCTGCATTACCGGGATTGTTGCGGTCAAAGGTAAGCTGGATGTTTGCAAAGCAGCTTCCGTCGTTCACCTGAACAAAGACTAAGTTTTTTGAGTCGCGCTTTGTGCGCACCCAACCGCAAACTGTGACTCCGCGTCCGTCTGGGGCAGAGGTAAGCAAATCTTTAATAAGAACTGGTTTCATAATTTATTGATTATAGTGAATTTGGGGAGTTCCTTCAAGGAGTTTTTTTCAAGGGTGAGCCCTTGGACCCCAGAACTTGGAGGGGAGGAAAACCTCTACTCGGAAGCGGGTTTTCCTCCCCTCC
>Ga0256404_1013836_pt1 | contig 10094 bp, 8 predicted proteins | sample RumenRJG_01DNA_FD_185990 | JGI IMG/M metagenome (GOLD analysis project Ga0256404, IMG submission 185990) | Bovine rumen microbial communities from Lethbridge, Alberta, Canada - RJG_01 | ecosystem: Host-associated > Mammals > Digestive system > Stomach > Rumen | place: Canada: Alberta | collected...
TTCTGTACATGCTAAAATAATCTTTGTGCGCACGGCTGTTCACCTCCAATGATTCTTAACTCCGCATGACTACGAAATTAGTGCATAAAAAATAGGGCTGAGCCCCTTGTTTACGTGCAAACTATAACATGTAGTCCCGATATCGTCAAGCAAAACGCCAAAACCTTCTGTTATTTAAATTTTTTAGTGATTATCACATTTGTAATTGAATTAAATTATAATACTTTATATACTATTAGATATCACTCTACACATCTATATAGGAAGGCACACCATGGATCTACGTCGAATTGAAAATATCATACGTATAGCAGAGGAAAAAAACATTACCCGCGCCGCAGACAAGCTTTTCATTTCCCAGCCCGCCCTTAATCTGCAGCTTCTGAATCTTGAGAAGGAGCTCGGAACCAAACTCTTCTATAGAAGAGGAAATGAATGGGCCATCACTGAAGCCGGCAAGATCTATGTGGACACCGCCAGGAAGATGATAGCCATGAAGAAGGACTGTTACTCGAGGATCTCCGACATTGCAAAGCTTCATAATGAAGAAATCGCCGTGGGAGCGGCAGGTATCGAAGCCGACTATATGATGACTTCCATCTACCGTCAGTTCCACAAGCAGAATCCTACAGTCAAGCTCCAGCTTAATATCATGAAGGGGTTGAAGGCCCAGGAGCTGGTTAAGAACGGCACCATCGATCTCGGTATCATTCTCATGGGTGACAAGCAGAACTACCGTCTTCAGTATGAGTTTCTGAGTCATGTGGAAATGGTTCTGGCCGTTGCATCATCAAATCCTCTGGTAAATGAGATTGAAACAGAAGAGGACGGCACAGAGGTTATCGATATTCAGAAATTCAAGGATGTTCCTTTCTTCCTTGGACCGAAGGACTCAACAGAGCGTTATGTTTCCGAGATGGTATTTGAGCAGGCCGGTTTCGAGCCTGATGTTTATATGGATGCCGAGGGTATCAACTATGAGCTTGCCCTTGTGGCGGCTGACGAGTGTGCCGCTCTCATCGGAGCTTCACACCATGTTGAGATTCCGGATGATGTGCGTCTCATTAAGCTGAAGACACATCCCGTAATGAACGCCTATGCCGTTTACCGTAAAGATAAGTATCTGTCAGAGCCAATGCGAAACCTCATTGATCTCGCAAGGGACTACTGGATCGAAGGTTAAATCTCATAAAATATTTAAGCTGCCCCTGACAAAGGGGCAGCTTTATTTATTATAACGGTGTTAGCCGTCCGCTTTTATGGCAAGAGCGAAGCAGTATATCTTTTCCACACCGGCGGCTTTCAGGCAGCGGCTGGCAGCCTCCAGGGTTGCGCCGGTTGTAAAGATGTCGTCAACTATCAGGACTGAGCGCAAATCCGAAGGTATGTAACCCGCATAGAACGCACTTGTCAGATTTTTAAGTCTTTCCGCAGCATTAAGTTCCTTTAGTGCTGCGGTCTTTTTATTTCTGTTCAGGGCCTCCTCGTAGACAGGTATCCTGAGAGCTTTCCCCATAACCTCAGCAAGAACTGCCGCCTGGTTGTAGCCACGCTTTCTGAGTCTCGTCTTATGTACCGGAATGGGCACGATGGCATCCACCCCCATCTTCTTTATCCTGTCTCCGTATAGCTCAACTGCTTTCTTTCCATAATAATCAAGGAATTCCCTTGCACCGGTATATTTTATTCTCGTAATGGAATGAGCCACCTCATCGCTGTAGTTCATGAGGGCATAGCCGAACTCAAAGCTGAATCGATGGCGCTTGCAGTTGCTGCAGAGCTCCTCCTCTTCCGACACGATCTCTCTGCCGCAGACCTTGCATACAGGCTCTGTGATGAAGTGAATATGACCGACGCACTCCGGACATATAAGTTCTCCCCTGGGTGACACTATATCCTCACAGATAGGGCACTTTCTCGGGAATAAAAATTCAGTCACCGAAGCTTTAAGTCCATCGCAGAACCGTTTTTCAAAGCCTTTCACAGACCTGATCTTTGCCGGTGTGCGTCCTTTTTCCAACCGGGGTTTCGATAGAATGTTTCCTTTTAGACTCTGTGTTCTTTCAGAAAATCCAACTTCACCGAACTCTCTCCTCACCATAACCGATCCATTAGTTTCCCGCATCTTTCATCTCCTGCAACCTCTCCTTCAGGGAAGAATATCTCCTTGCCTCGGATTCGTTGTTTATCATCTGCTCAAATATCTGCGGGTTCCCTACGAGGCACACACACCTTTTGGCTCTGGTTACTGCAGTGTAGAGAAGATTGCGGTTCATAAGCATTTGCGGACCCTGGTACATGGGGATGACCACCGCCGGGTACTCCGAGCCCTGGGACTTATGTATGGTTATGGCATAGGCCAGATCCAGGCTGTCGCACTGCTTGAACTCATACTCAACGAATCTGTCGTCAAACTGAACCGTGAGGGTCTGGGCAAAATTATTAATTTCCGTTATGATGCCAATGTCTCCGTTGAACACACCCTCACCCTTTTCGATGGGGATACCGAATCTGCCCTTTATCTCCCATATGAGGTTGTAGTCATTCTTCACCTGCATGACCTTGTCCCCAAGGCGGAAAAGGGTACCGTTTATTTCCTTCTCCGGTTTCTTTCCGTCCTTAGGATTAAGCTTTTCCTGAAGGAGCTGGTTAAGCCTCTCAACTCCCAGAGCACCCTTACGCTGAGGCGTCATGATCTGAAGCTCAAAGGGGTCAACGCCAAGATACCCCGGAAGCTTGTCCGTTACCAGAGCAGTGATGGAGCTGAATATCTGGTCCGGACCCGGATTCCTTATGAACAGGAAATCCTTTGATTTTTTGCCGAGATCCACCTTTGCGCCTTCATTGATCTTATGGGCGTTAACAACTATGTCGGACTCTGCGGCCTGTCTGAAAATGTGATTAAGCTTCACCGTACGTATGCAGCCCGAGCTAATGATATCTCTCAGAACATTTCCGGCCCCAACGGAAGGAAGCTGATTGGCGTCACCTACCATGATAAGCCTGGTGCCCTTGTGTATAGCCTTAAGGAGTGAATTCATGAGAAATATATCCACCATGGACATCTCATCGATGATGACCACATCACACTCCAGTGGGTTCAGATCATCTCTTTCAAAATGTCCCCTTACCTGCTCCAGACCTTCCTTATCATCCTCCTCAGGTCTTCCCTGATACTCCAGAAGTCTGTGAATGGTGGAGGCAGGCCAGCCTGTTGACTCCGACATCCTCTTTGCGGCTCTTCCGGTGGGGGCAGCCAGAAGTATGGTTTTACCCTTTTCGGCATAAACTTTTATGATGGTATTGATGGTAGTGGTCTTTCCGGTACCGGGACCTCCCGTAATGACCAGAAGACCGGAATTAACCGCGATTGAGACAGCCTTCCTCTGGAGGTCATCAAGCTCTATTCCCTCTTTTTCGGTTATCTCATCTATGATCTCTTCCAGCTCCTCATCCGGCTCCTCGGCACCTTCGATGTTTAACTCCTGAAGCTTCGTTGCTACCTGAAGCTCTGTGTAATATAAAGATGCTCTGTAGACTCTGGTATCCGGGTCTGTGTTCCTGTCGTCAGCATTGAAAACCACTTCCCCGCTTCCGGTCTCCGAAAGAAAATCGTCGAGAGTCATCTTTTTCGAAGCATTCTTCACGATGACCTTTCCCTGCATCTGAAGGTCTATAAGATAATGATTTATATCATGTATGGTGATATTGAGAAGCGTCTCGGAGGCCTGTAAAAGCTCCGGGAGAGGCAGATAGCAATGTCCGTTCCCCTCCGCCATGGAAAGTGCATACTGGATTCCGGACTCGATACGAAAATCGGAATCCGCCTTGATACCGGCATTACGGGCTATCTCATCACAGGTGCGGAAGCCGATGCCTTCGATATCCTCGGCAAGCTTATAGGGATTGTCCCGGATGATATCGTACATTTCATTTCCGTAATGCGTGTATATCTTCCCCGCCATATTGATGGAAATGCCGTACTGCTGCAGAAACATTACCGCATCCTGCATATCCCTTTTTGAATTTACGGAAGCTGCTATATCAACCGCCTTGTTTTTGGAAATGCCTTTGACTTCACTAAGTCTCTCCGGCTCCTCCTGGATGATACGCATAGTATCATCCCCGAATTTCTTTACAATGCGGGCAGCCATGGCGGCACCTATTCCCTTTATGGCTCCGGAGCCGAGATACCTCTCCACAGCTTCAGCGGTCTCGGGAGCCACCACCTGGTATTTGTCAATCACGAACTGGGTACCGTAAATCTGGTGGGTGGTTTCATGACCGTCGGCCTTGATATTTTCACCGGCCTCCAGACCGGGAACCGTCCCCACCAGGGTGTAGTCCTTACCTTTCATTACTCCGACCATAACCGTGTAGCCGGTGGAATCACTTCTATATATAATATGGTCTATATATCCCTCAAAAAATTCCAATTCTTTCTTCCTTCTTTAATGATTCGAAATATTCCCTACCCTGCACCAGCTTCGGAAAGCCTTCAGATATGTGCAGCATTTTCTGCATTTTCATTATTTTAATATAAAAAGGGCAGCCCCTAAAGGCTACCCCTAGAATATATCATGTTTACAATCCTTTTACTTCTGCATTTAACGATCAGCTCTCGGAAAATATGAGCTTCGCATTATTTACATCAGTATCAAAGATCATCGTCGTCGCCATTTGCAATATCGATAAACTTACCTGTACCGATGGCGACAGCAGTGAGAGGATCCTCCGCAAGAACACAGTTGATACCTGTCTTCTCCTGCATGAGCCTGTCCAGACCGTAAAGCAGAGCCCCTCCGCCCGTCATTACGATACCTCTCTCATATATATCAGCTGCAAGCTCGGGAGGTGTACGCTCCAGAACATTATGTACAGCATTTACAATCATGGTTGCCGGCTCCAGAAGCGCATCCATGATCTCATCGGAGCTGACTACCACCGTCTTGGGAAGTGCCGTAACCAGGTTACGTCCCCTCACTTCCATAGTGATATTCTCAGGTCTCTTGCTTGCGCAGCCGATATTGACCTTGATATCCTCCGCAGTTCTCTCTCCTATAAGAAGATTGTGCTTCTTACGCATATATCTGATGATGGCTTCATCGAAATCATCACCTGCCACCTTAACGGACTCAGAAACAACCGGTCCGTCAAGAGCGATAACAGCTATATCGGAAGTGCCTCCACCGATATCGATGATCATATTGCCCTGAGGTCTGCTAATGTCTATACCGGCACCTATTGCTGCAGCCACAGGCTCCTCAATGATGGTAACCTCTCTTGCTCCTGCATGATAGGTAGCATCCTCGACTGCCTTCCTCTCAACTTCTGTTGCGCCGGAAGGGATACAAACCGATACACGGGGCTTACGCAAAGTACGTCTGCCCACAGCCTTATCGATGAAGTGCCTGAGCATCTGCTCTGTTAATGTATAGTCCGAAATAACACCCTGTCTCAAAGGACGAACAGCAGCTATATTCTCAGGTGTCCTTCCAAGCATCAGACGGGCATCCTCGCCATAGGCCATAACCTTGCCGGTGTCTTTATTGACAGCCACGACGGCCGGCTCCTTCAGAACCACACCTCTGCCCTTGATATACACAAGCACGCTTGAAGTACCAAGATCAATTCCGATATCGTTTGAAATCAATGAAAACATTAAAATCTCCTATTAAATACCATAATCTTTAATAGTATAAGATATATCTTCCTTTTTTTAAAGTTTTTTTTGCAACAGCAGTTCGCATAGGCATATCAAAGTCAGAGCGGTCGGGCATCAGTTTAAAACCGTAAAGCTGAGTCGTGAAAAATCAAAATCGGACCCCTTAGAGGCTCTTGATCTCTTTTCCTTAGCCCCCTCGCCAAGTCAGATTTTTCATAAAGAAAATATCTGACATTGGCGAGGGTCTAGAGCCTCTTAGGGGTCCGATTTTAGAATTTTCCGACGAAGCGCCTCGGTTTTAAACTGATGCCCGACCGCTCGTCCTCATGTTGTGCCTCTCGCCACCAACTTTACGTCAAGAACATTACGCTCCTGGACCTCTCTATGCTCAATGGTATCGATGATCATGTCAAAAGCAAGCTTCGCCATCTCACTCATAGGCTGATGGATGGTAGTTATCTGAGGAGTTGTCAGTCTGGAGATCGCTGTATCATCGAAACCTATGATCTTCAGATCCTCCGGAACCCTCCGTCCAAGCTTGGCTGCCACCTGCAGTGCCTGAGCCGCGATAAGATCGGAACTGCAGAAAATACCGTCAGTTTCAGGGAACTCGGTAAGAGTCTTCAGGATACTCTCATGGTATTCCATTTCCTTGAATTCTTCAAAATTACTGTTGAGGACTCTGGCATTAACACCTTTTTTGCGGCAGACATCCATAAAGCCGTCCTCACGGATATCCGCAGGCATCTTACGAAGTCTGACACTTCCCAGCATGACCAGGTTTCTGCAGCCTTTGTTGATCAGCTCCTCGGCCGCAAGCTGACCTCCCTTATAGTTATCGCAAAGAACGCAGCCTGTACCGCCTTCGATAAAACGCTCTATGGTGATGATGGGAAGATCGAATTTTTTCAGAGTCTCCGGCTTTACCTGATTACTGAATATGAGAACTCCCGCAACCAGGCTGTTCTCGCAAAGCTCAAGGACGCTCTTCTCTTTCTGAGCATCTCCTGAAGAGCTGCTGACATATACCTGAAACTGCCTTTCGGCAGCAAAACGTTCTATCTCTCCAAGCATCTGTGAAAAGTACGGATGCATCATATTGGGCACGATAACCGCAATGGCGTCGGATCTTCCTTTGGAAAGGGTTCGGGCAACCATGTTCGGTCTGTAGCCCAGCTTCTCCATGGAGTCATATACTTTTTTTCTTGTCTTCTCGCTTATGTAGCCTCTGTTGTTGAGAACTCTCGAAACAGTCTCAACCGCCAGTCCGGCCTCCTTTGCCACGTCCTTTAATGTAGTTGCCATGTCATTTTCCTTTGTAAAATTGATTTAAAAAAAGCCGGACAGATACATCGCCCGGCTCTTATTATACTAAAATTTTATATTTTTCCCAGCAATATATCAGTTTTACTTAACCGCACCGGCAACCATACCTGCGATGATCTGCTTCTGTAAGAAGAAGTACAGGATAAGGATAGGAAGAAGTGTAAGTACAAGTGCCGCCATGATGAGGCCGTAATCCGAGCTGTAGGTTCCGTAGAAGCTGTAGGTTGAAAGCGGAAGTGTATACAGAGGCTTCTTTCCGAGAACCAGGCTCGGGAGCAGATAGTCATTCCAGAACTGCATCGCATTAAGGATAACAAGTGTTGCAGTTGTTGGCTTAAGAAGCGGGAATACTATCATTCTGAAGGTCTGCATCTTGGTACATCCATCGATATATGCTGCCTCCTCCAGAGACTTGGGAACACCACTCTTCAGAAAACCTGCGTACATGAACACCGACATACTCATTGCAAATCCGGTGTGCATGAAGATAAGCGATAAACGATGGTTAAGGAGTCCCAGGTTTGCACCGTAGATAGATACCAGAGGTATCATGATGGACTGGAACGGGATGATCATTGAAGAGATCATCAGTGCAAATATTACCTTCGCAAGGTTTGTGTTGGCACGGACAATGTAGTAAGCCACCATGGAAGACAATACAATAACCGCAAGTGTTGAAAGGCCGGTAATGAAAAGTGAGTTTCCGAAGGCCTTCATGAATTCCATCTGTTTAAATGCTTTTCCATAGTTGTCGATGCTCATTCCGCTGGCACCGATAAGGTCCATAGGTGCCTTGATGATATCCTTCTTCTGCTTGAAGGAGTTGATGATGACCATGAAGAAAGGCACAAGATAAAACAATGCACCGATGGTAAGCAAAATATAGATAATGATATCTTTAATAAGTTTATTGACTCCGCCTACTCTGTCTGCTGCCTTAGGTGATGATGAAATGTTTGCGGAAGTAACATTGGTCTGCTCGCTCATTATGCTTCTACCTCCTGCTTCTTACCTAAATAAACCTGAAGTCCCGAGATCAGTGCAACCACGAAGAACAGGAATACAGCCTCGGCCTGGCCGATACCATACTGTCTTGCGGTAAACGCCTTCTCATAAACGTGCATTGCAACAAGCTTGGTACTGCCGTAAGGCTCACCGCCCGTCAATGTAAGGTTAATGTCGTAAACCATGAATGCTCTTGAAAGAGTAAGGAATATACAGATAACGAAGGAAGGTACCATGAGAGGCAGAACGATGTGGCGCATCTTTGCCCATCCGTAAGCTCCGTCAATGGAAGCAGCCTCAAGTACATCCTCGGAAAGTCCTGTGAAACCGGCGATGTAGATAAGCATCATATAACCGCTGAGCTGCCATACAGTAACGATGACCAGTGCCCAGAAAGCCTTTGTAGGATCGGACAACCATGACTTTGAGAAGATGGCGATACCGAGATTCTTACCAAACTTTACAAGAAGCTGTGAAAAAACGAACTGCCAGATAAATCCGAGAACGACACCACCGATAAGGTTAGGTGTGAAGAAACCGGCACGGAAAACATTCTGACCGGTTTTGATTCTTCCCGAAAGGAAGTATGCAAAAACAAATCCGAAAGCATTAACAAGAAGAACCGAAAAAACCACATACTTAAGGGTAAGTGCCATGGAATTCCAGAAATTCTTATCTGCCATGAGTGCTTTATAGTTATCAAATCCCACAAGGTTCTTTACTGCTGCAACTCCGTTCCAGTCCGTAAATGTGAGATAGAATCCATAAAGGAAGGGGATTATAACCACACAAACGAAAACGAAGGTACCGGGCAATGCGAACATAAGAAAACTTTTTATTTTGTCACCGGTTGTACGGCCAAGAGAATTCATTTTGATCTGCCTTTCTAAAAAAATCAGGGCTCTTATCCTCCTTATATCCGGAATGTCCATCCGTAAGAACCCCCGCTCTTACGGATTTCCGGCATCCCGTCTTGTTTTCAAGTTTCCGGCAAGAAGATAATGTCCTGAATTATGTTTAAATGTATACGAACTATACCTATACTATATGACCCTTGACCCGGACCGAAGAACCGTGTTCAAATGGGTTTTGCTTAATCTTTTAATTAAGCCTGTGCCTGCCAGTAAGCATCGATATCAGCTGCTGCACCTGCACGGTCTGTCTGACCTGCTACATACTTCTGCATGATAGCACCAACTACTGACCAGTGGTCTGAAGGAGCTACGAAGCTTGAAGAATATGTGTGGCCTTCTGCCATCTTGGCAACGATATCACGGCTGAGAGGATCAAGAGGAGCAACTGTGTTGTTTGAGCATGCAGGGATAAGAGCAAGCTTCTCAACAAGACCGTGCTGTCCTGACTCGGAGTTTACAAGCCAGTTGATGAACTCAAGAGCTGCTGCCTGCTGCTCAGGTGTTGACTGCTTTGCATCAACCATAAGCTGCTTTGTAGGTGAAGCCTGCATTGATGTGTTAGCAAAATCTGCTGTATCATTTCCGAGAACGAATGGGATAAAGCCATATGCATCATCTGTTGTTGCACCTGCTGTCTCGATGTTTGGCCAAGCCCAGTTACCGTTTGGCCAGAAAGCTGCCTCACCCTCTACAAGGTGCATAGGATCCTCATCATAGTTAGCGCCAAGCGGATCTTCCTTGTTGTAGTTGTACTCAAGGATCACATCCATTGTATCCATGAACTGGTTGAAACGCTCATAATCCTCAACCTTCTGAGAACCATCCTTAAGAGCTGCCATAATCTTGTCAGCGCCTGCTGTTGTTCCGTCGTTTGTATCATAGATATATCCGAGCTGGTGAGCACCGAGTGACCAGTCTTCCTTTGAAAGAACTACAGGATTCTCCATGCCTGCTGCTCTTAACTCCTCACAGATTGCCTTGAAGGAATCAAGTGAGTTGATGGATGCAGGATCAAATTCCTTACCGAGAGCATCCTCGATTGACTTCTTTGAGTAAATGATTCCACGACCCTCAACACAGAACGGGAAGCTGTAAACCTTACCGTCGATCTTTGTTGTCATGCTGTCGCAATACTGGTTCCAGTCCTGATCTGTAAGGTCAAGTCCGTACTCAGCGCCAAGTGC
>Ga0256404_1013837_pt1 | contig 10093 bp, 11 predicted proteins | sample RumenRJG_01DNA_FD_185990 | JGI IMG/M metagenome (GOLD analysis project Ga0256404, IMG submission 185990) | Bovine rumen microbial communities from Lethbridge, Alberta, Canada - RJG_01 | ecosystem: Host-associated > Mammals > Digestive system > Stomach > Rumen | place: Canada: Alberta | collected...
AATCTACCGGATAATACTGGCCGAGGGTAATGTCTTTCAGCATTTCGTCCCCCTTCCCAGCAGTTTCAGGATCTCCGCTTTTGCCTCGGGGACAGTGGTCACATCCTCGCTGACCGGGATCCCGCGTTCCCTGAGTCCCTGCACAATGTAGGTGACCTGAGGCGCGGAGAGGCCGATCTCCTCCAGTTCTTTGTAATGGCGGAAGACCTCCTTCGGTGTTCCGTCATAGACCTTCTGCCCGGCGTTCATGACCATCAGCCGGTCCACATAGCGGGCCACGTCTTCCATGCTGTGGGAAACCAGTACCACTGTCATCCCCTGGGATTTATGCAGGGCGCTGACCTGGTCCAGGATCTCATCTCTTCCCTTCGGGTCCAGTCCCGCCGTCGGCTCGTCCAGGACCAGGACCTCCGGCTGCATTGCAAGAACGCCCGCGATGGCGACTCTCCGCTTCTGTCCGCCGGAAAGCTCAAAGGGAGACTTTTCATAGTAGCTCCTGTCCAGTCCCACCATCTCCAGCGCCTTTGCGGCCCGGGCCTCGATCTCCGTCTTCGGAAGTCCCATGTTCTTCGGCCCGAAGCATACGTCCGTGAAGACATCGACCTCGAAGAGCTGGTGCTCGGGATACTGGAAGACCAGGCCTACGCGGGTCCGAAGCTGCTTCATGCTGTAGCCTTCGGCGTAGATATTTTCATTGTTATAATAAATCGTCCCGGATGTCGCCTTCAGCAGTCCGTTCAGATGCTGGATCAGCGTCGACTTTCCGGATCCGGTGTGTCCGATCAGCCCGACAAACTGTCCGTCAGGGATCTCAAAGCTGACGTCCTTCAGCGCGTACTGCTCAAAGGGCGTTCCCTGTCCGTAAATATAATTCAGATTTTCGGCTCGAATTGACATTTCACTTCTCCGCAGCCTTTTTCCCGAACAGGGGAATCAGCTGATCCATCAGTTCCTCGATCGACAGGATCCCGTCTTCCAGCGGAACACCTGCATTTTTCAGTTCCCAGGCGAGTTCCGTGACCTGCGGAACGTCCAGCCGGTAATCCTTCAGCTTCTGAACCTGCGAGAAGATGTCCCGCGGTGTTCCGTCCATGACGATCTTCCCGTCATCCATGACGATCACCCGGTCCGCCCCGGTCACCTCTTCCATGTAGTGAGTGATCAGGAGAACGGTGATATGTTCCCGTCTGTTAAGCTCCGTCACGGTGCGGATGACGTCCTTCCGCCCCACCGGATCCAGCATGGCAGTCGGCTCGTCGAGGACGATGCACCTGGGCTTCATGGCCATGACGCCCGCGATGGCTACGCGCTGCTTCTGTCCGCCGGAAAGGCGGTTCGGGGATTTCAGCCGGTAAGCTGTCATGCCCACAGCTTTCAGACTCTGCTCCACCCGCGCCCAGATCTCTTCCGTCGGCACGCCGATGTTTTCCGGTCCGAAGCCTACGTCTTCCTCGACCACATTCGCGATGATCTGGTTGTCCGGATTCTGGAAGACCATGCCCACCGTCTTCCGCACATCCCAGATATGGCTGTCGTCCGCCGTATCCATTCCGGAGATCAGGACAGTTCCCTCCGTCGGAAGGAGGATCCCGTTCAGCGTCTTCGCGAAGGTAGATTTCCCGGAGCCGTTGTGCCCCAGGACAGCAACAAAGGAACCCGGCTCGATCTCGACGTCCAGATGGTCCACCGCGCGGTCCGCGGTCTCGGTCTTTTCGTCATCGTCCCGGGTAATATAGTCGTAAACAAGTTTTGTGGCTTTGATAATTCCCATTTACTGCTCCGTGCCGGCAGAACCCGGCAGATAGTTTCTGATGCCGAAGGCCGCAAGGTCTCCGTCCGCAGTTCCCCGGAAATACGCGACCATCGACTGTGAGGATGTGATGGCCGAAAAAAGATACTCCGGATCCGCGGACTGTGTTTTTTCAAATCCGGGAAACTTCTCCGGGATCTCTTCCAGCCGGATCCCGCGGACCGGTGTCCCGTCCACCAGGACTTCCACGCTGTCCCAGCCTTCCCGGTCCGTGCGGAAATCCAGCATATCCACTTCGCAGTCCCGCAAAGAACAGGTCTTTTCCGACGGATTCGTGTACGTCAGATCCGCCACGGGAAGAGCCTCATGAAAAAGAACCATTTCATATCTGGTTCTGGGCGCGGCTTCCGCTTTCTTCGGATCCAGATCATACATTTTTCCGTCCACTTCATATTTCAGAGTCAGCCCGGAATCCAGAAGGCCGCCGAGGAATGCGGTTCCGATCTCTGCCCGGACTCCGTTGACCGTATAGACAGGCATGTCGATCCAATCCGGCGCCTTTTCACCTTCGATCTTCTCCGCAACATAGATCTCCCGCTCAGGGATCACATATAAATAGACCGCGAGCACCGCAAGTGCCGCCGCCAGAAGATACATGCCCCCCCAAAAGATCTTCTTAGCCATCCGACATTACCCTTCCGCTCAATAATATTTATAAATACAGGAAAGCCCTCAGGCCGCGCGGGCTTGAGGGCTTCTTGACGTGCGTAAGAGGATTCGAACCCCCGACACCTTGGTCCGTAGCCAAGTGCTCTATCCAGCTGAGCTACACGCACTTATCTGCCGCAGCAGTTTCCTGCTGCAGTTAAGGATAATACCGCAGTTAAAAGCTTTTGTCAAGGAATTTCGTGGAATCTATGATGGAAAAATTGTCCGGGATGATGCCGGAAAAACGACCCGGAATCATGTTATGTTTTATCTGTTCGACAGGGTATAATTGTTTTAAGCACAATATTTGATCCTGCACCAGAAAAGGAGGTCGCACCATGCACCTGCTCAGCACTCCGCTCCGGATCCGCAGTCTGGAACTGAAAAACCGGGTGATCCTGCCGCCCATGGCATATATCAAAGGGGACGATCAGTCCCGGGTCACGCCGGAGCTCTGCGCCTACTATCATAAAATGGCAGAGGCCGGTTTCGGCCTCATCGTCACTGAACACTGCTTTGTCAGCCCGGAAGGGCAGGCAAGCGCCCGGCAGCTGTCTGTCTCCCGGGACAGCGATATCGAGGGCATGTCCCGTCTCGCGGACAGCATCCACAGCTGCGGCGTTCCGGTGATCGCCCAGCTCAATCACGCCGGCGGAGCCGCGAAGCGGGAGGTCATCGGGAGAACGCCCCTGGCGCCCGGCGCCGTTCATGTCCCCGGGCTCGGGGATCCGGATCTTTTTCCTGACGTCATGACGGAGTCCGACATCGCCCGCGTCACAGACGATTTCGTGTCCGCAGCGCTGCGAGTCCAAAAAGCAGGCTTCGACGGCGTGGAGATCCACGCGGCTCACGGGTATCTTCTGTGCCAGTTTTTCTCTCCCATCACCAACCGGCGGAAGGACGCCTGGGCCGGATATACTTTGGAAGGGCGCACCCGCTTCCCGCTTTCCGTGATCCGCGCGGTCCGCTCCGCAGTCGGGGACAGCTTCCCCATATCCGTGCGCTATGGCTGCTGCGATTACCTGCCGGGAGGTTCTACCGTGGACGATGCTGCCGCTGCAGCGCCCTCTTTCGCGGAGGCCGGAGCAGATCTGTTTGATGTCTCCGGAGGAATGTGCCGCTATCAGCGCCCGGAGCATCCGGAGCCCGGTTACTTCTCTGACCAGGCAGAGGCCGTGAAAAAGGCGGCTTCTGTCCCGGTCGCACTGGCCGGCGGAATCAAAACGCCGGAGCAGGCAGAACAGTTCCTGGAGGAAGAAAAAGCAGACCTGATCGGCATCGGCCGCCTGAGCCTAAGTCCCGGTGTTGATTTTTCCGGATGGTTCTGATATAACGAAAAATACAGGTAGGAATTCCCGCGATTTCTATTTGAAAGGATGATAAACCATGGCTGCAAATGAAACTTCCAAAATGTGCCCGCACTGCTATACCCCGATGGTCCTTAAGATCGCAGGGTATCCGATGGGAAGCGCCTTCATCAAAGAGCGCGTCCACGTCGACATCTACAGCTGCCCGAAATGCGCACTGGTCAAGCTTTTTGACGCAGACGCAGAGATGGTCACCTGCCCGAAGTGCGGACAGCGCCACAGCGCGAAGGAAGCTTGCCCCGTCTGCGCACTGAACAGTGCATTTGATGGCTCCTTCACGAACTGATCTTCCGGTCTGACGCAGGGAAATTCCTGAAAAAATGCCGCAGCAATGCGGCATTTTTTTATCTCAGCGGGAGCCCCCGCTGAGATAAACGCTCCGCGGAATCTGAAATCATAAAAGACCCCGGGATCCGAATTCACGTCGGATCCCGGGGTCTTTCACTATGCCGGCGGCCGGGCTCGAACCGGCACGGTCATTACTGACCATGGGATTTTAAGTCCCAGGCGTCTGCCAATTCCGCCACGCCGGCAGGGGACTTTCCGTTCAGGTTCCGGTACAGCCCCTGCACCACAGAAGGTTCCCGGTGCTGAACGATCATCGCTATTTTAGCATAGCCCCGGCGGGAAAAAAAGAGGAAATATTTCCCCCTCTTTTTACTCTGTCTTCCTTGCCGCAGGATTTCCCCATCCGCCGGTGATGAGATCGGAGATATTTTCCGGCATGCCGGGAAGGATCAGTCCGCCGTCCACCCGGAGCGTGACTCCCGTGATATAGGAGGCCTTGTCAGAGCTCAGGAAACACACCGCGTTGGCGATATCCTCGGGAAGGCCGGCCCGCATCAGCGGAATTCTTTCGCCAAGATCATCCCAGAAATCCGTAGTCACCTCATTTGTGTTTCCCTCATACTCAGGACGCCAGAAGAAATCTGCCGCGGTCCCCTTGGTCTGCAGCCGGAGTTCTTCCTTGGTGCGGATCCGGATCGCGCCCGGCGCCACATTGTTGATGCGGATGCCGTAAGGCGCCACGTCCAGCGCAAAAGCCTCGATCGCATGGTTCAGACCTGCCTTCAGGCCGCAGTAGGCACCGCACTCGGGATAGGCACGCTCGGCTCTGGACGAGGTGATGTTGATGATATTCCCCTTGATTCCATGATCGATCATATATCTTGCCGCGTTCCGCATCAGAAGGATAAAGTTCCGGAAATCCAGTGTCAGAAGGCGGTCCAGATTCTCTTCCGTGATGTCCTGCAGCGGTTCGTCTATCATGAAGCCTGCGTTGTTGACCATCAGGTCCAGCCCGCCCAGCCATTCCACTGCATGCCGGAAAGCCTGGTTCGCTGTCTCAGGCTGGTCAAGAAACGCCTGAAAACAGTATGCCTGCTTCCCATATTCCTCCTGAATCTGATTCACGACGGCCTCCGCGAACTCCTTCTTGGAGGCATAGCTGAACGCCACATCATAGCCCGCCTTTGCCAGTCCGAGAACGATCCCCTTTCCGATCCCTCTGCTGCCGCCGGTGAGAAATGCTTTTTTCCCCATATCTGTTCTTCTCCTGTATCTCCTGATTTTCTGTCGATCTGAAAATCTGTTTCCCTACTGTATCACGGAGTTCTCCGGGATACAAGCGCCGCGGCAGATCTTCTCCAGTGCCCGGAGCGCTGCGTCGACCTCTTCCGCGGTGTTTGACCATCCGAAGGAAAAACGGATCGCGCCTGCGGGGAAGGTCCCAAGGGTCTTGTGTGCTGCCGGCGCACAGTGAAGCCCCACCCTGGTCATGATCCCGAACCGGTCATCCAGCAGAAATGCCGCCGCTGCCGGATCCAGGGTCTGTGTCTGAACAGAGACGACAGAGGTGCGGCCGATGTCGGTAAGGCCGCTGCTTTCGTCTGCAGCAGTCCGGGCCTCTTCTGCAGTCCCGATGTTCTTTCTTCCCAGGATCTTAATGAGGCCTTCCTCTTCCATCGGCAGCAGCCCTCTGAGGAACTGCGCGGTCAGCCGGTCCTCGTGTGCCCGGTTCGCTGAGATTCCGCGTTCCTTCAGCCAGAGCAGCGCTGCCCGGAGTCCGGCGATTCCCGGGAGATTCAGAGTTCCGGCCTCAAACCTGTCCGGAAGGAACTCCGGCATTTCCTCCCTGTGGCTGATGCTTCCCGTGCCGCCGGAGACCAGCGGCGCGATTTCCTGCTCCAGTCCTTTCCGGAGAACTACCCCTCCGATTCCCTGGGGACCGAGCAGTCCTTTATGGCCGGTAAAACAGAGAGCATCGATGTTCATGGCTTCCATATCGACGGGAACTGAGCCCGCTGTCTGGGCGCAGTCGGCAAAAAACTTAAGCCCGTGGGTACTGCAGAAGCGTCCCACTGCTTCAAACGGCAGGATGGTTCCGCAGACATTGCTGGCATGGGTCATCACCACCGCCTTGGTCTCCGGGCGAAGGCTGCGCTCCAGTTCCTCCGTCTTCAGTTCTCCCGTCTCCGTGCAGGGAACCCGGGTAAATGCGACGCCGATCTGTTTCAGCGGACGCATCACGGCGTTATGTTCCACAGAGCTGGTCAGTACATGGTCCCCCGGCTTCAGATATCCCTTCAATACAAGATTCAGGCTCTCGGTCACATTTTTCGTGAACACCACCTGCCTGGGATCCTCCCCGTGGAACAGTTCCGCGATCAGGCAGCGGGTCTCATAGACCATGTCCGCCGCCGCATATGCCTTCCGGTATGCCCCGCGGCTGATGTTGCCGCCTCCCTGCGTCATGAAGGAAAAGACTGCCTCCGCGGTTCCCGGCGCTTTCGGGAAGCTGGTGCCGGCATTGTCTAAATAGATCGGATTCATATAAAACTCCTCTTCCGGAAGCTTTCTGTCGGGCCGGTTCTGCCAGACCCTTCAAAACCAGATCCCGCCATTTATTATATCTTATGACCGTTATCTCTCCAACAAGGATTGCACGCCTCCTCCGTTTCGGATGCAGCCAGTCCGCAGGATAACGGAAAACGCCGTTAGACTTCTTCAGACTACAGTGTTACTATTGCCTCATAAGATCCTGAATCGGGGGATTGTTTATCGGGGGTTTTTATGAAAAACGAACAGAGAAACATCATACTTGCCGGCGTCATCATCGGCATCATCTCTGCCTCGCTGGTGCTTTTCGGGAATCCGAAGAACATGGGCTTCTGCATAGCCTGCTTCATCCGCGACACTGCGGGCGGCCTCGGCCTTCACCGGGCGGAAGCGGTCCGGTACATCCGGCCGGAGATCATCGGCATCGTCCTGGGAAGTTTCGGAACGTCTCTCGCGAACCGGGAATTTTCCCCGAAAGGCGGAAGCGCCCCCATGACCCGCTTTATCCTCGGATTCTTTGTCATGGCCGGATGCCTGATGTTCCTTGGCTGCCCCTTCCGGATGATCCTCCGTCTGGCAGGCGGCGACCTGAACGCGGTTTTCGGACTTATCGGCTTCGTACTGGGGATCCTCTGCGGTGTCTTCTTCTTAAGCAGAGGCTATACCCTGAAACGCAGCTACCGCCAGCCGCGGGCAGAGGGCTTCGTGCTCCCGTCCATTGAGATGGCATTCCTGATTCTTCTTCTCGCGGTGCCGGGACTTCTGCAGTTCTCTCCGGAGGGGGCCGGACCGGGCGCAATGCACGCACCTGTGATCATCAGCCTTCTGGCCGGCGCAGTCGTCGGAGCTCTTGCACAGCGTACCCGTCTCTGCATGGTGGGCGGCATCAGGGACCTGGTCCTGTTCCGGGAAAAGAAGCTGATCCTCGGCTTCCTGGCGATCCTCGTCAGCGCCCTGGTCATGAATCTGGTCTTTACGGCATCAACTCAGGGCGTATACTTTAAGCTTTCCGCCCTGGAGCAGCCGGTGGCCCACACCGACGCGCTCTGGAACGCCCTCGGCATGCTTCTGGCCGGCTTCGGCTGTGTCCTTCTGGGCGGCTGCCCTCTGCGTCAGCTTGTGCTTTCCGGTGAAGGCAACAGCGACAGTGCGGCGGCAGTCACCGGCCTCCTGACCGGCGCGGCTTTCTGTCATAACTTCGGCCTCGCTTCCAGCGGAAAGGGTCCGACCATAAACGGCCAGATCGCCGTAGTGATCGGTCTGGCTGTCGTTCTGAGCATCGCCTGCAGCAATACGTTTCGAAAGGAGTACCAGCCATGAAAACCATTGACGCCAGAGGACTTTCCTGCCCGGAACCGGTCATCCTGACCCGGAAGGCACTTGCTTCCGGAGATGCCTCCTATAAAGTGATTGTGGACAACCACGCCTCCAAAGAAAATGTGACCCGCTTTGCGGAACACCAGGGCTGCCGGGTCACTGTCAGTGAAAATGACGGGGAGTACACCCTCTCCCTCGAGAGATCAAAATGATCTGTATCGCGACCTTTTACTCCCACTTTGGGGCAATCTGCTTTCAGAAACTCTGTGAGGCGCACCGGATCCCGGCGCGTCTCATGCCTGTTCCCCGGACCTTAAGTTCAAGCTGCGGCACCTGCGTGCGCTTTGAAGGAGAGATTCCTGTCCCTGAGACCGGGCTTCCGGAGGAGACAGAACAGATCGTGGAACTCCTGGCGGACGGAAGCTTCCGGCAGATCTGGCGTACAGATAATTGACCTGCCGGTTTCTGCAGTGAAGAACTGACAGCTTTGCCGGGGAATCCGGCGCGTGAAGGAGCATCATGGAGAATAAAGTGAAGCTGACAAAACTCGCGAACTGCGCAGGCTGCGGCGCAAAGGTCGGCGCCGGCACCCTCTCACAGCTCCTGAAGGGCTTCCGGACCCACAGTGATCCCCGCCTGATCGTCGGATACGATAAGAGTGACGATGCCAGCGTCTACATAATCGACGACACAACGGCACTGATCCAGACCACAGACTTTTTCCCGCCCATTGTAGATGATCCCTTTCTCTACGGAGTCATCGCGGCCACCAACGCGCTCTCCGACGTTTACGCCATGGGAGGCACCCCGCGGCTCGCACTGAATATCATGTGCGTCACTGACAGCATGGATAAGGAAACCGTTCAGGAGATTCTCCGGGGCGGCTGCGATGCTGCCTATCGGGCGGACACCATCATCACCGGCGGCCACACCATCAGCGGAGCGGAACCGATCTATGGCCTTGCTGTTTCCGGTTTCGTCCATCCGGAAAAAGTCCTGAAAAACTGCGGAGCCATGTCCGGTGACGTTCTGATCCTCACGAAACCCCTCGGCATCGGTATCCTCACCACTGCGCTGAAGGCAGGATTTCTTGAGGACAAAGTTCTGGAGCAGCGGATCCTCGGGCAGATGGCGGAACTGAACCGGACTGCCCGGGACATCATGGTAAAATACCCGGTACACAGCTGCACGGACGTTACCGGCTTCGGTCTTCTGGGCCACGGATATGAGATGGCTTCCGGCAGCGGCTGCACGCTGCACATCAATACCGGCAGTGTTCCGTACATAAAAGAAGCATATGAATTCGCTGAAATGGGGATGATTCCCGCCGGCGCATACCGGAACCGGGAGTATGCGGAACCCGGTGTGGCAATCCGGGGATCTGTCACCCGGGCGATGCAGGACATCCTCTACGATCCTCAGACCAGCGGCGGACTTCTGATTGCCGTGGCAGAGAGCAGCGCTCCCGCCCTGCTGCGGGAGCTCCGGGATTCCATTCCCGTGGCTTCGGAAATCGGCTATGTGACAGATCTGCAGGAAAGCTCCGTGATCCTGCACTGAAAGCAAAAAAAAAGCATCCTGCGTCTGCAGGATGCTTTTTCAGCGACCCGGAACGGACTCGAACCGTCGACCTCCGCCGTGACAGGGCGGCGCTCTAACCAACTGAGCCACCAGGCCGTATAGCTCCCTCAGTTGGACTCGAACCAACGACACCGCGGTTAACAGCCGCGTGCTCTACCGACTGAGCTATGAAGGATTAGTGGAGCTTCGGGGACTCGAACCCGGGACCGATCGGTTATGAGCCGACTGCTCTGACCACTGAGCTAAAGCTCCAAAGGAGTTCCCAAAACTGAATGACCCCAACGAGATTCGAACTCGTGTTACCGCCGTGAAAGGGCGATGTCTTAACCGCTTGACCATGGGGCCGTCAATCAAGTATATACTTAAAGCTTTTTCATACCCTGAAAACCACACACAGAACTTCTCTTTCTCTAAATCCAGATTTCTTACATCTTTTACCTACTCGACCTTTTGGTTAAACCCTCGACCGATTAGTAGCAGTCAGCTGAACATGTCACCATGCTTACACCTCTGCCCTATCTACCTTATCGTC
>Ga0256404_1013840_pt1 | contig 10091 bp, 12 predicted proteins | sample RumenRJG_01DNA_FD_185990 | JGI IMG/M metagenome (GOLD analysis project Ga0256404, IMG submission 185990) | Bovine rumen microbial communities from Lethbridge, Alberta, Canada - RJG_01 | ecosystem: Host-associated > Mammals > Digestive system > Stomach > Rumen | place: Canada: Alberta | collected...
GAATTGTTTTTTTGTGGTGATTAAACGATACTCTATCTAAATGAACGCGTCCACTGTTTTTCATTGCACGAAAAAATCGCTCTTGTGATAGCGTTCATAAGCCATCGCGCAAGCGATTTGGTTCAATTCGAATTTGTGGGTACGATATTATGAAAAGAATAGATAAAGACGCTTTCTATGAATTTATAAAGCAATATGATCCAGATAGTGAATATCATCTGGTCGGTGAGGTTGACTATAATCTATTGTGTGATGATAAGCCTTATGAGGGGATGAAATCTCACAGGGAGGCATTGCGTTGTGTCTTTGACTGGCTGGTGAAACAAAGTATAGAGGATAAAGAAAACGCCCGAATCATGTTTGGCGATCACGTTGCGGACCAACTGCGCCCTTTGGCTTATGACATCGATAAGGCGCAGCCATCACCACTGGCCCCGCCTGTGTTTTTCTACTGCCCGAATATTGTAAAGACTGATTATTATGGCAACGTCCGATATGATGCCGAGTGGGTGCCGAACGACGAGAATTTTGGTACTACGGTTCCTTACTGGTATGCGTTGATGGAACCGGTACACGGCAGAAGAAATAAGCCTGAAGACTTCAAAAAAGTGAACGAAGTTCTGTTTCCAGACGGTACAGATGCGCTTGATATCTATGAATGGACTACAGACTGGTCAGATTTTTTTGATGCCGGACATGAATGGTATGGAGCATGCTGCTGGACCGTCTATGATAAGTCATTAAACAGATATGTAGTAATGCTTGTATCGGCAACTGACTGACATATTCAGACTTGTCTGATGGGGACGTTTGTTATGACGAAATAATAAAGAAACAGTATAAGGCAAAATGATGCAGATATTGAGATATGGTAATACGAATACTTATTTCCTGAATGGAGAGCATGGCGGCCTCGTTATCGATACTGATTATGCAGGTACGCTGCCCGGGTTCTTCAGGGCAATAAAGTCTGCGGGTATATCTATCCGTGAGATTTCCTATGTGATCGCTACGCACTACCATCCTGATCACATGGGAATTATAGGCGATTTGCAGAATCTGGGTGTCAGGCTCGTGATAGTTGACGTGCAGCAGGATGCTGTACACTTCTCTGATGAAATATTTGCCAGGGAAAAGCATCTTAGTTTCACACCAATTGATGAGAAGAATGCTGTTAGGATAAGCTGTGCAGAGAGCCGGGAATTCCTTCATGGCATCGGAATAAGCGGTGAGATAATCCATACTCCAAGTCACAGCAAAGACAGCATTTCGGTTGTTCTTGATGACGGCGATTGTTTTGCCGGCGATCTTGAGCCAATTGAATACCTTGCTGCATACGAAAACAATCCGGCGCTTCAAAGGGACTGGGATCTTATAATGAGTTATGGCCCAAAACATATATATTATTCACATGTAAATGATAAAAGCCTTGCTGACAATGAGTAAGCCGGGGGTACTGACATGGAAAAGAACGGAATCATCAGCAAAGAACTTGCCGGAGCAAGAGAATATGAAGAAAAACAGGCAGACCTCATTACTGATGAAATGAGGCCTGCTTATCATTTTTCACCCCGGACCGGATGGCTCAATGATCCGAACGGGCTGTCTTATTATGACGGGAAATATCACCTTTTCTATCAGTATCATCCATACAGCACCTACTGGGGACCCATGCACTGGGGCCATGCTGTCAGTGAAGATCTTATTAGCTGGGAGTACCTGCCCGCGGCACTTGCGCCGGACACCGGCTATGATTATTCAGGGTGCTTCTCGGGATCAGCTGTCACCATGGATGACGGCAGTCACTTGCTGATGTACACCAGCTGCGGAGACAGCAGCGGCGACCCGACAGGCAAAGGCAGATGGATCCAGCTGCAGAGCATCGCCATCAGAAAGCCGGGCGAGTCCGAGTATGCAAAATACGAAGGCAATCCGGTCATTTCTGAAAGCGACATCCCGGAAGGCGGAGATCCTTATGAATTCAGGGATCCGTATATGTGGCGCTGTGACGACGGGTCATACAGAGTGCTTGTCGCGAACGGAAGGACTTCAGCAGAGGATGGAACGAGGCTGCTTCTGTTCAGAAGTGAGGACGGGCTGAACTGGGGCGGAGGCAAAGTCCTGTTTGAGGATGAGCGAAGGATAGGCGTAATGTGGGAGTGTCCGAACTTCTTCCCGCTCGGAGGCAGGCACATACTGATGGCAAGCCCTATGGACATGCAGGCTGAAGAAGGGGAAGCTGTCGGATCAATCAGATTTCCGCAGGGTAACAATGTGTGCTATATCACGGGTGACTATGATGAGCAGCTTGATGAGTTTTGCCCTGATGCTGATGATGCGGATGCAGGATACTTCATGTATGAGCCTGTTGACGGAGGTCTGGACTTCTATGCTCCGCAGACCTTTGAGACTGTCGACGGCAGGCGCGTGATGATAGGCTGGATGCAGGACCCGAGCATGGCAAATCTTCACAGTGAGGATGAGTTCAGGATCTTCGGTCAGATGACTGTACCGAGAGAACTGACGCTGAAGGATGGCAGGCTGATCCAGTGGCCTGTATCTGAGCTCGAAAAATACAGACAGGTCCCGGTCGTATACAGGAACATATCCATCGGAACAAAAGAAGCCGAGGTCAGCGTGGGAAGCCTGAAAGATATACAGGGACACAGCCTGAACGGCATACACGGCCGCATGCTTGATCTTGAGCTGGAAATCCGGCCTGATGAAGCGCCGGGTAAAGATGCGCCTGGTGGAAATGGCGGACTGTCTTACAGGGAATTTGCAGTAAGATTCGCAGCCGGTGGCAGCCGGTATACTGAATTCAGATATGATCCTGAGAGGTCTGTTGTCACGGTTGACCGAAGCCACTCGGGCCAGTCCGGCAAGATCTCTGGGAAAAGAACCATCCGGGTCAGAGAAAGAAAGGGAAGACTGAGCATCAGGATGCTGATCGACCGGTGGAGCGCGGAAATATTCATCAATAATGGGGAACAGGTCATGTCACTGACATACTATACAGACCTGTCTGCAGAAGGCATCGAATTCCTTGCAGACGGAACAGTGACGCTGGATGCTGCCGCATATAGACTGGCAAAGAAATAGTTAGATAATCAGGCTCCGGGGAGAGAACTTATGAAATCAGACGAAGAATGCTGTCGAGCATCTGTTTTTTAAGAATTTCCGGAGGCAACGGGTTCGCGTCAGTGAACCACCACCTGACGACCTGCTCGATCCCACCGATGATCAATTCGGTAAGCAGTTCCGGCTCTGCAGAGAGATCATGTCCTGCGGCTTTGTCCCTTATCAGATGTTCTTGCAGTTCATCATGCATACTGCTTCGTATCACACCGGAGATCGACCACAGCATAGAGTCTGATGCCAGCGAACGCAGAAGTTTCGTGTTGTTCTCCAGTAACGAGAAGGCATCTGAAAGAAGCCTCTCGTAGTATGCATGACCGGAAAGGCTGCTGATATCCGGAGCATCTCTGTGATAGCGTTGAAGCATATCACGGATCACAAAGTCGGCGAACGCATATTTATCCGCAAAGTGATTATAGAAGGTGGCGGTACGTACAATTGCATTGTCGCACAACTCTTTGACTGTGATCTGCTCAAAGCTTTTGATCTGAAGAAGATCAATAAACGCACCCGTAAGTGCCGCATAGGTTTTCTGTATTCTGAGATCTGTACCGGACATAATTGACGATACTCCTTCCGGTGTAAAATAATTGATTCTGAGGAGGCGTTCATGCCTTCTCTTTTTGTGTGAAATAAATATATTGACAGTGTAAGCAAATAATTTACTGATGTCAAATAAAATCGGAGGTCAGGAATGGAAACTATCAGAGTAATGAACAGACCTGAAGACTATGCTGAGGCGAATATAAATAAGGATCACGTTGAAGTATGGGAAGAAGGCGAGAGAAACAACGGTAATAAAGGTTGCCTTGAGTGGTGGTATTTTGACTGCGATACTGAGGACGGTATCAAGATTGGCGTCAACTTTTCGCTCTATCAGGTGCTCACCGGAGCAAGCGGAGAAGGTTATAACCCGTTCGTTTATTTCAATATTCAGATGCCTGACGGAACGGTCAAGAACCACTTCATGATGTTTAAGGACGAGGATACACATGTCAGCAAGGACAAGTGCGAAGTAGTTCTTGGCGGCAACAGATTTGAAGGCGATCTCAACACCTACCATCTGCTGATCAACGGTGATGAGGGAACAAGGATGGACCTCACACTGAAGAGCACTTCAAGTGCATGGAGGCCGGGCACAGGATATGTACTGAATGAGGCGACGGATCAGTTCTTCACATGGCTGTGTGCAGTCCCGAGAGGCGATGTCAGTGGCACCCTCACTGTTGACGGAAAGGAATACGATATCAAGGGCACAGGATATCATGATCATCAGTGGCCGAGTATCCAGACATTCTTCTTCTGGAATCAATGGGTATGGGCAAGGCAGCAGCATGATGATTACACGCTGGTCCTCTTCGACTGCGTTGCACCTGCGGCAAATGATTACAGGCGCATCCCGATCTTCTTCATTGAGGACAAAGAGGGTAATGTGATATTCGACAATACTGATACTGAAACATGCAGAGTCGAGATACCAGAGAAGATGGTCCATGATAAGTGCAAAAGGACATATCCTGCGATATCTAAGTATATCTTCACAAAGGGAGATACAGAGGTTGAATATACACTTACTGCAGGCAAGGAGTTTGTCTACACCGATCACTATGAATTAGCACCTGCTCCTCTCAAGGCAATATTCGATGCAAAAGGTGTCAACACAAAGTACAGCAGATTCGCTGCGACAGGTGATTTTGTCATGAAGAAGGGCGGTGCGAAAATCTTGGAGTTCTCGGGAGACCTTCTGTATGAACTCGAGAGTTTCACTGAGAACTACTATCTGTAATAGTAAATTAATTAGACTTAAAAATGAGCGCCTTGCCTATACGACAGGGCGCACTTGTATTTAGGCGGAATTCCGGCAGCGTGTTGACTTGTCTCTTCACACTGAAGTATGATTAGTTATACAAATCATACCAAACGAGTCAATTCTATCGTTTATATCAATTAAGGAGCGAAGCTATGAAAGCACCGGAAGGAAAATACGCATGGACTGCTACAGTCGGAGAGAAGGGACAGATCGTGATCCCAAAACAGGCAAGGGATATTTTCGACATCAAACCGGGAGACACCTTGCTCCTGCTCGGCGATGAAGAGCGGGGGATAGCGATTCCGAACAAGGGAGCTTTTGCAGAACTGTTTTCCGCTGCATTCACAGAAGACAAAGGCGGTGAGGTCAAATGAAGATAGTATGGTTTTGCATCCCTGCGCACGGACATACGAATCCAACGCTCGGGCTTGTTAAGGAGCTGACCGGAGCAGGACATCAGGTCTGGTATTTTTCATTTGAAGACTTCAGGGAGAAGATCGAGAGCGCCGGCGCGACCTTCGTAGGCTGCGACGGATATGATTTTGAAATGGAAGACAAGGGGAACGCGGACCGCGTAGGCAAGGACAAAGTCTATGCGACCGAGCTTCTCGTTTCTTCGACGCTGGCGCTGGATGAGATGACTTCCCGCATTATAGAGGAGATACGGCCCGATGTTGTCGTATCCGATTCAGTGGCATTCTGGGGCAAACTTGCCGCGATGAAACACGGACTGCCGTATGTCTCATCGACCACGACTTTTGCCTTCAATAAGTACTCTGCAAAATACATGCAGGAGAGCGCATGGGATATAGTCAGGATGCTGGCGGCGATGCCTCGCATCAATAAGCAGCTGAAGCGCCTTCGCGACAAAGGATATCCGGTGAAGAGCATTCTCGATATCGTGCAAAATGACAATGATACTAACACGATCGTCTACACGTCGAAGTACTTCCAGCCGTGTTCAGAGACTTTCTCTGACAGGTACCGTTTCATCGGACCGTCGATCAGGCCAATAACAAGGCCTGTGGAAAAGACCGCAGACAAGCTGGTGTATATTTCCATGGGAACAGTCAATCAGAACAGGGAATTCTACAGAAACTGCATAAATGTGCTGGGGCAGACGGACTGGCAGGTCATCATCTCCATGGGAACCAATCCGGAGCATTATGACCGGCTCCCGGATAACATACAGATCTACGAGTCCGTGGACCAGATGGCAGTTCTCTCAATCGCAGATGCATTCATTACGCACTGCGGGATGAACTCAGCATCTGAAGGTCTGTATTTCCGGGTGCCGCTTGTTCTGTTCCCGCAGACACCGGAGCAGGATGCAGTGGCAAAACGGGTAGAAGAACTCGGCGCCGGAGTCAGGCTGAAGTCGATTTCTGAAGAAGACGTGCTGCAGGCTCTGCAGCAGGTCCTGTATGAGCCGGATTATAAAGACAATGCAACTAAGATATCCGAAAGCTTCCGGTCCTGCGGTGGCGCCGCAGAAGCCAGAGCGTTTCTGGAAGAGATAGCTGACGTGGATCTATCTGGTCGCGCTTGCCATCATGGCAGCCGGTGCAGCTGTGGCAGCAGCAGACACGCTGATCCGCAGTCACGAACATGAACACCAGCATACGTACACGCACTACCACGACGGACATAGGCATACACACACAATAGTCCATTCCCATGTCCACGACCACTACACAGCGGAAACAAGACATGGCCACCATCATTCAGCGGAAGAACTCGGAAAGCTCCATAACTCACATCATTAGATCTTACAAATGCCCATTTGCTTAGTGCAAATGGGCATTATCAATTTTAACACAAGTCAGCAAGAATTCCCCCATCCTCTTTAGGTGGCGGGATGAATTGCAAAAAATAAAAAACCAACAAAGAACAGTTGTTTGCAGAAATGCTTCGTGGTATAATAAGGTATCCAATAAAAAGGTCTTATCCGGCCGGACCAGGTACAGGTATGAATGTGCAAGGATGCTAAAAGGTGTCCTTGCATTTTTTGTTAGGGCGGATGCGTGGAGAGTATACCATGAACAGAGCGATGCGATTCCGTATAGAACCGAATAAGGAACAGAGAGATCTGTTTGCAAAGACATTCGGCTGCTGCCGATTCCTGTACAACAGGATGCTTTCTGACCGGCTGCTGAGCGACCTGACAGGAGAGTCTATGGAGATCCGGCCAGCGGCATATAAGAAAAAACATCCTTGGCTCCGCGAAGTGGATTCACGTGCGCTCTGCAATGTGCAGCTGGACCTGGAGAGAGCCTTCCGTGACTATCGGAAGATAAAAGACAGGGGCAGGCCGAGATACAAGAGCAAACATCACAGCCGCATGAGCTATACGACCAATGTCGTGAACAGGAACATCCGCATCGAAGGAAAGAAGATAAGACTTCCCAAGGTCGGTATGGTCAGGATAAGGATACACAGAGAGATCCCTGAAGGATGGATACTGAAGAATGTCACCGTCGTGAAAGAACCGAGCGGCAAATACTATGCCTCTCTTCTCTATGAAATACCTGAATGTGAAAGCCAAGCAGAAGGTGCGCAGAGAGAAAAGAAATGCCTTGGCATAGATTATGCAATGGACGGACTTGCAGTGATGTCAGACGGAACAAGAGCAGAGTATCCGAAATACTTCAGGCAGGCAGAGGAGAAACTTGCAAGAGAGCAGAGGAAGCTGTCACATTGCGAGAAGGGCAGCCGCAATTATGCAAAGCAGAAACGCAAAGTGGCGGTCATCCATGAGAAGGTCAGGAACCAGAGAAAAGACTTCCTGCACAATATGAGTCGAAAGCTAGCAGACGGGTATGATGTTATCGGTGTCGAAGACATCGATATGAGAGCGATGAGTCGGACTCTGCATTTCGGCAAAAGTGTTTCTGACAATGGCTTCGGGCTGCTCCGAACCATGCTTGCATATAAGCTGAAAGAGCGAGGCAAAGAACTTGTGAAGGTAGACAGGTTCTATCCATCCAGCAAGAGATGCAGCAGATGCGGAAGGATCAAAGAAACGCTCGCCCTAAGCGACCGTATCTATCACTGCGAATGCGGATGCGAACTGGACAGGGACGTGAACGCTGCGATAAACATCAGGCTGGAAACAATGAGACTGAAAGCCTCATGACAAAAATAAACTTATATCTAAAAGAGAAACCGTGGGGCACACGGGGATAGCTCGTTGATACTCAGTTCTTTGGAACTGTTGAGCGAGAAGCCCCCACTTCTACAAGTGGTGGGAGTATGTCACATAGTGTATAATCCAGATAACGTATTATTTCTTCATAATCAATCTTTCAGACAGGGGTGTAGGAATGACAGAAAAATACTTCAAGCTTGAGATATTCATACCCGAAACGCATTTTGCACAACTGAGAAATGCGCTGCAGAGTGTGGACGCAGGACATATCGGAAATTATGACTGCTGCCTGTCATACAGCAGGGTCATAGGGACCTGGAGGCCTCTTCCGGGCACAGACCCATTCATCGGAGATGAAGGCGTGATCAGTGAAGAAGAGGAGCTGAAGGTTGAGGTGACTGTAAAAGGCAGGCGTCTTGATGAGACAATAGCAGCCATAAAGGAAGTCCATCCTTATGAAGAGCCTGTCATAAATGTCATCGAATTATACAGAACCGGATTATAGGCTTTGAAAAGGAAGGGAGATGCAAAATGCTTGAAGACAAAGTTCCGGAGGAACTGGAACTGCATATATCCGATCCGGAGGAGAAGGAACCGGAGGAAGAATCAAACGAAGAACTCGTACTGACCCCATCAACGGAGAAAAAAGAATCAGATGAAGAGCTCGTGCTGACGCCATCGACTAAGGAAAAAACGCATGAAGAGCTTACATTGACCCCGTCTCCGGAAGAGAAGGCGGAAGGCGAAGAACTGACCCTTGAAGCTGACCGTATCTACAAGGCCTCGGAGATCACTTTTGATGGTGAGGAAGAGTCTGAAGAGCGGGTCGAGAAAGCTATGGAAGAATATGATGCTGCGATGGATGACGCAGCAGGCAAAAGCAACTGAAATAAAGCGGAGCGGCCAGTCACGGCCGCTCCTTACAGTGATTATCTGTCCGCTCTTGTTCCTGTAACTTCACCTCCGGATGATTTTCAGGAAATCGTCCTGTACGCTCAGTGGGGCTGGACTGTCAGCTTCGATACTGAAGGCGGCGACATCTTATACGCCGCCGGAAAGAATAAGGTATTGCCTACAGTGGGATGTCTACAGGATCCCAGCCTTCATCCTGATACTTGGTGAAGTTCAGCCCGTTGGCCTTTACGAAGTTGGCTATGATCTCAGCTCTGAGCTTCTCGCGGGCTTCGCTGTCTCCGTTGACCTTCATGAAAGCGTCGTACTTGTCTCCGAAGATCTCCTTAGCGCTTGACTCAAAATTGCCTCCGTCAGCTACGGTATCCATCTTGACTACTTCGTATTCGTCGCCATCCTTCTTAAGATGGATAAGTCCCGGGTAGTTCCCGCCTGATGCGGCCTTGAGTGTGTCGCCTTCACCGTTGTAGTTGAGTACCCAGAAGTCGCCCCATACAAGGATGTCGGAAGCGTTGGAATCATCAGTACCGATGATCGATACGATCGGGATGTTGTACTCTGCATCCGGATAGCTCTCTGAGAGCTCGTCAGCTACATATTCATACACCTCAGCCTCGATAGGATCATTTCCGGCGTAGCCGTGCTCAGCTGCATCCGCAATATCCTCAGCTGTTTCAGCTGTGGTTTCTTCAGCAGCAGGTGCTGACTCTTCAGCAGGAGCAGCCTCGTCACTGCTGCCTCCGCAGGCTGTGAGAACGGTGAACGAGAAGATCATCATCAGACTCAGTAATAATGCCAGTTTTTTCTTCATAGTAATTCCCTCCTTAAGAAATATATTTCCTGATGTATATTATAATCCGTTGTTTCAAGAAGAGAAAGGATACAACATATCTGCCGCTGGAAGCAAGTCTTTTTTACCGGGGTGTGATACTATATAGGCAGTGGAGATATCGCAGGAGATAGTGTCAACTGATCTATGAAAACAGCGACAGGCATACGCCAGTCGCAAGAGAACCTTGAAAACAACAAATATTGAACTCTAAAACAAAGAAATAGAAGCCGAATTCTAGAGTGAAGGCGTGT
>Ga0256404_1013841_pt1 | contig 10091 bp, 6 predicted proteins | sample RumenRJG_01DNA_FD_185990 | JGI IMG/M metagenome (GOLD analysis project Ga0256404, IMG submission 185990) | Bovine rumen microbial communities from Lethbridge, Alberta, Canada - RJG_01 | ecosystem: Host-associated > Mammals > Digestive system > Stomach > Rumen | place: Canada: Alberta | collected...
CGTTTTCCAGCCGGAAGTGATACCGCTGCTGATCTGCGACATCGTCGCATCAATCGCAGCATTGGCGTTTGTCCAGACCGTTTTCACGGTATCGAACACCTGCGTCATGAAGCCCTGCACCGATGTGACTACATTGGATAGTGCGCTCTGAATTACACTGCTGATTTTCTCAGCCAGACCGCCTGCAAAGCTGTTGACCGCATCGTTCACCACGCTGGTATTTGCGTTGATACCGTCGGCAAGCCCCTGCATGAAGTCCGGCATCCAGCTTTCAAAATCTGCAAGAGGTCCCTCATCAGGTACAGAGAAGTGCAGGAAGGACTTGATCTTGTTTGCCACGCCCTTGACAGCATCTGCAACCTTGCCGATGCAGTTCTTAATACCGTTTACAATACCGTTGATGATGTCAGCGCCCCACTGGAATGCCTGCGATGCAAGGTTCTTGATGAAATTTACCGCAGCATTGAAGCCGTTGACGATAGTGTCTTTAATCACCGTGATCTTCTGCGTTACGGCATTTTTCACGCTGTCCCAGATATTCGATACCGTTGTTTTAATGGTATTCAGAATATTTGTGACGGTATTTTTTATGCCGTTCCAGATAGAAGAAACAACGGAAGAAATGGTATTCAGCACCCCGGAAATAAACCCGGAGATTGCATTCCATACCGCCGATACGACCGCATGAATCGCGTTCAGTGTATTTGTGATGTGGTCTTTGATGCTGTTCCAGATGCTTGAAATCACAGACCAGATCGCATTGACCACACCGGAGATAAAGCCGGAGATCGCGTTCCAGACTGTAGAAATAACATTGCTGATCGCGTCCATCACCGTAGTGATTGCTGTATGAATCGCATTCCATACCGTTTCAATCACGGACTTGATCGCCTCAAGCACGATCGTTACAACAGTCTTGATATTCTCCCATGCCGTCGTGATCTTCTCATGAATCCAGTCAATGACGCGGGAAATGATAATGTGGATCGCTTCAAAAATCGTCTCGAACAGATATTTGAATGCCTCCAGCAGCGGTGAGATAAAGTCGTAGATGGTCTGCCATACAGTTGTGATAACAGACCAGATAATCAACTATCAGGATCTGCAAGGTATCGGTATGACCGAAAAGCTTGCCCTTCCTACCCTTATAGCTTTATGCTCTATAGCTCTTGGAAAGCCAACAGTATCAAGTCTTGCTGTACTTGGCGAGATAAGTATCGGCGGAACAATGATCAAGGTAGATGAGCTTGCAAATTCGTTGCAAGTTTGTCTGGATAGCGGTGCAAAGAAAATTCTTCTACCTATAACTTCTGCCGCCGACCTTGGAACCGTTCCGTCAGAACTTGTCGGAAGCTTTAATCTCATATTCTATAGCAGTCCCGAAGATGCTGTGTTTAAGGCTTTGGGGGTTGAATAAACGTGTATTATATATATTTGATGGATTAGTGCTCGTATAATAACAGATAAACATACATGAAAAAGGTCGGTTTTGATGCCGACTTTTTTCAAAGTGATACTTATAACATAGGTGCTCGTTTTCAATACCTATGAAGAGAATATCTTACTATTGAGGACAATCCTCCGGTCTTGACATCTATTGCAACTCAAATGTCAAGACTAATATGATATTTTTTGATACAATAAAGACATCAAATAAAGGAGGTACTCAGTACTATGAAAGACAACATTCTTGAAAACGCCTTATCTATCATTGATAAGAATATTCGCCTTGATCATAAGGAAATAGTAAAGAAAATTTACGTAGGAACTAACTATTGTGATCAGGATTACAACAAATTTCTTGCAGTTATTTCTTCAGGTGATCTTACTTTAAAGGATTATATCCGAAAAAGAAGACTGTATTTAGCTGCTGATGAGCTGATCAATAACCCTGATAAGTCAATAGTCGATATCTCGTCAGAATTCGGTTATTCCGAGCAAACAGCATTTACAAGAGCCATAAAAAGAGAATTTAACAAAACACCAACAGAAATCCGCAAGAGCCAAAAGCCCGTTCCCGATGTCAGAGAAATACTGGAGAATCATCTTGCCAATAAGAGCAGACTTGATTCTATTCTTGATAGATTTGAATCTGATAATCTAAGTAATACCGACTGGGACTACTTCGAGACATTTATACACGCAACAGATGAATATGGGTTTGATACTTCAACCTGTTGCCTGATATCTGAACTATCAGAGAGACTATCAGTTCCATTTGCTCATCTTTTAGAACGTTGTTTCGATATGATGATCGACTACAGTCAGTATTCTGACGGATACATGACTGAAAAAACTGATTTCATGGAAGAAACGGGTATCGAAAGCGAAGAGGAATTGAAAAAACTGTGTCATCATTATGACTGTAAATGGTATGAGCTAAGCTTTGGTAAAGTTCAGATGTATCGTTTAGGTATTGATTCACCAGAAGAACTCACTAAAATATGGAACTATTATAACTGTAAATGGATAATGGGCCAACCTTTTCCAATTACAAAGCAAATGGTACAGGATTTTCGCCAGAATCATGAATAATTTAATAAGCGAGACGAAGGCAGAAAAATGGCACAACATAATCACATTCAATGATAAATTTCAGGAGGAGTCGTTTTTCTGCCTTGGCTTCTTTTATAACACTTAATAAGTTAACAGGATTAGCAATAATACGCCTGGAGGGATCAAGATGTATATCGCACTAAATAGTAATTTTATACGCACTCACATTGACGAAGCTTCATCAAATGATGATTACTATTGTCCTTTCTGTAAGGCACCACTTGATATACGAAGAGGAGATATACGCAGACATCATTTTGCGCATGCTAAGCATCATCTATGCACCGACACTTGGTCAAGAGACAGAAGCGAAAACGACTCAACTTGGCATAAAGAATGGCAAGAGCGTTTCCCAATAATCAATCAAGAAATACCGTTAAAACTAGGTAATATCAAGCACAGAGCCGATGTTATGATTGAAAGAACTGTTCTGGAGTTTCAGCACAGCCCACTTTCTCCGGAAAAGTTCTCGGATAGAAATACATTCTATGCAGGGCTTGGACACAAAGTCATCTGGGTGTTTGATTGCACTGAAATCAGTTTTTCTCAAAGAGAGAATTTCTATTACTGGACAAGACCTAAGCGTACGTTTCGTAATTATAGTGATATTGCCCGCGCAAACCAAACAGAGCTATATTTTCAAATAAATGAAAACACTCTTATACGAGTAACAGACGTATCTCCTCAGGGATTTGAATGCTATCAAGGTTACGAGATATCAGTAACCGATTTCGTTAACAGTATGAAACAGCAAGATGGTACTTTTCCATCTCCTATGCCCGAAGACCTTAATGATAATCCAGAATATATTGCTTTCAAGCAACAGCATGATATAAACCTTAATAAGCAGCAGGAACGAGCAGCACTATCGATATCCGGTGCAAATTTACTGCTTGCAGTACCAGGGAGTGGTAAAACAACAGTTTTAATTACACGTATCGGATATATGATTCATTGCAAGCATATTACTCCCCATTCCATACTTGCGTTGACATATACTACTAAAGCAGCAGCCGAAATGGATGCTCGGTACAAGGAAAAATTTGGAGATGACGGTGTAACCTTTAAGACCATCAATGCTATAGCTGAAGCAATAATCAATTATTACTGTAAAGTTGAGAACAGAACTCGATTTGTTCTACTATCTGAAATCGAAAAACAGTCTTATTTACGCAAAGCATATAAAGAGACTACAGATGAATATCCAACTGAAGCTGAGATCAAGCAGCTTGGAACAGAGATAACACGAGTAAAAAACAACTCTGATTTGCCTGATATGGAGGCATTTACGCCAGATTTCGATAAGATCAAAGCAAAATATGATCAATATCTGTTAGATAATAAAAGGATGGATTTTGATGATCAAATATTATTTGCTATTAGTATTTTAAGAAAATATCCATATATTAACGAATACTATAAGTCAAAATATAAATATATTTGTGTTGATGAAGCTCAAGACACTTCTCAAAAACAGCATGAACTTATTCATTTACTTGCTGGTGATAATATATTTATGGTTGGAGATGAGGACCAGAGCATATATAGTTTTAGAGGTGCGTTTCCGCGTGCATTAACAAACTTCGAACATAACTATCCTAATCCTTATATTCTACGTATGGAAACTAATTATCGCTCTTACAGAGAAATAACTGAAGTAGCAAATAAGTTTATTTCCAGTAATTTCAATCGACATCCCAAACAAATGCTCGCTAGTCGAAATAGAGGTGGTATAACAGAGGAGCTTACGTTTACTGATCGAAAAGAAGAATACAATAAGATAGCTGAGATGTGTTGCAATATTAACGAAGAAACTTCTATTCTATATCGTGACAGCGATTGCGGTATAAATCTCATAGCTAATCTTCTAAAAAGAAATATACCATTTAATCTTTTACAGAATTCTACAACGTTTTTTTCGAATCGAAAAGTATTAGATACTCTTGCGCTCATTGACTTTTACCTTGATCAAACCAACTATGATGCATTTTTGCGAATATACTATCTTTTTGGCTTCAAAAAAGATGCTGCACAGAAACTCGTCCGATTTTGTATGTATAATCATAAATCAATCTCAGAATCAAGTTCAAGTAACAAAATGCATTTTATTTTAAACGCACTGAAACACGACACAGTATATGGTACTGTTAAACAAGCAGCGCTTTTTGTTAATAGGACCGATAATTTAAAAATAGCACAGCGATATTCTGATGTTTTAGCATTACTTGGAAATAATATCGAGAGTATCGGAGAATATCATTCCTTTATAGATTATCTCAAAGAAGCAATAGCCTCCTTTGAAAATAAAGAAGATGTCTTACTAACTCTTTCAACTATTCATTCTGCAAAAGGTATGGAATTCAAAAATGTTATAATACTCGATGTATATGAAGGCGTAATTCCTAAAACACCAAAGGAAGCAATAGAGGAAAATGAAGATAAGAAAGATCTTTATCAGGAAGAACGTCGTCTCTTTTATGTTGCAATGACAAGAGCAAAAGATAAACTATCAATTGTTAGGGTTAAAAACGAGATCTGTACTTTCGTAGATGAGATTTTTGGAACCGAGCGCTCTACTCCATGCCCAGTTCGGAGTGCGGTTCATTTAGAACGAAATGAACCATCGTTTCAAGCTTCTCCTATTTTATATTCGTCTCAATTACCTGTTTATAATATAGAAGAAATAGATGATAAAGTTAAACGAACGAACTTGACAGAAGTTGCTGTTGATGGAGTCACTTTCAAAGTCGGAGAAGAAGAAGAAGAAGAAGATAAACGCAGACAGGAAGAAGCGCCTAGACGTGCTACCACTGAAGTAGTGAAGATGAAAGCAAAGCAAGCGGCTGAACAGAAAAGACAACAGCGGTTAGCTGACGAAAGAGCGGAAATAGATCAAATCCATAGCAAGACAGGCGCGTATGTCGGTTCAAAAGTCAATGGACAATATGAGACGTTCTCACTTGAAGAACTTACATCTTCAAAACCCGGAAACTGGCTACGCGAATACACTAAGGAGGACTTTGAGCAGAAAGTAGCTGAACTTAGGGAACATAAAGCGTCTGCTGTTAAGACCTTGTTTGCGAAGCTATGCTATATTAATTCAACTGAAAAGGCAATTCTGCTTAAAATTCTTGATGAATTAGAAGGAACTGATCCTGAGAGCACTCGTGTTATCAAACGTCTTATGGATAGTGCAGGAATATAATTATAATAACATGGAGATGTTTGAATATGATAATATGCTCAACTTATACAGCTTATAAATACAGTGAAAGATCCGGAATCGGCAAAAAACGAGTTGCTCGGCAAGGCTGTCAAAGATGCGAAAGAAAAGGCTGCGGTTCTCACATCAGCGGGCGGTGTCACTTTGAAAGACATCCAGAGCATTGATTACTCCTGGGGTGAGATAGAATTTGAAGTCAGCCACATAAACCGTCTTATGAAGGCTTGCGCACCTGTTCCGGAGCTTGTGAGGATGCTTGCTACGATATGGATATCGAGCCTGATGACATTGAGGTTTCTGACACAGTGACGGTTGTGTGGGAGATTGCATAATACCACTACTCTTGCTTTTTCGCAGATATTATGTTATACTATTCTGTAAGAAGCAAGCAATAAGGCTGAAAAGTACATCAGAGAACGTTTTGCTCATGCAGGGCGTTTTCTGCTATAAATAGGAAGAAGTGAACCTATGTCAGAACATAAAATAATCGACCGGGACACCTACCGTGCGATAAAGAAAATGAGCCGTGAAGATCTACAAGCCTTCCTGATGCGCTATGCTGATGGGCTACTGGAGAAAGATGGCAAGTCCATCGACCTCCGAGAGGTTGAGAAAGACCTCCGTCAAATCAGGGGCATCGGTGATAAGCGCGTCGAGGAAATCATGGCAGTATTTGAAAAGCATCTGGGCATATAAATACAGATTTAGTAAAGGCAGAGGGAGGTCAAAACATCAATGAAAGCAGGCGAAATATTAGTAAGCGGAATATTCAACGGTTCTCGTTTATTAGAGGTTCCTTTTTATCAAAGGGCTTATGTCTGGAACGAAGAGCAATGGGAACGATTGTTGGAGGACTTAAAATACGTAACATCCACGCGAAAACAGTATTTTATGGGTTCAATAATCCTGAAGAGTGGCAGAATACTTAACACTTGGGAAAAATATTCCGAATGCAAGGTTATAATTGATGGGCAGCAAAGGTTGACCACATTATTGATCTTTATGAAGGTGTTATGCCTCAAAAAAAATGAAAACAGACTATTTGAAAGAGATTTTGTCTTGGAAGACGAGTCTGTTGCATTAAGACACGGTCAAAGCGACATTGATTCCTTCAAAAAAGTTGTCGAGGCGAAGTCAGCAGATCCCATTGATAACTGCGAATCTAAATCGCAGATTATTGAAGCCTTTAACTACTTTTGCCAGAATATTGACGCCTCACAATTTGATAGGACGATTATACGTCAGAACATTCAGTTTGTATGTATTGATTTAGCTGAAGATGAAGACGAGCAGCAAGTTTTTGACACAATTAATTCACTGGGCGTAAGGCTGACAACTGCTGAACTTCTAAAAAACTACTTCTTTAATCGTAATAATGTGTCTGAGTACAAAGAAAAATGGGCTGGAGTATTTGAGAAAGATGATGATGCCAAAACATTTTGGGATACAGAAATAGAGTCTGGACGAATCCGCAGGAGTATGATAGATATTTTCTTCGATTCATATTTCCAGATATTCATTCAGGACAGAACCTTCGGTGTTTCTACAGAAGATAAACTAATGTATGCTCGAGTTGATCATCTCTCAAAATCATATCAGCATTTCATTAATAAGTACTGTAATTCTGATAAGAACGTCATTCTGTCAAAACTAAAGGAGTATGCGGATTGTTTCCGCGAAATATTTGATCCATCTTGTTGCCAACGTGCGTTACCTGCTACATACGGTATAGAGAGATTAAATGTGATTATTTTTGGCTTGAAGAATGCTACTATGATTCCGTATGTTTTATTCCTTGCCAAACGGGTAACCTCTCAAAACGATTTTAATCAGTTGTGCAGGGTGCTTGAAAGCTACGTTATGAGACGAATGGTTGTACACGCAACAACGAAAAACTATAATAATCTATATATTTCACTGATACTGAATCAGGTTTGTGACGCTGATACTTTGAGTAAGCGTTTACTTGAAGCAGACGATAGTACATCTTATGTACCATCAGACGCCGATCTTGAAAACGGTTTCAAATATTCAAAACTTTATAACTTGCAGACAAGAGGTATACTATATCTTATAGAAAGCGGTATTAGACCATCGAATAGCGCAACAGTATTACTCGGTTTCGATGGTTACAGCTTGGAACACCTTATACCTAAAAAATGGCGGAACAATTGGGAAGCGATGCAGACTGAAGAGCTTGCTAAAGAACGAGACTCAAAGTTACTGACTCTTGGAAATCTTGCAATTATTACACAGTCCCTCAATGCCTCTATTAGAGATGCAAACTGGGCTACAAAGAAAACAGGAAAAAAGAATAAACCCGGACTCATTATCTGCGCTGATGGACTTCTAACATTAAGCGATGCACTTAATAAGGATGACTGGAATGAGTGCGAAATAGAGGCACGTGCTCAATGGCTTTTTACTCAGGCTCGCAATCTATGGAAATTATAGGTATTAATTTATCCATATCTCTGTTGATCAGATGCCATTATTAGACGTGGGTTTATCTTATTCTCCCGTGAGCAGAGCGATTATCGACATATTTCCACGCATATAAAGCACCGAAAAAACAACCAATCTACGCACTCACGGAAACCACTCTCCCCTACTCCGGATTATACGTAATCATATCTTACGTCTTGGCGCACGTTGAGTGCGTGGTATTGATGTCACGAGAAAAATAAAGAGCATAAGAAAAGTGCCGAAAATTCGGCACTTTTTTCTTTTACGAATGAAAAAATGGCATGATCCTCGTCATTTCATGCTGTCAATGAACTCACGTATAGCCTTCTGGGCGGATATATAGCGGTCATGAAACTCTGCTGCGGACATCCTCATTGCTCCGTTGCCAAGAATTATTATCTGTTCAAGTCCATCGGAGGTCGCAACTCTTACCCGGTGTTTCTTTGACAGCTCATGGGTAACACGCTCAATATAGCTGTCGGCGGTTTCCTTTTCTTTGGTGTACACTATGTAAATATTGGAGTACTTCTCGACATCACGGTGTTTGCCCTTCACTTTGTAGGCGTCAAATACAAGTATGAGCTCACATCCTGCATAGCCCTGGTAGTTGCACATCATATTTATAAGCTCACCCCTGGCAGCGTCAAGATTCTCTTCGGCAGTCTTTTTAAGCTCGTCCCATGCGAATATCATATTATAGCCGTCAACAAGCAGGTAGTCCGGTCCCTCGTATGACGGGAGCTTCACCGGCTTGTTATCTGAGGACTCCGTTTTCGTCTTTCTGAAAGACTTCCTTGGGTCTGTGCGGAGCTTTCCGTATGTCCGCTCAAATATAGCCATCAATTCCTCATCTGAGACCATTTTTTCCACGTACCTTGCAGCACGGACATTCTGTACTTCCGGTGTTTCTTCATCTGATGCAGCCTTCTGACGGAACGGAAGATGCATATGGTCCGGGACCTCATTCCACTTTACAAGGAATCCTCCGCCGTGGGCACAGAATATGGAGTCTGCACTGTTTTCTGTATCTTCGTCACAGTTGTAGCCTTCGGCCGCTATGACCTCTTCTGCATTGTGACATTCACGATAACCGGCTACCGTACAGGTGAGCCTTCCCCTGCCCCTTGTGTAGCCAATGACCTCGGACTGATAGCCGCTGAGCTCTGAGACAGGTGCTGATCCGGTTATCACCGATACCTCACCAAGTGACTCCGGTGCGCTGAACTCCGCTGACATCCTTTGCAGGTCTGAGATAGCTCTGCCTACACATTCCGAGGGGAGCTCAAGCTCATAATCGTAATACGGTTCAAGGAGTATGCTCTCCGCTGACCTGACCCCCTGACGTATGGCACGGTAGGTGGCCTGCCGGAAGTCTCCGCCCTCAGTATGCTTTATATGCGCCCGTCCGGCTACAAGTGTGTACCTTACATCGGTCAGCGGAGAGCCGGTCAGAACACCAAGGTGCTGCTTTTCTTCAAAATGAGTGAGTATGAGCCTCTGCCAGTTTCTGTCAAGTGAATCCTCAGGACAGTCTGAGGCAAACTGTATGCCCTCTCCACGTTCCAGAGGCTCTATAAGCACATGGACCTCTGCATAGTGCCGCAGGGGTTCGTAGTGCCCGACTCCCTCAACTGCACTGCGGATCGTTTCCTTATACGCTACTGAACCTCCGCTGAAACTTACATCGTAGCCGAAACGCTGACTTATCAGACGGGTAAGGACTTCAAGCTGGACTGCTCCCATGAGCTGTATCTGTATCTCCCGGAGCTGCTCGCTCCAGACAATATGGAGCTGCGGGTCCTCGTCCTCCAGCTTCCGCATATCCTTCAGAGCCTCGTATATATTG
>Ga0256404_1013842_pt1 | contig 10089 bp, 4 predicted proteins | sample RumenRJG_01DNA_FD_185990 | JGI IMG/M metagenome (GOLD analysis project Ga0256404, IMG submission 185990) | Bovine rumen microbial communities from Lethbridge, Alberta, Canada - RJG_01 | ecosystem: Host-associated > Mammals > Digestive system > Stomach > Rumen | place: Canada: Alberta | collected...
TGTCACTCGGAAATGAAAAGAAAAGCAAGCTTTCCTTTTGCATTTCGCTCGTTTTTTGTAATTTTGCAGAAACAAACTAAAAATAAAGTAACTGAAGTCCCCATGAAAAGAATATTATTTCTTTGTGTGGCATGTGTGACTCTATCTGTTCATGCAGTCACTCCACTTAAATTATGGTATAAACAACCTGCCCGTATCTGGCAGGAAGCTCTCCCTATTGGTAATGGTCGTATTGCCGGAATGGTGTATGGCGGAGTGCAGAGCGAAGAGATACAACTAAATGAAGAAACTGTGTGGGGTGGAGGTCCTCACAGTAATGTACGTGCTCTGGTTCCAGACACACTTGCTCGTGTACGTGAGCTTATTTTTGCAGGCAACGAACAGCAGGCACACGACATGATAAACCGCAACTTCATGACAGGTCAGCATGGAATGCCTTATGAAACTGTTGGTTCTTTGAAACTTGATTTCAATTATAAGAAAGGAGAAGTTTCTGATTATCGTCGAGAACTTGATTTGAGTCGTGCCGTTGCAACAACCACTTATAAGGTGGGTGGTGTTACATATAAGCGTGAAGTATTCACCAGTTTTGGAGCATCATCTGCAGGTTGTCCAAATGTGATGGTTATTCGCATCTCTGCAGACAAGAAGCATGCTATTTCTTTCAAGACATCATACGTGTCACCTTTGAAGTATGAAGTTTCAAATGAAAACAATTGTTTAGTGATGCTTGGTCATGCTACAGACCACGAGGGAATCAAGAGTGTTATAGATGTGTGCACGGCTATGAATGTGCAGGCAAATGGCGGAAAGGTAGTAAACGGCAAAGATGAAATAGAGGTTAAGAATGCCAATGTGGTTGAAATACGCCTAACAATGGCAACAAACTTCATGTCGTATAATAAAGTAGGCAATAATCCTTCGGCAGAAACATTTGACGCTATAGTTCATGCCATGCCAAAAACATACAACCAACTTCTTGACGAACACTTAAAAATATATCAGGAGCAGTTTAACCGCGTGGCTATAGACTTAGGTGAAAACGTAACAGAATCTGAACTTCCAACAGATGAACGTTTACGTCGTTTTCAACAAAGCAACGATCCTGCTCTTGCAGCGTTGGTGTTTCAGTATGGACGCTATCTGTTGATTTCTTCATCGCAATCTAATAGTAAAACACCTGCCAATCTGCAAGGAATATGGAATAAGGATGTTACAGCCCCTTGGGATAGTAAATACACCATTAATATAAATGCAGAGATGAATTATTGGCCAGCTCATATCACCAATCTTTCTGATACCGAGTGGCCTTTGTATCGCTTGATAAGTAATCTAAGCAAGACAGGTGTTGAAGCAGCACAGAAGATGTATGGCGCAAAAGGCTATATGGCACACCATAACACAGATATCTGGGCAACAACAGGTATGGTTGACGGAGCTACATGGGGCATTTGGCCAAATGGAGCAGGTTGGCTTACCACACATTTGTGGCAACGCTATTTGTTTACAGGCGATAAGAATTTTCTTCGTACTTTCTATCCACAACTGAAGGGAGCAGCTGATTTTTATCTCACAGCAATGGTTCGTCATCCCAAATATGGATATATGGTTACATGTCCAAGTATTTCTCCAGAACATGGACCTAACGGAAAGCCATCTGTAACAGCAGGTTGCACAATGGATAATCAGATAGCCTTTGATGTGTTGAATGATGCACTTCAGGCAACCGAAGTGTTGGGTGAGAATGCAGCTTATGCTGATAGTTTGCGCAAGCATATTGCACAGTTGCCACCTATGCAGATAGGTAGATATAATCAGTTGCAAGAATGGCTTGAGGATGCTGATGATCCAAAAGATCAGCATAGACACGTATCTCATGCCTATGGATTATTCCCTTCAAGTCAGATTTCACCTCGTCGCACTCCAGAGTTGTTTGAGGCAATGCACAACACCCTTGTGCAGAGAGGTGACGAGGCAACAGGCTGGAGTATTGGTTGGAAAATAAATCTTTGGGCACGCCTTCTTGACGGCAATCACGCTTATACTCTTGTGCGTAATCTTCTTAATATTCTTCCTTCTGATCAAGAAGCTCGCAATTACCCACAAGGAAGAATGTATCCAAATCTCTTTGATGCCCATCCACCATTCCAGATAGACGGTAATTTTGGTTTCACAGCTGGTGTTGCCGAGATGCTTGTTCAGAGTCATGATGGATATGTGCAGTTGCTTCCTGCCTTGCCTGATGCTTGGGCAAACGGAAATGTGAGTGGACTGAAGGCACGTGGTAATTTTGAAATAAGTATGAAGTGGAGTAGTGGTAAGCTTACATCTGCAACCGTTAAATCACATATTGGAGGCAATCTTCGTGTTGCATCCTATGTTCCTTTGCGTGGACTGAAAGAAGCAACGGGTGAGAATAGCAATCCTCTTTTTGTTGTTCCTGCAACAGCATCCCCAATTATCTCAAAAGAAGCACATTTGAAGTTGTCTGCTCAGAAGAAACTATATGTTTATGATATTCCAACAAAAAGAGGACAAGTGATTAATCTATACGTTGAACGTTAAAAGTTGAGCGTTTTTTACATCTCATTGATTTGTTAACAAACAATGAGATGTAAAAAATATATTCTATACGTTGAAGTAGGTTTCAAGTTCATTTGCTGCCGACTGGTTGATGTTTGCAAGATCCTTAACAATAACTCCATGTTCCAGCAGAGCTATTCGGGTACTTATTTCAATTGTGTGCTGAAGATTGTGACTTGAAATAAGAACTGTTGCATGAGTGCGCTCATTATATGAGGTTATAATTTGCTTTAGGATATGCTGAGAACTTGGGTCAAGGAAATTGAAAGGCTCATCAAGGATAAGTAAATCAGGTTCGTTGAGCAGAGCACCAATAATTCCAATTTTCTGTTTGTTTCCTGCGCTGTAGTCGCGTATAAGTTTTTTTTGCCCAAGAATCTCGTCAGACATAAACTGGCTGTAGAGTTGCAATTTGTTGTCAAGTTCTTCCTTACAGATATTGTTAACTCGTGCAACAAAATCAAAGTATTCCTCAGGTGTGAGGAAATCTATAAGAAAACTGTCGTCTATATATGCGCCAGTAGTTTTCTTCCAATCTTCGCTTGTGTGAGGGTCGATAGAGTAGGAGTTTTTTTCTGTAGAAACAAATTCAAGCGACACATCTCCTTCTGTTCTATCAAGAAGATCAAGAATCATGCGGAAAAGAGTTGTTTTGCCAGCTCCGTTGTTTCCTACAAGGCCAAGAATTTCTCCGTGGTTAATAGTATATTCCGGTATATTAACTACGTTTTTTTCGCCATAGATTTTCTTTAGGTTGCTGAGGTTAATCTTCATCTTGTTGTTTGGGTTTTCTAAGTGGATTATAAAAAAAGCAGAACAAGCAGACAATCTTTTTATTTGAAGCGTCTGCTTATTCTGCTATTCTGTTATGATTTATCGGATGTTACGTCCGTGGCAATTCTTGAATTTCTTGCCTGAACCACAAGGACATGGATCGTTTGGACGAGGCATCTGGTCAGCCACGTATGGAGTGTGGTTCACCTGTGATGCGCTTTCACGTGTGTCGTGACTTGCTGCTGCACGCTGCATTTCGCGAGCACGTTCCTCCTCAATACTTTCCTTCTGTTCTTGGAATCGCTGCTGATGTTCCTCAGGAGCAGCCTCCTGAACTTCCTGCTGCTGTATCTCTGGAATCTGACCACGCATTAGAACGCTTGCTATGCGGTCGTTCATGTCGTCAATCATGTTATCCCAGAGTTTCACACTCTCAAGCTTAAAGATGAGCAATGGGTCTTTCTGCTCGTAAGAAGCATTCTGTACAGAGTGTCGTAGTTCGTCGAGCTGTCGGAGATTTTCTTTCCAATCATCATCTATGATGCGCAGCATGATAACCTTTTCAAATTGCTTAACTACTGACTTAGCTTCAGAATCGTAAGCCTCTTTAAGGTCGCATGGGATGTTCCACACACGCTTACCATCAGTAATTGGCACCATTATGCGTTCATAGAGTGCGCCCTGATTTTCCTGTACCTGCTTGATAACAGGGTAGGCTACGCTCTGAATACGTTCTGTGTGACGCTTGAATGCAGCCATTGCATCCTGGAAGGCACGTTCCTCGAGAGCCTGACGATTACCATTTTCAAATTCATCAGCATCAAAAGGAATTTCCATTGCAAGTACCTTTAGGAACTGCTCCTTAGCACCTTCGTAGTCGTTCTTTTCTATTATAGCAACAACGCGATCCCAGATAACGTTGGTAATGTCCATACCAATACGTTCTCCCATAAGAGCGTGACGACGCTTCTCATAGATAACTGTGCGCTGTTTGTTCATAACGTCGTCGTATTCAAGCAAATGCTTACGAATACCGAAGTTATTTTCTTCAACCTTCTTCTGTGCACGCTCGATACTCTTTGAGATAAGTGGGCTTTCAATACGTTCGCCATCTTCAAAGCCTAAGCGGTCCATGACCTTAGAGATGCGCTCGCTGGCGAAAAGACGCATGAGCTTATCTTCAAGAGAAACGTAGAATACAGATGAACCTGGGTCACCCTGACGACCAGCACGTCCACGCAACTGACGGTCGACACGACGACTTTCATGGCGTTCTGTACCAATGATAGCAAGACCACCTGCAGCCTTTACTTCGTCAGAAAGCTTTATATCTGTACCACGACCAGCCATGTTAGTAGCGATGGTTACAGCACCCTTGCCATTTGCATCCTGTTGACCAGCTTCGGCAACAATCTGTGCTTCTTTCTGGTGTAGTTTAGCATTCAGCACATTGTGAGGAATGCGACGCATCTGTAGCATCTTAGAAAGGAGTTCTGATATTTCAACAGATGTTGTACCAACGAGGACAGGGCGTCCTGCTTCGCGCATTTCAATAATCTCTTCGATTACAGCATTATATTTTTCACGAGCAGTTTTGTAAACTCGGTCGTCGAGATCGTGACGAGCTACAGGACGATTTGTTGGAATTTCAACAACATCCAGTTTATAGATATCCCAGAACTCACCAGCCTCAGTAGAAGCAGTACCAGTCATACCAGCAAGTTTGTGGTACATACGGAAATAGTTCTGGAGAGTGATAGTAGCATATGTCTGTGTGGCTGCCTCTACCTTTACGTGTTCCTTAGCCTCAATAGCCTGGTGCAGACCGTCGCTCCAACGGCGACCTTCCATGATACGACCTGTTTGCTCATCAACAATCTTCACCTCACCATTCATGACAACATATTCGTCGTCTTTATTAAACATGGTATAAGCTTTGAGCAACTGCTGTAGAGTGTGAACACGCTCGCTCTGAACAGCATAGTGCTGTAGATATTCGTCTTTCTTGTCAAGGCGAGTCTGGTCGTCGATATCAGTTTGTGCCTCAAGGTCAGAGAGTTGAGATGTTATATCAGGCAACACAAAGAGGTCGCTTCTTCCTGTCTGCTTAGAAAGCCATTCAACACCCTTGTCTGTAAGGTCGGCAGAATTCTGCTTTTCGTCAACAACAAAATACAAAGGTTCAATGGCCTTAGGCATTTCGCGGTTGTTGTTAGCCATGTAGAATTCTTCAACCTTGAGCATTCCGCTTTTGATTCCCTCTTCAGATAGATACTTGATGAGAGGTTTGTTCTTAGGCAGAGCCTTGTAAGAACGATATAGAGAAAGGAATCCCTCGTCGTAGAGAGCCTGAGCCTTCTTTGAATCTTTCTCAGCCTTTGCTGCGTTAATCTTCTGTTTTGCTTCTGCCAAAAGTTCGGTAGCCTGCTTGCGCTCTACTTCATAGAGTTGTTCTACCAATGGCTGATACTCTTCAAACATTTGGTCGTCGCCTTTAGGAATAGGACCAGAGATGATAAGAGGAGTACGTGCATCGTCGATGAGCACAGAGTCAACCTCGTCGACAATTCCGAAGTTGTGCTGGCGCTGTACGAGATCGGATGGTGAAAGAGCCATATTGTCACGCAGATAGTCGAAACCAAACTCGTTGTTAGTACCGAATGTGATATCAGCACGATAAGCCTTGCGACGTGCTTCGGAGTTAGGCTGATGCTTATCAATACAGTCAACAGACAAGCCGTTGAACATGTAGAGAGGTCCCATCCACTCAGAGTCACGTTTTGCCAGATAGTCGTTTACTGTGACCATGTGAACACCGTTACCTGTGAGTGCGTTGAGGAATACAGGGAGAGTAGCAACAAGAGTTTTACCCTCACCAGTTGCCATTTCGGCAATCTTTCCTTGGTGCAGAGCAATACCACCGAAGATTTGTACATCATAGTGAACCATGTTCCACTTGATTTTGTTGCCACCTGCAGTCCATTCATTATGATAGATAGCTTTGTCGCCGTCTATAGTAATGAAGTCGTTGGCAGGATTTGCAGCCAGTTCGCGGTCGAAATCTGTTGCAGTAACAATAGTTTCCTCGTTTTCTGCGAAACGACGCGCTGTATCCTTAACAATGCTGAATGCAATAGGCAATACTTCGTTCAAGGCAACCTCGTAGTTGTCGAGAGCCTGTTTGTCGAGTTTATCAATCTGGTTGAAGATTTCCTCGCGTTCGTCGATAGGAGTATCTTCAATCTTAGCCTTTAGTTCTGCAATCTGTTCGCGTTGTTCTTTACCAGCGTCCTGTACGTATTTCTGGATTTCCTTTGTCTTGGCGCGAAGCTCGTCGTTGCTTAGAGCCTTGATTTCTGGATAAGCAGCCTTTACCTGTTCAACGATAGGCTGAATGAGTTTCATGTCTCTTGATGACTTGTCGCCAAACAAAGACTTAAGGATTTTATTGAAATTCATTATATTATTATTTTTGATTTTTCGAGTTAATGGGCATAATTGCCCTAATTGGTTGCAAATGTAATAAAAAAAAGTGAAAAAATGGAAACGTTATGCTGTAATTATATGCTGTAAGTGCAATAATGAATATATGTATGCACTATTATAATGCAAATATTACCTTTCTATGTCTAACGTTTCGCTATTGCAACCATTTGGTGCTCTGATGTGAATAGCTTTGGCAACTGTTGGTACGATGCGGTCAACAGTTACAGGTAGGGTTACACGAGCTGGTTTTATGCCATTTCCGTAGAAGATAATAGGGAAAGAGGCTACACCAAGTCGTGATGTATATTGTTCGTTGCTTTTCTCGTTGTAAAGTTTCCATCCTGGGGCAACTTCGATAATGATGTCTCCGCAAAGTGTTGACTTGAATCCTGCACGCAGTTTTTCTACATCCTTGCCACTTGTGAGGAGTCGTTCGCTGGTATAAACATCACCCACACCTGCGCTTTGGAACAGTAGTTCCTGACAACGCAGAAGTACATCGTGCAAGCTCAGTCGCTTTTGTTCAATGAGCTTATGGTTGATGAACATCTGGTTTTTGTGGCATGCTTCAATATATGTTCCCTGACCGTATATTGCGCTTAGATATACGTTGAGGAGTGAGGCTGTGCGGTTGATATAGAAAATGCCTGTTGGTACGCGATATTGCTGATAGTCAACAACTTCGTCGGAGTGTGTTCCTGTGCTTGTGAGTATAAAGAGCACGCGGTTTTTTCCCACTTTCTGCTCAATAGAGCTAACGAGTTTTGCTATGCTTTGGTCGAGTTGCAGATATATGTTCTGCATTTCAACCTTTAGATTTGAAACATTTTTGTTGCTTATGCCTGCCGATAGGGTTACGTTGAGCATATCTGTAACCTCATCAGCTCCCATAGCCGAAGCTTTGAAGGCATCAAGAGCCTTTTCTACAACTGTTTCGTTGTTTGTTACAACTTCAGAATTGCCCAGCCAAGCGGGGCGTTTGTTGGAATAGAATGGTGACGACATCCATTTATGCAGACGCTCGTCAATCCAGAAGGCATTGTCGGCAGCGTGCCCTGCTGACAGAATGGCAGCGTCTCTTGTGGCAGCTATGCCATATACAACCGCTTTGCCTTGAGAACTTATTTTAAGTTCGTCGCCAAGAGTTGATGTGAGCAGGCGGTTGGCTGTTGTTTGGCGTTTTTCGTCGTCAACGCAATATACAGGGCGTAGGGTTTGTCGGTCGAGCCATTGTTCAGCCACAATACCATGATAGAAAGGCGTTGCTCCTGTGGCAAGAGTTGCTATCGCAGATGCCCTGTCGATGGGGTTGGAAGGATAGCTGGCTATTTCATACACTTTTCCTTGCTCAATGAGTTTTCTAAGTCCTTCGCTTGAGAACATAGGCGAAAAACTCTCGATATAGTCAGAGCGCAGTTCATCTACAGTTATATTGACTACTATGCGTGGTGCAAGCTGAAAGGCTTGCATCTCGGCAGAGGTCAAGGCTGCGATGAGTATGGCCAGATATCTATTCATTTCTTTATTTATTCTTCTTTTTGGGGTTCCTTGAAGCGTAGATATAAATAACGCTACAAGTTCTTAACAGCAAAAATGCTGCCAAAATTATCATTGGCGACGGAATGTCTTGCCAGGATGTACCCACAAGCATCATTAAACAGCAGTATGCCAGCACACGGAAATACCAATGTGCTTTGCCTTTAATTATCTGATTACTAACAGGATATACAAATACAAGGTTGAAAGGGTTGAGCACAAGAATCAGCGTATTCAAGCTAACTGTTGGGTGCTCTGAAAAAATCATAGCTGTCAGTATCAAGCCTGCCAAACCTGACAAAGTAAGCAGGATGAGGTCAACAAGCCAGAATGTTTTTTTGCGTTGCCATTCGATAATAACTATGATGAGATTGAGAAATAGAAAGGCGTAGAATAGGGCTCTTGGGGTGATAGTGTCCCAGATGCTTGGCTCTATATGCACGTTTTGCTTGTTTTCTTTTAATATATAATATGTTGAGTCAACAAGTGTTCGTTCTTTGCCTGATGTTTCTATTATTTTAGCTGCAGCAAAATCGGCTTGTAGATTGTGTGGAAGGAACTGTTCCTCTTTGCGTCCAATTTTGTTGTCGGCTTTTATACCCAATAGCAAGTCGGTTGAGAAAGTGTTCCATGGATACGATTTGTTCATGTTATGAATTTCTTTGCGCCATGTGCTTTCTTTCTCTTTGGATGAGTATAGGATGCCTTTAGTTTGCAGGTTGTCAAAAATCATGTCACGTGCACGTGTAGTGCAGTTGTCGTAGAAGAAATTGTAGCGATATTCTCTGTTTTGTGGCTGGTAGTTTTGTGCTATAGCCTGCGAGATAGCCAGTTTTTCCTCTCGTGTGAGGTTCAGTCGTTGAGCGATTATAGAGCGTCCGTCTTTGGCATATTCGATCATGAAATAGTTGAAAGGCTCTATTCCCATTTGATAGTCGGTTTTGCCAAAGATGAATCGTGTGATGAAGTTTTTCTGCTGGAAAGAGAACATTCCCCAGTTAATAGCCAAATCGTCGTGATGTTTCTTGTCGAAATATCTCAAGGCAGTGTGTCCGTAAACGCTCCACACCTGGTGTCCTGGTGAACAGGTGAGCAGAGAAATTTCTACAGAATCCATGTCGGCAAGCAGAGAATCCTGTTGCTGTGCATGGGTAGGTATGCAAAAGGTCGCTATTGCGACCAGCATAATAGTTCTTAAAATGTATTTAAAACGTTTCACGATGCAAAAATAAGTGATATTTCTGAGTTAACGTGCAATTATTTCTATTTTTTTTGATAAATTTGCAAGCGATTCATTAAAACGAACTATAAATACGAAATGAAGAAAACCATTATCTGTGCTGCCTTAGTGGCTGCATCTTTTACTACAGCTTTTGCTCAGAGCGGCACAAACTCGCCATATAGTCAGTATGGTTTGGGATTGCATACTGATTTAGGATCAAGTTTCAACCATGGTATGAACGGTCTTGGTCTTGGATTTCACGAACATAATCAGGTGAACTATCTTAACCCAGCTTCATATTCAAATATTGATTCCTTGACATTCATCTTTGATGCGGGATTATCAGGTCAGATAACCAGCTTTCAGGAGGGAAATGTTAAGAAGAATGCCAACAACGCCAATTTTGAATATGTTGTTGCAGGATTTCGCATGGCTCCACGTCTTGGAATGAGCTTTGGTATTGTGCCTTACACTAATGTGGGGTATAA
>Ga0256404_1013843_pt1 | contig 10089 bp, 9 predicted proteins | sample RumenRJG_01DNA_FD_185990 | JGI IMG/M metagenome (GOLD analysis project Ga0256404, IMG submission 185990) | Bovine rumen microbial communities from Lethbridge, Alberta, Canada - RJG_01 | ecosystem: Host-associated > Mammals > Digestive system > Stomach > Rumen | place: Canada: Alberta | collected...
GTTCCCTATGGACAGATCCTCAGCAACGACGAGATGGAGAGCGTCATCAACGAACTTTTTGCCTGTACCAATGTCAATTACACACCCGACGGGAAAGCCATCCTTTGCATCCTTCCCCAGGCCGATATTGAGCACCTTCTAGGCTAATATTCTTAAAAAGAGTTAAAGGATTAAACTTTTTCACTCTTCACTCTTCCCTTTTCCTTTTTTTTATGTACCTTTGCACCCGCTTACAAAGCAAGGGCGCTTAGCTCAGCTGGTTTAGAGCATCTGCCTTACAAGCAGAGGGTCGGCGGTTCGAATCCGTCAGCGCCCACCAGAGCAACAGAGGATGTGTATTATTTCGCATCCTCTGTTTTTTTGTGTCTTTTTGCATTTTTCTTTCATTATCTTTTTAAGTTTCATAAAAAAGTCGTACCTTTGCACCCGACACTCGATGCCACTTGTCGAAGAGGCAGTGAAGGAGAGGGTCATATTTATTGGTGAGATAGTGTCTTGCGACGCTTTGTTTTTGGTTACTTGAACCTGAGAAATTCAAAGAACACAAATCAAGAACATAGCAGAACAGATACTACGGGTATGGAATTACATCCCCGTTAGTGTGCAGAGGGCTAACCATGTCCTCACGCACACTTTACGGGTGCATCATATTCCTACGGCGTGAGTGTCATTCTGTCTGTTTATTTGTGGGGTTTTCTCAGGACCTAAGTAACGGACGGGCAGAACAGACTTCACGCTTTTTTCGTATCTATATGTCTCAGCTGGCATTTTGATTCGTCAGAGCGGCTATTTCGCCGACGAATCAAAAAGCTTATGCTGGAATCAGCTAAGGTAATGATGAGTCAAAAATGTTTAATACGACCACTTGATGTCGCTCTTCTGCTCAGCCAGGGGGTGACCCCCTCCTTTATCTTGTTGCGAAATGAATAACCAGCGTATGATACAATGGTTTCCCATGCAGGTGAATCCTGAGCAGGAGCAGCCAGTACGCCAGGCGCTTGAGCGCTATGGCATGGAGTCGTTTCAGACGTCCATGGTGCCAGGACTCATCTTCGTTCATAGCTCAAGAGAGTGGTTGACCACCCTGAAGAATACCGATTCAGCCCTCTTCTCCCTGCGCTTTATGAATATCCATCAGAAGGAACGCCCTGGGGGTATGGCCGTCACGACCATTTGTGACCGCGAAATGGAGAACTTCATCAAGGCCGAGACGCTGTCCGATCCCGATCAGCAGCGCATAGCCCTGACATGGACTGACTTCCTCGGTCAGGAGCATCGGCGAGTCCGTATCATGCAAGGCCCCTTCATGGGCGTCGAAGGCGAGGTGAAACGCATTGGCCGTCATCGCATCGTCGTTGCGCTCCTCCGCGAGGCGCAGGTTGCCGTGGGCATCACCCACATCCCTCCTGCATCGCTGGAGTTCATCTAATCCCTACCCGCAAGATCCTCGCCCTGACAGGCGAGTCTACGATATCCTGCTGTGAAGCAGTTATTTTAGTCTAAAATCATTTTTACGGGCAGGCCACAACACTACTCTCGGCCTGCCCTTTTTTGTTGCATAAGATTTCTTATGGATTTGAATAGAAAAATCCTGCTGTGAGGCAGCATATTTATATTAAATCGTTATAAGGACGGGCTGGCTCCCGTTACTCTCGTAACTTACCTTGGGAGTCAGCCCTTTTATCAAACAACCAAACTTTATGAAAACAGCATTAATTACTGGTGTTACTGGTCAGGATGGAAGCTATCTGGCCGAGTTTTTGTTGGAAAAAGGATATGACGTGCATGGAACCATCCGCAGAAGTTCTGTGGACTTCCGTGAGCGCATAGCACACTTGGAGGGTACCCCTCATTTCCATCTGCATTATGCAGACCTGGGTGATTCGATGAGTGTGCTGGGCGTGATAGGTAAGGTACGCCCTAATGAGATATATAATCTGGCAGCACAGAGCCATGTGCAGGTCAGCTTTGACTCTCCGGAGTTTACAGCTGATGTGGATGCCGTAGGTGTCCTCCGCATCTTGGAGGCAGTTCGCCAGTTGGGTATGGTAGAGACCTGTCGTATCTATCAGGCATCTACCTCAGAACTCTATGGTAAGGTAGAGGAAGTTCCTCAGAACGAGAACACACCTTTCCATCCCTATAGCCCATACGCTGTTGCTAAGCAGTATGGCTTCTGGATTGTGAAGGAGTACCGCGAGGCTTACAACATGTACTGCTGCTCAGGCATATTGTTCAATCACGAGTCTGAGCGCCGTGGTGAAACATTTGTAACTCGTAAGATAACATTGGCTGTAGCGCGTATTTCTCAGGGCGTACAGGATTGTCTGTATTTGGGTAACATGGATTCTTTGCGTGACTGGGGCTATGCCAAGGACTATGTAGAGTGCATGTGGCTCATTCTTCAGCAGGATAAACCTGAAGACTTCGTGATTGCTACAGGTGTTCAGCACTCTGTCCGTGAGTTCACGGAACTTGCTTTCAAACATGCTGGTATTGAGTTGAAGTTTGAGGGCGAAGGCATCAATGAAAAGGGTATTGTAGTAAAAGGCCCTGAAAACTTGATTGGTAAGGTCGTTGTCGCTGTTAGCGAGGACTTCTATCGTCCTACCGATGTCGTTAACCTTTGGGGCGATCCCACAAAGGCAAAGGCCAAGCTGAAGTGGAACCCCAACAAAACAAGTTTCGAGGAGTTGGTGAAGATCATGGTTGAACACGATATCGCTAAGGTGGCCGCTGAGGGCGCAGCCGCCAAAGTTCGCACCAACCTGGCAGAGTATCTGGAGAAGGGTATTGTGAAGTAACGGTTAACAGTTAACAAGTTAACATTTTAACATCGCTCCAGGCACATCTGGGGCAAGCCCAGATAAGCCTTCCGCTATAATAGGAACAGCCGGATGCCCGCAAGGGCGGGCATCCGGCTGAATCCAATAAGCGGCAGAGCCACACAAATAAGATAAGAACGGAAGATGAATAATGCAAGGTAAGCATCCAATCCCTTTTTAGGTGGTCTAGGATATAGTTATTACCTTTGTGCCATTAATTCAAAATTTGAGATTATGGCAGTAAGTATTAAAGACATTGAAACGCTGTGGAAGAGGTATCAGGAGGATGGCTGTAAACGAGGGATCTCGGTCGCCAAATTCTTCGAGTCCAATGGCGTTCCGTATCACACATTTGAAAAGTGGTACATTTAGAGTTCCTTGAGGAACGGCTCTAATGCGAGGTGAAATTCTATGGAACGGGAGCAGTATCAAAAGCAGATAAAGGATCTTCTTCAAGCCGTTGAGACTCTCTTGAAGTCCAATAATGCAATGGGTGAAAGAGTGGCTCAATTGGAGAAGATAGCCGAGGACTATGAGGACTTGAAGGCAGAGAATGCAAAGCTGAAGGGCGAGCTCGCTATGCGCAAACGTGCTCAGTATGGCAAAGGTAGCGAGAAGAATGTTACCGAGGGCAGGAGTGATTATGAGCTCATTGCCCAAGAGGTATTAGGTTAAAAACGTATAAAAACAACAAAATCCAATTACCTTATGATTTCCCAGAACCCCAGCAAATGCTGGGGCTAAGGCTTATGGCAAAAAGGGGTTGGATGCTTAGTGTGCTACGAAGACATGCAAACATATAAGATGGCAACTTAGATGAAGTGTACGTCTGTAACTTTCAAAGAGATGGTAGTAGGCCTACCGTATTCGATATGCAGGTATTGATTACAAACCACTTTGTGCTGCTTAAAGGGAAACTGATAGGTAGTGAGCGACAAATGGAAGCCTTCTGAAAAGTTGGCAAGGTGAGTGACAAGGAGATGAATGCAAATGAATCATTTATGAAGCATCGTTACCAATAAAGTCTCATCAGAACCAGGATGTTAAGCGAATCATGGGATAATGACTGGAGAAACCTGCTTACTGCCAGTTGGATGAGCGGTGTAGAGATGACATGACCTTGTTGCAGGCTCTTTGAAGGAACGTAGGAAGCAGACTTGGAATGTAAATGGAAAATATTGAAAGCACACCACGCAAGATAGAAAGTACAAATGTCCAAGTCTGTGGCGGACTACCTCGTAGTAGTGAAGAAATCATTGTAATGATGATGGAGCAAAGGGGGTAGCGTGCTTAGCCAGATTTAAAGTTCAACTTAAGCAATTAAGAAGGAAACGATGAACGCGGCAAAACCATTTGATATTGACAAACGGTTGATATATGAAGCCTATAAGAAGGTAAAGTCAAATCGTGGGAGCGCAGGAATAGATGGTATTAGTATGGAAGAGTTTGACAAAGACCTCTCTAATAATCTGTACCGTCTATGGAACCGTATGAGCTCCGGAAGCTACATGCCCCAATCAGTGAAGCTGGTAGAGATACCAAAATCGAATGGAGGGAAGCGCCCTTTGGGCATCCCAACCATATCAGATAGAATAGCACAGATGGCTGTGGTTCTTTCCATCATGCCCTCGCTTGATGCAATCTTTCATGAAGACTCATATGGCTACCGTCCAAACAAATCTGCACACGATGCCATAGCCAAGGCTCGTGAGCGATGCTTCAAGTATGCATGGGTGTTGGATATGGACATAAGTAAGTTCTTTGATACCATAGACCATGAGCTGTTAATGAAGGCAGTTCGCATCCATGTCAAGGAAAGATGGATGCTCCTTTACATTGAGCGATGGCTGAAAGTCCCTTATGAAGATAAGGAAGGCAATAGGACGGAGCGAATGATGGGAGTTCCCCAAGGTTCTGTAATAGGTCCAGTTCTTGCAAACTTGTTCCTGCACTACGTGTTTGACAAGTGGATGCAGATAAATCATCCCCAAATCCCTTTTGAGAGATATGCTGATGACACTATCTGCCATTGTAGTACGGAGAAGGAAGCCAAAGATATGCAAGAGGTCATTAGCAAAAGGCTATCAGAATGTCATCTGACTCTGAATAGTGACAAGACAAAGATTGTATATTGCAAGAATGCCAATAGAAAGATGAAGTATGCAAATATTTCGTTTGACTATCTTGGTTACACGTTTCGTCCCAGAAAAGCAATGAATACAAAGAATAAGACCCTATTTACAAACTTTAGTCCAGCCATCAGTAAGAAGTCGAGACAGAAGATTCATGAGATTGTAAAATCGTGGAAATTGTCGAGTAAGCTAACGATGAGCTTGAAGGAGATAGCAAGTTACGTCAACCCTATCATACGTGGTTGGGTAGCCTATTACTCCAAATTCAACAAGACGGAGTTCAGAAAGGTAACGCAGTATCTGAACGAAAGTCTTGCACGATGGATGAGACGTAAGTTCAAGAGCTTGAATAGATATTTTGGCACAGCCATAAGGGCACTTGCAAAGACATCAAAGAAGCAGCCAAATCTATTTGCTCATTGGGGGTATGGCTATCGTCCAAGTCTGAAGTATGTCAATTGAATTATTAACAAATAACAAATGAGTTAAGCACGAAGAGCCGTGTGACGGGAGACTGTCAAGCACGGTTCCGTGAGAAGGGAGGGTGAAAGTCCCTCTCCTTACTCGACCAAGAAATATTGTGACACATAAGATTTACCAATCAGTCCTGTCTGCTTCAAAACAAAGGCTAGATAATGTTGATGTTATACGTACAATACTTATTGTGCTGCTTGTGTTTTATCATTCATTTGCGATATATTCTGGAGGTTGGCCTTCTATCGAGGGCTTTCCAGATATTAAGGTTTATTGGTTTCTTGACAAGTTGTCTTATGCTTTTATGCTTGAGACATTTGTGTTCATCTCTGGATTTATTCTAGGATATCAAGTACGTACGAAAGGTGAGGATAAAATAAGAATAGCATATCTTTCCAAGAGCAAATTTAAAAGATTGATTCTTCCATGTGTATTATTCAGTTTTGCATATATTTGCTTATTTCTAGACATAAGGCAGCCATTATTGTATACAATATATGATGTGTTTAATGGCGTTGGGCATATGTGGTTTCTTCCAATGTTATTTTGGTGTTTTCTTTTCATTGGGATAGTTGAAAGAATAAAAATGCCCCCAGCCACAATAATTATCAGCTCATTATTTCTTTCTATACTTCCTTATACAACACTCCCGTTTAGACTTCATCTGACATTATATTATTTTCCTTTCTTCTATGTTGGATATTATTTGAAAAAGAATAATGTTATACTAGAATGGTTGTATAGACTTAAGATAGTGATATCGTTATTGATAACATTTCTTCTACTTTTCACATCAATGACGTACGTTAGTATGCATATAGAGATCTGGGGGGGTAAAAAACTTGTTCACAGAAACAGTGTGCAATATGTGTCAGTTCGTTTATTCTTCAATAGGTTTGATTATGTTATTGTCAATGGTGGGATTTATACTTAAGTGTTGTAGAGGAACTATTTCTTCTTCAGTGATAAAGTTTGGAAATTTATGCTTTGGGGTATACCTTTTTCAGCAGTTTTTTCTGATAGCATTGTATAATGAAACTTCATTACCGTCGCTATTAGGTGCCTATTGGTTGCCTTGGGTGGGTTTTATTGTTACACTTTTTGCTTCAATTGTTTGTTCTACTCTTGTCAGAAAAACTACAATTGGACGTTTAATTATATAAAATTGATATAAGTGTAAGCTGTCAATTTTGACTTCTTGTGTATGAAGAAGAAAAATGATACTTTTGGCCTCGTTTTAAGAATGAGCAATATGTAAATACAAAATGCAATAGACTGAATGCGGAAACTATTTTTATTGATATACATAGCATCTATATATATTTTGATTTGTGTTACGTCATGTAGTCATAATGACAATATATCAGATGACAAGGCTATATGCTTAAACTATATAGATATTAATAAGGATACTATTTTCCTTTCTGATAGTACAACAAACTCAATAGAATTTAAACTTCATTCTACAAAACAAAATTTAAATGTAAAAACAGACAGTACCCAAACAGGTATAGATATATTATCAACTACGGAGGGCGATATTAGTACTACTCTATATAAATTACAAAATATTGAAATAATGTTAGATAGAGACGGGACTACTTTATACAGAGCATATATCAAGGACTTAGGTCTATCAAATAATTATAATGAAGATGCTATATTGAGAGTTAGGTGTGTAGACGAGGATAATAATGAGTATACGTTGGAGAAGAAGTTCCATGTGAAATACTGCGTAGAAACAGGACTCCCTATATTGTATATAGAAACACCCGAAAAACAGATAATACAAAGTAAAACCGAATGGATTAAAAATGCGGAATATAAGTTAATAGCTCCTCATGATGCAGTTTTGTCAACAGGGAAATTAAGTATAAAAGGGCGCGGTAATTCATCGTGGAATTTCCCCAAAAAGTCGTATTCGCTTAAATTTAGTGAAAAGGTAGAATTATTGGGGATGCCTCAAAACAAGAGGTGGGTGCTTCTTGCAAACTGGATGGATAGAACACTTCTTAGAAATACCGTATCTTTTGAAATAGCTCGCAAGACAAATATAGATTGGATACCACGTGGTCAATTCGTTGATGTTGTACTAAATGAGGAAAGAGTTGGCAATTATTTTATATGCGAACAAATAAGGGTTGACAATAATCGGGTAAATGTGTCAGAATTGTCCAAAAATGATATTGATGATGAAATCATAACTGGCGGCTATCTACTAGAACTCGATACAAATTTTGATGAGAAAATAAAGTTTAAATCAGCAATATATCAGTTGCCTTATATGATAAAATCGCCAGATGAAGATAATTGTAATGATAAACAGATCGATTATATTTATAATTATATTGCGGAGTTTGAGAAATGTTTGTCGGACAGTGTTCGTATTATGAGGGGGGATTATCGTGAATATATAGATGTAGAAAGTTTTATCGATTATTGGATAGTGAATGAATTGGCAGAGAACAACGAACCCGGTCATCCTAAAAGTTTCTATATGTATAAAGAACGTGGTCAAAAGTTAAAAGCTGGACCAGTATGGGATTTTGATTGGAAGACATATGTGTTATGGAAAACCAATGATTTTTCTTGTATGAAAGCTATTTATTATCAGAGACTTTTTATAGACCCACTCTTTGTAGCAAAAGTAAAACAACGATGGGATGAAATAAAACCTGAATTGCAGACCATCCCCGATTATATAAGAAAAGAAGCAGAACTTATAAGGTTGTCGGAAGCAAAGAACCACAGGCTATGGCCAATTAATATTGTAGATTGGCAAGTGAATGAAGATTTTGATTTGACATTTGATCAATCTGTAACAAGGTTAATGAATTCTTTTATATTGAAAATGCATTGGTTAGACGAATATTTAAACAAAAGAAATATATGAAAATCAAAAGTATTATTGAAGTTATTAAGGGTGACGAGCCATTTATGTGGTCCATATGTAGAAAGTACCCGTTTTTATTTTCAGATCGTTATTATTTGAAGCAGATGTTTAGGGCTTATGAAGGGTACACTCCTTCATTTGAGAATCCGAAGTCCCTCAATGAAAAAATGCAATGGCTCAAATTGTACAATCGACAACCTATCTATACTACTATGGTAGATAAGATTGAGGCTAAGGATTATATTTCATCTATTGTAGGGGCACAGTATATCATACCAACGTTAGGCGTTTGGAATAATCCTGATGAAATCGATTTTGAAAAATTGCCAAATCAATTCGTTTTAAAGTGTAATCACAATTCCCACCTGGGGCTAATTGTGTGTAAAGATAAGGCAACGCTAGATATAAATAAAGCAAAAGAAGAATTAAGGGCTGGACTTAAGCAGAATTTCTTTTTATGGGCAAGGGAATGGCCTTACAAGAATGTAAAAAGGCGAATTTTAGCAGAAGAATATATAGAGAATAAGAAAAAGACACCTCTTATTGATTATAAGTTCTATTGTTATAATGGGGAGCCTCAGTATTTTATGTGCTCAATTGGTGAAGCTGACCATCATCCAATTAACCACAAGTTTGGGATGGATCTTAAGTCGGTTGATTATTTATTTAAGGCTAAGCCGGCTTTGAGCGAAAAAGATGTCGTTATTCCGGATAATATCCAAGAAATGATTGATGTAGTAAAGCAGTTATGTAAAGGAATTCCTCATATTCGAGTGGATTTATATAACGTAGATGGTCGTATCTATGTGGGTGAATTGACTATGTTTAGTAATGCAGGTTTCTATAATATACAATCAAAAGAATATTCGGACTATTTAGCAAGTCTTATTGACATTGATGCGATTAAAATCCAGAATGGGAAATGAAGATAGTTGGAATAGATCTCGATGGCACTCTTTTAGGGGAAGGTACAGTTATTAGTGAATACGATAGAAGAACCCTCGAACTGTTGTGTTATAAAGGGATTATTATTATCATAGTCTCTGGAAGACACAAAAACGAGGTTGATTCAATCCTTGATAATAACAGAATTAGGATACCACTTTGGATAGTTGCTAATGATGGCCTTTATGTTTATAATGCCAGTAATCAAATGGTGAAAACATTTGACTTCCTTCATAAGGATGATTTGGTTTCTATTAGTAAACAAATTAAGCATCGCCCCCTTTTGTTTTATACCCAAAATGAAGATTTCCGTTTATGTCCGTTTTCCATATCTTTTTTATTAAAAAGTCTATTTAACAGCAATCGCGGGTGTGTTTTATCACCATTAACTTTGAGTTCTGATATATTAATTGAAAAAATCGCATTATGGCCTTTTAAGATAGGTGAAAAGTTAATAGATCTTCAGCAGTATTATACTGTTCATAAGTTGAATAATGGAAGAGTGGAAATACTACACAAGAATGTAAATAAATATAACGCAATTAAATATGTGCTTGGTTTACTTCAAATTTCAGAAGCTGAATTAATCTATTTCGGTGATGATGAGAATGATATTGAATGCTTCGAGCAATTGCCTAATTGTGTCGCTATGGGGAATGCTCTTCAAAAGTTGAAAGATTTAGCCTTTTTTACTACCCTTAATTCCGCAACACTTTGATTTAACTTTATTTATAAGTTCCTGAGCAACAAAAAGTTGCTCAGGATTTTGCCATGTCAGATTTTTCACTTATCTTAGTGTTGCAAATCAAAACAAGCGTAA
>Ga0256404_1013846_pt1 | contig 10088 bp, 9 predicted proteins | sample RumenRJG_01DNA_FD_185990 | JGI IMG/M metagenome (GOLD analysis project Ga0256404, IMG submission 185990) | Bovine rumen microbial communities from Lethbridge, Alberta, Canada - RJG_01 | ecosystem: Host-associated > Mammals > Digestive system > Stomach > Rumen | place: Canada: Alberta | collected...
TTTATCATCATACTAACCTATTAATCTCCGCTTCTAAAGTCGCTATTGACTCCATGATCTTATCAAATGATGGTTTCTTACCATAAATCATATCTTTCATGTGGTCATAATCTATGCTCAAATCTTTAATTGCCGCATCGCTGGGGACAAGTCTTACTGTGCCGATTTGTGCGGTCTCATAAGAAGCATTCCTGGCATAATAGAATTTGAGCTTGAATCTCACATCCTGCTCCAACAGTTCTTTTCGAGCGAAAGCCCTTTCTTTCACTTCACTATGTCCCATCTGGTATAAATCATAATAGTGCCGGGCATAACGGGACGGGATTCCTTTTTGTTTATATGACGCCGCTGTTTTATGTAAGATTGTGACTTTCTCCCAGAATGTTCTTTCAGCATCCACTGTAGGCACAATGGTTTCTGGCTGTTGGATTATTCCTGGAAACTGTTCGGCTAAAGTCGATGTGATTGCTACAGGATGTGAAGGCACCCACTCTGCCAGCGGTCCTATTTCCAGCCTAATCTCCTGTCTCAGATAGTCTGTGTTAAACACATGAGGATAGAAGAAATTTACTGTGCATTGATCCTTATCATTTGGGTCCATTCTCACAGTCACAATTCGACCGATCATGTCGCTCAGATCCCGTCCCATCTGAGGAACAAGCGTTCTTGTTAAGAACTCCGAAGCATCAGCCACGACTTTTTTGTGGAACTTATCCTGCTGTGTCCTGGAACGCTCCTCCCATGGTTCATGAACGCCATAGCCAAGAAGCCGCCAATCCATGATGAGATCTATGTCCTCGGAGAATCGCTCTATTGCGTGATACGCTTTACTTAGGCTTGTACCGCCCTTAAAGACGAATGACTTAGGCCATGGCGACTTATGAAACAGATAGTCCAATGTAAAGCATACCCAGAAATCCTTTTCAACGATTGCAGGATTCCTAATGTTCGCTTTTTCAGCAGCGTTCCCAAACAGTACTTCCCGCTCAGTAGTGCTTGATTTTGCAATCGTGATCATTTCTGCTTCACCTCACATATATTTTTTATTATTCTGTAGATCCATCCTGATGCGGTTCTCGCTTCCTTCAACAGGATTTCCTTATCCTCAGCCGTAAGAACAGTCGAAAAGCGATTCATTTGTTCTTGAGTAATGTTTCCCTTTCCAATAGCACGAATTCCCTGAATGACCATTACAGTCATCGATGAATAACCGTTTATTTCCCTCGGCATAACATGCTTAAATTTCAAAGGTGTTTTTCCAATCATGTAATCCCGATAAGGGCCATCACTCACATATTCCCACTCATTCGGTACCTGTGTAGAAATGTGCAGGTAGTTTAGAGCTGTATCTCCGGACGGAGCAATGTTCCAATTAAAACGGCGTGCCAACGCATCAGCAATTTTGTCAACCCTCGGAACTCCATATTCTTGAATCAACTGACTGTATGCCGGTTTGTCATAGATTCCATTCATTACCCGGCGGATCCCGCCGCTCTTTTCAATGCGGAAGAGTGCCTGGCTGACAGAATTGGCATCTGCAACATCAAGAAAATCTGACGCAGAGAAAGCGGTGCCATATGGATACCTCATGATTCGTTCTTCGATCTGTGATTGGTATTTGGGTCTTTCGCTCATCAACCTGCCCTCCTTCTTCGTAAATCAAATTATATGATTTTATTTACGAAAAGTCAAGCCCTATATCGGAATCCGACGTTTATTTTGTAAAATATTCTATGCTATTTTCTTTACAAATATCGAAGTGAACAGTTTTAGGATTACAAAGAAGGCATCTTTTATGCAGATTTCGAGCAATTCAAAAAACAACACTGAATCTCTATTGTCTTTGGATCGTACAAAACAAACTTTTCCTATTCCCATTTTGGTCAGAAGGTGCCTGATCCGCTCCTCAACACTCATATTGTCCAGATACAGTATCTCCCCGTAATTGGCCATAAGCATGACTTTCTTAAGAATATTTCACCTGCTTTGCATAGGCTGAAATTCATTATACCGGTTGCTCAACGGTAGCGGAATCGCTGCTCAACGCCGCCAGTTCCACTGCTCAATTCGTTCGGTTGTGATGTTCGTTCTGGGGCAGAATACCGCACAACATGGCGGCACAACTAATGGCGACTTTTCCACCATCTGATCACCTTAATTGCGCGGTATTTCATAATTCATACTTGCATGCTCAGAGCGGAAGTATTGAGACCCATTCATCTGAAAGCGGCCTCCTAACATTCCTTAGGAGATCGTATACAGGTTTTTTATCATCTCCAACGAGGCCATCAACGCATTGGGCTCGTTGTACTGGGAATAATCCGCGTTTCTGGCCAATTCTTCCATCTTCTGAAGCGTCCTCCTCCGTTCTTTGCTCTCTCCCGTGAAACACGTATGCCTGAAATGGGTAAACAACAGCCCGAAATACGCTTCCTGAAACTGTATCTCGTCCGGGTATTGGCGCGACCACGCTTCCGCTTTAGCGATGATTTTCCTCGGCACGTCCTGAACGGGAATCGGCGCATCATAGTTCAAGTCGCTCGTCACAGCATAAGCCAACCGAACTGCTTTGGATTTCGGATAATCGTTCAGGCAATGCTTTATCTTCTCGTATTCCTGTGGGAGCTTCTCTCCCCGGGTTTGATGGGCGATTCCATAGCGATTCGCGGCGGTCGTCGCCAGAATGTCGGCCACCTCTGCAATGCCATGTTTTCTGTAAACCTTCTCCAGGAATTGCTCCAGTTCCGCGATCTTATCGAGGTCTCCGCATTGTCTGATCCAATCCAGGTAATCCTTTGCCGCTGGCATGGCAGTTTGGCACAGTGCCTCGTCGTCCGGATATTGCTCCAGGAATCCTTCGATGGTTGCCCAGTCCTCTTCTATCTCAGAATCCTTCTTGTGGTAAAGCTTCAGCCGCATCATATGCGCTCTGTTTTCACAGCACAGCCTTCCAAGGCCGTCGTTTTCAGGCAGCTCTGCCAAGACGCCTTCGCAGCGCTCCATAAAAGCCTTGAAAAGCTTCAGATCAGCCGAGTTGTACAGGCCGACTGCGTATGCCTCCAGCGCACCGTTGATCTCATCCCGCACATTCCCCTCAATTTGGTCGATGTACTCAAAGAATCGCATGGCGCTTTCGTATAGCCCTGCGACTTTATCCCTCTCCGTGATCACCACGGCGATACGCCGCCACAGCTCCAGTTCAAGTCTTTGATAGCAGCGCGTAGCTTCAGTTGAAATCATGTATTTTTCAATCTCGCTATAATCCTCAATCGACCTCAAATTCATCATCAAGCCGGCGTAGTATTCAAAATGGTTCAATATCTCCCTGGGTGGCGTCACAAGCATCGTCTCGAATATTGGCTCGTTCGGCCAATCCTCCATCGCCCTGGTAAGGAAGCCATAGAACTCCAGGATGGAATTGGCCCGTGTCAGCCGCGCGAATCGGTGATAATCACGGCTGTTTATCGCATAGGCGACAATATAGGCGCGGATGATACCCGGGAACAGCGGCTCGATGATCCAGGCGTGATCCGGCATGCGCTCGTATTTCTCAATTCTTCTGCGTCGAACCTCTTCCCGCCTTGCAAGCTCTTCTCCCGTAGCGACGCCCGCCCCCTCCAGCAGGTTCAGATATACCTCGTCAGGATCTGCGTCCAGTTTGATATAGGGGGTGAAAAATTCAAAGCGCTCGTCCTCGTCCAGCTTTGCCATGAAGGTCTCGTGTTCATGACCTTCTCTGTCCGGCTGTGGATTATAAAAAGCCTCCATGATGGGGTTCGGCTCATCCCCGGTGTCAATGCATTCGTCCATGCTGATGAACAGGTCTTCAAAGGAATTCCCGTGGCCAGGAATGGCGCTTTTGTCGTCGCAAAAGCCGATCAGCCTTTGACAATCGCCCTCCAGATAGTTCTCGCCATTGACATCTGTGAGGTTAAACCTTTCAATGGCACACGCCACCGCCAGGCAGCGAACATATGAATTGACGATATCCCTGTCCCCCAGCACAGCTTCCCAGCGGCGCATCTCCTTTCCAATGAATTCCCTGAGCAACTCCTTTGCACCGCTGAAGGCCAGCACACCGCCCTTGCTGATCCACACCTCGATAAAGATGTTTAAGAACAGCGGCCGATAGCAGGCCGAATCCACCGATTCCCGGTATGCCTTTTGAATGGCAGCGCCTGTATCCGCTATTGACGCCCTGCACTTATCCACAAAGGAATCGTCTGGCAGCAGCGGAAGAAACGCCTTCAGGTATGCCGCAATATACTTGCTTTCGTCCGCCCGTGAGAGCGCTGAGACCGACAAAGCGGGTTCGTCGTATTCACTCGCTTCCAATTCAAGCCTTCCAGCAGGCGTACAGAAACGTTTGAGCTCCGTCAGCCAATCGCCATCCGCGTGGTTGCAGCGGCGTTCTATGAACAAGATTCTCAATTTGAATAGGCTGCCGGAAAAGCGGTCAAGCAGCGCCTCGACCGTCTCCCCGACCTTGCTTTCCTCGCCCAATATGTAGTCAAAGACGATAACCGTGTCAGTGAATGGTACAAAGTCACGCGCCGCGTCGGCATCCTTTCGCGCAAAGCAGCCAAACCAATGGGCGGGCAGGCGCGAGAGCCACTCCAGAACCAGGCGACTCTTTCCCGATCCACCCTCGCCACAAACCACCCACCAAGCGGTCGAGTCGCCGCTTTCGGCAAAGGCATTCAGCCGATTGAACTCCGATGTCCTCCCGACGAAGGCACTAAAGCGGTTTGAAAAGTGCATGCGCCCAAAGGCAGACGTCGCCGTTTTGCGTGCGATATAGGGATTGACGGAGACGAAGCGCTTGAGATTCAGTCGATTCTTCAAACGACATATGGCAAGCTCTTCCATAAATGCGGGAAGGTCGCCATATTCATCCCCATAGAACACCGGCACGGCGTTGGGCGGTAAATTGGGCACACCGTCGTCCTCGCGCATCAGATAGAAATACGGAACGTCACTCACACCCAGCTTGTCCACGATGAAGGACATGAAGCTCGACAGATTGGGGTCCTCCACCGTGCCCCCGCAGCCAACGATGATGATGGTTCGCGTGCCGAGCAGTTGCTGAATAAACTGCGCCCCTGCGTTCGACAATATAGCGTCGTACTGAGCGTTATCCGCGATGATATCATCAACGCCATGCGTCGGATCGTAGGCACCGTGCAAATGAATGACCCTGTTTTCTGCCTTGTTTGATAAAACGGACAGTATCTGCCCGGGTGATTGATGGGTGACGCTATCAGCCTTGATCGCCGCTTCAATCAGCAGGTCATAATTCGTCGTGGCAATCCGATCGCCGGATCGCCATATGTTGTTCAGCGCTCTCGCCAGCTCTGCATTGGCGGGGCACAGACAGCCAATGGTCGCGTCCATGAACGGCCTGTACTGGTTCTTCCCTTTGAGGGTTTTCAACAGATATCCGGCGGCATTGATCAGCTCACTCGTGGACCATGCGCCCATGGCCCGGTCCAATTCATCCTGTTCTTCTGCCGATAAAAAGGCCTTCCCCGCAAGGATCCACCGGGGCCAGCTCAACACATGGTTCCCCAAAGCCATGGAAGCCCCCGCACCGCAAAGGTAGACGATTTCATTCCTGCCTTCGCACGCCCGCATCAATTCGGGATAATCCGCAATCGCTTTAACTGGCATAATCCTTCCCCGCTACAGTTTCTGAATATCGAATGCTTCGCCATTTTATGGCTGCGCCTTCCATTACCCCTATCAGCATAACATATTAATCGCGTCTTTCATAGCTATTTCCACAATTTTCTTGATTTTTCATACGAGTCCGAAAGCGCTCTCGTTGCAATGATTATACATTTTAAATTCACCCATCAATTAACAGTTCTTCCAAAATCGAAGGTTGCACCACTTTCTACCTATTATATGTAAACCGAGAATTGGCCATTGATATGTGATTAGTTTGTGATTCTTGGTTCAATCACACTGTATTCATAATGGTTGGCGCGCTTTTCAAGGCCAACCCTTAAATTTTCGTGTGATTCTGCCCCATGGAAGTTGGGCTGTCGCCTCACAGGATTCATGTATATACAAACAAAAGGTTCCATTGGACGTATTCTTCCCGCTTCACAGTGTCCAAATACTTACCTGCCCGCATATCTCTCTGGCAATAGTATATTTCCAGAATTCTTCTCTTTTGCTTGACTTTATATCACTGTAGTGATATAATCGAAACGAATGGAGGGTTTGCGCAGTGGACAGACTGATTACCGTCTATCACGGATCAAAGCAGATTGTGGAGGTTCCCGCCTTCGGACTCGGCAGAAAGAACAACGACTTCGGCCTGGGCTTCTACTGCACCGAGAGCATTGATCTTGCGAAGGAATGGGCTGTCTCCTCGCTGAACGAAGGTTTTGCAAGCCGCTACACATTGGACACGGAATATCTGAATATCCTGAACCTGAACAGTCCCGACTATACGATCCTCAACTGGATGGCTGTTCTCGTGAGTCACCGCCTGTTCAGCATCAAGACCCCCGTTGCAAGGCGGGCAAAACAATATCTGATCGAGCACTTTGGCATCAACGTGAACGCTTACGATCTGATCATCGGGTACAGGGCAGATGACTCCTATTTCGACTATGCGGAGTCTTTTCTGAATAACGCAATCACCGTCGAGCAGTTGTCCCGCGCCATGCAGCTGGGGAAACTCGGCGAGCAGATCGTCATCAAGTCAAAGTTCGCGTTCTCAAAAATCAAATACGAGGGCTTTGAAGTTGCAGAAAAAGACATGTACTATGTCCTTCGCAAGGCCAGAGACGATGAAGCCAATCAAAACTATCTGGACATCCTGGAGGAAGAAGCTGACGGTCTTTATATCCAGGACATCATCAGAGGAGGCGTTTCAAATGGCGATGCGCGCATACCAAGAAATCTATCTGAATAAGGCGCAAACCGCGCTAGGAGACGCATTCGACTACGCCATCAACACTTGCCATATCCCCGGCTCGGATTTCGTTAAACTCTTTACCGCGAGTTCCGTCAGCAGGCGAATGGAAAACGGCGAGCCTGCGCTCCTGGCTGGGAAAAGCGGGATCGAGATCGCTGCTGATGTGTTACTCGAAACGACCGGTAAACCGCCCGAAGCCGATCCGCAGGAACACCTCGGACGTACACAGGAATACTGGATAGGATGGGCGGTCTGCTACTATCAGTGGTTTTCTGCACGAAGCTACAGCGACATCTTCAATGTCTTTTCCTACGAAGATCTGGCGAATATGTACTATACGCTTCACGAAGCAGACATCACGAAATTTGTGGACATCGCGGATGAAAGGATACACGCGCATTTCAAAGATACCAACCTAAAACGCATCCGTAGCGCTTACGGGTGCACACAGGCCGAACTTGCAAGGCGCTCCGACGTTACGCTCCGCTCGATCCAGATGTATGAGCAAAAAAACAAGGACATCAACAAAGCAAGTGCTGCTGCTCTCTATCGCATCTCAAAAGTTCTGGGTTGCAGCATGGAAAGCCTGCTTGAGAAATAAATATGCGATTTTCATAGAAGATTCGAGGAAATAATTGCATTTTTCATAGGAGAAAAGTAAAAGGTAGCTCATTGGTCTTCAGCCATTTCGGCTTCCATCCGTTTCTTCATCGCGATTTTCGTCATTCGGATGCTGGCATTTTCGTATTCCTCGCTGCTGATCGAGCAAATTATTGACTTCGGTCCTTCTATCGTTCTTGGGAGCATTTGATATACTTCTTCCTTGGAGATTTCATCGATGATTTCTCCCTTGACAATCGTGTCCCATCCGTAGCCAATAGGGTCCAGCGCCGGCATTATAACATATGTCCCAACGCGGTATTCCACTACCGCACAATAAATATATGCCCGGCTCCAGCCTTGCCCAAGCACAAGATAGTAACGTATTTTCCTGGTACGAAGGTTACTATCCATCTTTTTATCCTCCATAAAGTACTCTTCACGGAAACTGGCCTACGGCAATCTCACCTTCCATCCGATTTTTTCTGCTCTTCACAATACATCGTCAGTTGTCGGAATTATGATAATAAAGACTTATCATAGCATTTATCCCTTCAATGTATTGTATTCCTTTTGCTGCCATTTGATCAACAGCAACCTCTGTATTAAACCATTTGTCAATATTTCTTCAAAGATATATAACTTCATCCCTATCGATTTTTTGTTCAGTTCCATAATAGGAGTATGGTTCCGTCAGTGCATATATTGATACTCTTCGATTAGGAAACTCGTTTTCGCCAGGAAAATACGCAATAAATAAATCTGATTCTTCAGATAATATTCTACCATTCTTCAAGTAGTCCATTCTGTATCGATATTTATATATCCCTGGTTTAGTATACTCCATAGATAGAAAAAACCAATCTATGCCACCTCCATCCAAAATAACGCTACTTCCAGAAGGAGTATATACATACGATTCAGTAAATAATGGTTCTAAATAGTCATCATCACCACAATAGACTAACTCATTATTTGATGGATAGCTTTTAATTGTCCCGTAATATATGTGATCTTCTATCATGCCGTCCCCGCCATCAGTCTAGTTTACTGTAAAGAGTACCGGATTAACATCTTCATAGTCAACAACCTCAATGCTAATCCGCTTTATACCGTTTTGAGATTCAGTTTCGTTTTGTGTATAAAACCTAATATTCGCATATTTATTATTGTCCATAGTTGAAATTACCGGGTATATTCTTCCATTATAATAGGCACAATTATATATGTACCCGTCAGACCAATCAAAGTCATCATAACGAATAATATCTGGAAGTGACGGAGGAAATATCAGATAACAAACTAGAAATAGGACAAGAAAAAACAAAGCAACAAAACCAAAACACACGATCATCTTCTTTAGCTTTTTGTGTTGATCCTGTGGGGTTTTTGAAAGCCAATAAAACACAGCAGCGAAAAAGATACAAAGAATTAGAAAAATGAGCAATCCCACTCTATAGCCTTGATATTCCTTGATGCGATTTTCATAAAGCGCAGATGCAAAAACAATAGATATTAATATCGTTAGAGATGCAATAGATAGTTTTTTCATTTTATCTTCCAAAGTGAATCCCTCCACAATTTACTAACACTCTTAAGGGCTTAACTTCAATACGAAATGTCAAGCTATCCTTGGTGGAAGTTTTTAATCCCAAAACAAATCAAACCCTTGAACCATACTTGTGCCGGTTCAAGGGAATCGCTTTACTGGCTTATCATCTCAATTACTTCATCAATGCTCTTGCCACTGGCAGCTATAGCATCCAAGAGCTTCGTTTTATCTTCCTCAGCTTTCTTCTCGGCCGCCAGCTTTTCAGCTTCTGCCTTGGCCTTGGTCAATTCCTTCAACTCCATTTTCTTGGCTTTCAGTTCTTCCGTCAGTGTGGAAATTGCGGACTCTGTGGCGACGATTCTCTCATCAATATTCTCAACGGTCTCGATCACAACGGTGGTCTTCTTGTTCTTTGATCCCTTCGGCCTCGGCATGATGGTCAACTCCTTTGCGTTATCTTGTGAATCCATTATATTATCATTTTCAGAAAGTGTCAATGATTCAATCAGTAGTTTTATCTCTGAAACGACTATGTCGTCTCCTCCAATAGCTGGAACCCAACTCAACAAATCGGTCTGGTCATAAGTAGGTCTCCGTGTAATAATCCCCAGCTTCAGAAATACAGGATATAAGTAGCTCGCGCCAAATGTACCGATCCGTTTCAGCCCGGAAATACAGCCTTCCGAATTCTGTATCTCCACAGCTTTTCGGCACGCGATCATAACGGTTGCCTTGGTGATTGACTTTGCCTTGGTAGAGATAAACATCTCATCACCATGGATAGCATAGGTAAACGGTCTGCCTGATGCTTTACCTCGGCCTGAGGTATAGATCATTGTGTCGGCAAGAGATATGATGGCAGACCAAAGGCTATCTTCATGGTTTCAAGAGCGCTTTTGTGTATTCTGTATACTCGGGACGAACCTGATCTGTCAACGATTAGGAATCGTCCCGAGTTTAACTCGTCAACGTTTTAATTCGTCCCGAGTACAAAAAAGCACACAC
>Ga0256404_1013847_pt1 | contig 10087 bp, 7 predicted proteins | sample RumenRJG_01DNA_FD_185990 | JGI IMG/M metagenome (GOLD analysis project Ga0256404, IMG submission 185990) | Bovine rumen microbial communities from Lethbridge, Alberta, Canada - RJG_01 | ecosystem: Host-associated > Mammals > Digestive system > Stomach > Rumen | place: Canada: Alberta | collected...
TTTCATCTGCGTGACCTTCGGACTCTTCACTGATGGAATCGAGAAATTTGATAAAGCCTATGCGGAAGGCAAGTTCGACAAGATCATCACAACAAACCTGATCTACCAGAAACCCGAACTCAAGGAGCGCCCCTGGTACGTGTGCTGCGGCATGAGCAAATACCTCGCTTATCTCATCGACACGCTCAACCACGACAGCTCCATCAGCGACCTGCTCGATCCCAGGGAAAAGATCCTGAAGATCATCGAACGCTACAACAAGGCGCAGGCAGAAGGCAAAAAATTCCAGTAAGACTTTCATCCTGCCCAGACATTAAAGACATCAAAAAAGAGGCACGCCGTAATGGCTGCCTCTTTTTTTGTTATTTCACTTTTTATAAGTCCACTTCGACCTTTCTTCCGGTCCTCTGGTACTGATAGTAACGGACTCCCGCCGCGTCAAACATCCGCTTGCTTGCGATCGTCATATCAGAAGAAGCGTATTTGTCGCTGTCGTAAACCACCGTTCTGATCCCGCTCTGGATGATCGCTTTCGCGCACTCATTGCAGGGAAACAGAGATACGTACAGGGTAGCGCCCTCAAGGCTTCCGCCCCGGTAATTCAATATGGCGTTGAGTTCACTGTGTGTCACGAAGGGATACTTGGTGTTAAGCGTGTCGCCCTCTCTGGCCCAGGGAAAGTCGTCGTCAGAGCAGCCGATCGGGAACCCGTTATATCCCATGGAAAGGATCTTATGAGCCTTGCTCACGATACAGGACCCGACCTGCGTATTGGGATCCTTGGAGCGCAGAGCCGAGAGCTGGGCTACTCCCATAAAATACTCGTCCCAGGTAATATAGTCGCTTCGTTTGCCGGTCATCTTGACAGCCATATTTTCCTCCTGAATTTACTTGGTTCCGAAGATCCTGTCGCCGGCGTCGCCAAGGCCGGGAACGATGTAGCCGTGATCGTTCAGGTGCTCGTCTACAGCGCCGATGTAGAGGTCCACATCGGGATGCGCCTCTGTGAAAGCCTTGATTCCCTCGGGAGCCGCGATGATGCACAGGAAATGAAGCTTTCTGCAGCCGTGCTTCTTGAGCATCTCAACTGCTTCCAGAGCGGAGCCGCCGGTAGCCAGCATGGGATCGACGACGAAGATCTCTCTCTCCGCACAATCAGCGGGAAGCTTGCAGTAGTATTCTACAGGAGCCAGCGTCTCGGGATCTCTGTAAAGACCGATGTGACCGACTTTCGCCGCGGGGATCATTGTCAGCATGCCGTCTACCATGCCAAGGCCCGCTCTCAGGATCGGAACGACCGCGAGCTTCTTGCCCTTGATCTCCTGAACGGTTGTCTTGCAGATGGGCGTCTCAATCTCAACGTCTTCGAGCTCCAGGTTTCTGGTCGCCTCATAGCATTCGAGCATAGCGATCTCGCCGATGGTCTCGCGGAACTCCTTGGTTCCGATCTCCTTGCGCCTGATCAGGCCGATCTTGTGCTTGATCAACGGGTGATCCATGATAAATACATTTTTCATTTCAGTCCTCCATCATATTGAGTGTATAAAAACTGCATCTCTGCCAAAATATCATTTGAAATGCAGTGTTTCTCCTTCGTCAGTCCGCACTACCCTGTGCCCGGCAGCTTTCATAAGCCGGTTCATGATCGCCTGCCCGAGTTCCCCGCCGCTGAAGGATTCCGAATAGATGCGCTCAGCGCCGTCGTCATCAAACTCCCTCAGGATCCGGAACAGCTCTCTGGCGACGCTGTCCTCGTCTCCGCGCGGTCCCGCGCTCTTGACACAATCCGCATCATACAGATCTCTCGTCTCATCCGTGCAGATCACTCCGGTCCTCAGGCCGTGCGCCCTGTTATAACCGGCCGCTCTGTTGATCTCCGATACTACTTTATCACGTTCTCCCTCAATAATCACCAGTTCGCCTTTAGGAGCGTAGTGCCGGTACTTCATTCCAGGCGCCTTGGGGGCGATCCCCGAATCCGGTGTGATCAGCGTCGAGTCAACTTCTACCCTTCCGAGTACTTCCTGCAGCATCTTTTTGTTAATAAATCCGGGCCGCAGTATCACCGGCTCGTCCTCTGTGAGATCGATAATGGTGGATTCCAACCCGATCCCCACCTGTCCGCCGTCGATGATCATCTCCACTCTGCCGTCAAGATCCTCCAGACAATATTTTGCCAAAGTCGGGCTGGGCCTTCCGGATCTGTTGGCGCTGGGAGCCGCGATATAACCGCCCGCCGCGTCGATCAGGGCCTGCGCGATCTTATTGCTCGGAAATCGCACCGCAACAGTATCCAGGCCCCCTGTCGTCTCCTTCGGGACCAGGCCGCTCTTTTCAAAGATCATAGTCAGAGGGCCTGGCCAAAAGGCCTCGGCAAGCTTCTTCGCCTCCGGCGGTATTTCCCGGACGATGGGCTCTATATCTTCCAGCCTGCATATATGCACGATCAGAGGGTTGTCAGAGGGTCTTCCCTTCGCTTCGTATATCTTTCGGGAGGATTCCGGGTTAAGCGCGTCGCCGCCCAGCCCGTACACTGTCTCAGTAGGAAAAGCGACAAGGCCGCCTTCCTTAATGATCCGCCCTGCCCGCCTGATCGCAGACAGGTCCGGCGCCTCCTCATTCATAACCACATATTCTGTTGTCATTGCTTCCTTTCCGGACTCACTTGTTCATGTAATCGGCGATGACGGTCCAGACATCCGCGCTTTCCATTCCGAGGCACCACTCCGCAACGCCTGCGATGCCGTGCGCCTGCATAACTTCAAGCTTTTTCTCGATGGATTCCGCATCCTCTATCCAGATCTGGTATGTCGCGTCATCCTCGGAGACCTCGGCGTAATTCTGTTCCGACGCGGCGTTCCATTCCACTGCCATGTTGTGGTTGGCAATGAATGTCTGCAGTTCATTCATGCCGTATGCCATACTGGTCACGCCATCTGCCGCGGTCTTCCAAATCCTGGAATAGAACGGGATACCGTTGATCAGCTTCTGGGCGGGAACGCACTTGAGGGCTTCCTCGATCCCGTAAGTCACATAACCGATGGATGCGACGCTTCCGGGCTCCTGGCTGCCGGCGTAATGCTCGTCATATCCCATGATCACCACATAGTCGGCAAAGACGCCCTGCTCGTCAAGGCGGTAATGGTTGTTGAAATTGTAAGGTACGTAGTTGTCCACAGACAGGACAAGACTCTCTCTGCGGCAGGCAATGGAAAGTTCTCTCACAAATTCGATAAAGTCTTCGCCGTACTTCTCCGAGATGCCTTCGATATCAACGTTGATACCGTCGATCCCCATTTCCAAAGCCGTATCGACCGTCTTGGAAATGACTGCGCTTCTCGCCTCGTCAGAGGCCAGGAACTGCTGCTGTACTCCATCGGGGCCGGTGAAATTGTCCAGCACAGCCCAGACTTTCATCCCTCTCTCGTGAGCCGCGTCCACATAGGCCTGGGTCGCGCGCACTTCCACGGAACCGGTTTCATTAAGTACTACAAACCATGTGGGCGCCGCGACATTTACGGACTGGGTATTGGCGATCCTGCCGGCAAAAGTATCATTTCCCGCCGCTCCGGCTATGCTGTGCCAGACCATGTTCACTTTGCCGTCCAGCGCCGTGCGCTTATACTCCGGCTCCTGATAATCCGTGACCGGCGTCATTGCGGCCGCAGTCGGCTCAGTCATCTTTCGGTTCTCTACATAGCCGATCAGAGCGTCCGGCGTCACGACCTTGCTCCAGTTGTCCATTCTCTCAATGACCGCCACTTTTGTTCCCGTTGAAACTTCAGCGACTACTTTGCTCTTCACGCCGCCCGACGACCTGAGTTTCGTGTCTCTGGTCATCTCTGCCTCCTGGCGTTCTCCCCAGCTGTTGTAGATGCTCATGCGGTTGGGTTCTGTGAACACCTCGTAAGAGAAGTTGGTGTACTTGCGGACAAAATCCAGCGCAACGTACAGTGTATCGCCCTCTTTCACGCAGATAGTATACGGCTCCTGCGTCTCGGCGCCGGAGGAATCGGTCCAAACATTTTCTCCGGCCTTCGCCGTTATGCGCGTATCGGGAAGACAGTAGCAGAGCTCTTCGTCCTCCTCTCCGTAGTAGAACCTGTCGTTAAGAAGCGACGTCACAGTCTCATAATCAAGATAATACTGCTCCCCGATCTTCCTGGCATGATAATCGGACCAGTTGTCCTGGAGTATCACCGGATAATCGTCTTCGCCTTTTACTTCATAGTATAACTTAAGATCCACCTTATCATCGGTGTAGGTGTATTTTACGAAATAGTTATTGTAAAACACTACGCCAAGCACACCGATCAGGACCAGGATCACTAATGTCGGCAATACTTTCTTCATCTGTCACTCTCCTTTCAAATTTACGTGCCTATTATAGCAGAGTATTGGGAATGTAACAAATGAATAAATCCTAACCTGACGGAACGCTTCGAATACCGTCTGCCGCAAGCGGGTCCCGCAGCACTGCCTGATATACGAAGCGTTCCCAGAAATGACTCAATATGCTCAAGACTTGAATAAAGATATAAGATCTTCCGCGATCTTATTTCGATTTGCAGACGGACTGCAGAGATCTGAAGGCCGCAATTTTTCCCGTGAGAATTGTCCTGCCGTATCCTGTATCCGCCCAGGGAAACACAGAAACTGTACCTTTAATAAATGACATTAAAAATCAGACGCAAAATTAACATGCTGAATTCTCTTTTTTGCCTGACCGGCAATAGATTTCAGATAATGGGAAAGTCCCATATAAATGTGTTGTTAGATATGAATATTAAACAAAAACTAAGTGTTGCATCACCTCCCGGCCGGTACAGACTGTTTCATCTGTTTCCGAGAGTCATTCTAGTACAACCTCATCCGGCCGCACAACACTCGGAGGCTCCTAAAATACGAAAGCGGCCATTCTTGTGATTTTCGCACAATAGTGTAAACTGCCGTTAATGTAAGCGAAACAAATAATCATTGACGCAGGTTCCATATATGCGTCAAAATATTAATAAGTACAGAAAGATGAAAAACACTCTGCCAAAAACCGCAGATGCGTTATTCTTTTAATCCTTCCGTTTTGATCAAGAGGAGAAATCCATGAAGATAGAGAAGATCAGCAACAGCCAGATCCGGTGCATCCTTACCGGCGAAGATCTGGCCAGCAGGCAGCTTCGCCTCAGCGAGCTGGCATACGGCTCCGAAAAAGCGCGCGCGCTGTTCCGCGATATGATGGAACAGGCGGCGATCCAGTGCGGGTTCGACGCGGAGAACTACCCGCTCATGATCGAAGCCATCCCTCTCGGATCCGACAGCATTGTCCTTATAGTCACCAAAGTCGACAACCCGGATGAACTTGACACCCGGTTTTCAAACTTTGCGCCTTCCGTGCAGAAGGACGCCCTGCCCGCGCAGGAGCCGCCCTCTCCCCTTGCCCAGCTTCTAAGCTCGCTCAGGGAAAACAGCGGCGGAGCGCAGGGACCGGCCGGGGCTTCAGGCGGCAGGACTCCGGACGAGGCTATGAAAGAACGCAGGGAAATGCTTCTCACTTCGAGAGTATACTCATTTGAGACCATGGCAGACGTGATCCGCGCTGCCAGGGTTCTTTCGGCCGCCTATACCGGAAGCAGTTCACTGTATCGCGATGAGAAGACAGGCACTCTCTACCTTCTCCTGAAAATGAGCGGGCTTGAGGAAGTCGGAGCCATGCAGAGCACCCTTGCCGCCCTCTCCGAGTACGGGCACCTTGAAAAGGTGAGTCCGGCCCGCCAGCAGTATCTGATCACCCACTGCACGCCCGTTTGCATCAAAAATGCTCTTGAAACTCTCAGTCAGCTGTAACGGTCTTTTCCAAACGTTTTTCAACAGGGACAGGCGCTTTTGCGCCTGTCTTTTTTTGATCCTTTTTGGGCGGATCCGACGGTGTTCAAAGCCGCAAAAACCCCCTGAAACCGCGCTTTTATTTATTAAATCCATTTAGACACTTATTAATTCTTTTGTGACATCAGCTTCATAACTACTGTGAAACTTTCACAATAGTTAGGCTTTACTAACCTCTTTTTTCGTTATAATTACTGGTCTTTTTACGGATACAATCCGAAAATGACATTGTATTTTGTATAACCCGATGCTAGAATTAAAGTGCTAGATAAGCTGTGGGTTTTTACAACTTGGCGGTTTACCGCTGCAATATTTACAGGAGGAAAACAAATGGCAAGAAAGTTTCTCACCATGGATGGTAACGAGGCTGCTGCACACGCCGCGTATGCGTATACAGAAGTCGCTACCATCTATCCCATCACCCCTTCATCCGTAATGCCTGAGCATGTCGATGAGTGGGCCACCGCAGGACGCAAGAACATCTTTGGTCAGCCTGTACAGGTTACCGAGATGCAGTCCGAAGCAGGTGCTGCAGGTGCTGTACACGGCTCGATCGCTGCCGGTGCTATGACATCCACCTTCACCGCTTCCCAGGGTCTTCTTCTGATGATCCCTAACCTTTACAAGATCGCTGGTGAAGGCCTTCCGGCTGTCATCAACGTCGCTGCACGCTGCGTATGTACTCATGCACTGAACATCTTCGGTGATCACTCTGACGTATACGCCGCAAGACAGACCGGCTGCGCTATGCTCTGTGAGTCCAGCGTACAGGAAGTCATGGATCTGACTCCCGTCGCTTACTGCGCAGCAGTAAAGGGCAAACTGCCTTTCATCAACTTCTTCGATGGTTTCCGCACATCCCACGAGATCCAGAAGATCCAGATCTGGGACTATGACGATCTCGATGACCTGATCGACCACGATGCGATCGCAGAGTTCCGCGCTAACTGCCTGAACCCTACGCATCCTTGTCAGATGGGCTGTGCTCAGAACCCTGACCTGTTCTTCCAGACCCGTGAGGCATGCAACCCCGCTTATCTCGGAATGCCCGCAGTAGTTCAGGAATACATGGACAAGGTCAATGCTAAGCTCGGCACAGATTACAAGCTGTTCAACTACTATGGCGCAGAAGACGCTGAGAAGATCATCATCGCTATGGGCTCCGTCAACGAGACCATTGAAGAGACTGTTGATCACCTCAACGCAGCCGGCCAGAAGGTTGGTGTCGTAAAGGTTCGTCTGTACAGACCTTTCTGCACAGAAGCTTTCCTGGCAGCTATCCCGAAGACTGTCAAGCAGATCTCCGTTCTTGACAGAACGAAAGAGCCCGGCTCCATCGGCGAGCCTCTGGCACTCGATGTTAAGGCTGCTATCGCAGGCACTGAGTTCAAGGATGTTCCCGTATACTCCGGACGTTATGGTCTTGGTTCCAAGGATACGACTCCCGCTCAGATCATCGCTGTTTTCAACAACACAGAGAAGAAGGAATTCACCATCGGTATCACTGATGACGTGACAAACCTTTCCCTGGATCCCGGCAAGGAGATCGTTACAACTCCCGAGGGAACAATCTGCTGCAAGTTCTGGGGTCTTGGTGCTGACGGTACTGTCGGTGCTAACAAGAACTCCATCAAGATCATCGGCGACAACACCGACATGTATGCTCAGGCATATTTTGACTATGACTCCAAGAAGTCCGGCGGTGTCACGATGTCCCACCTGAGATTTGGTAAGAAGCCTATTAAGTCCACTTACCTCATCCACCAGGCTAACTTCGTAGCATGCCACAACCCGGCATACATCCGCAAGTTCAACATGTCTCAGGAACTGGTAGACGGCGGCACATTCCTGCTGAACTGCTCCTGGAATGCTGAAGAGCTTGAGACCCACATTCCTCCGCAGGTCAAGAAGTTCATCTATGATCACAAGATCAACTTCTACACCATCGACGGCGTTAAGATCGGTATCGAGACCGGCATGGGCCCGACACGTATCAACACCATCCTTCAGTCCGCATTCTTCAAGCTGGCTAACATCATCCCCGAAGAGGATGCTATCGGCTACATGAAGGCTGCAGCAGAGAAGACCTATGGCCGTAAGGGCCGCGACGTTGTCGAGAAGAACTGGGCAGCGATCGATGCTGGTGCTAAGAATGTTGTCAAGGTTGACGTTCCCGAGTCCTGGGGCCAGGCTGAAGGTGAAGAGTATGATCTCGTTCACGCAACCGGCGCAAGACAGGATGTTGTTGATTTCGTAAACAACATTCAGGTCAAGGTCAACGCTCAGGAAGGCAACACTGTTCCCGTTTCCGTAGCTGGCGTCTATGCAAATGGTGCTACACCTTCCGGCGCAGCTGCATATGAGAAGCGCGGTATCGCAGTTAACGTTCCCGTATGGAATGCTGAGAACTGCATCCAGTGTACTTTCTGCTCCTATGTATGCCCTCACGCTGCGATCCGTCCTATGGCTCTGACCGACGACGAGTGCGCTAAGCTTCCTGAAGGCACAGTTACGATCCCGCTTATGGGAATGCCCGGATACAAGTTCGCTATCGTTGTATCCTCTCTCGACTGCACAGGCTGCGGCAGCTGCGCAAACGTCTGCCCCGGCAAGAAGGGCAACAAGGCTCTGAGCATGATGAGACTCGAGGAAGGCATGAAGCAGCCTAACGAGCAGGATGCTTTCAACGTAGCAGTTACATTCGAGCCTAAGGCTGATGTCATCGCTAAGTTCAAAGAGAACACTGTTAAGGGTTCACAGTTCAAGCAGCCCCTGCTTGAATTCTCCGGCGCATGCGCAGGCTGCGGCGAGACTCCTTACGCTAAGCTGGTCACTCAGCTGTTCGGCGATCACATGTACATTGCAAACGCAACAGGTTGCTCCTCCATTTGGGGTAACTCCTCACCTTCCACTCCTTACACAGTGAACCACAAGGGTCACGGCCCCGCATGGTCCAACTCCCTGTTTGAGGATGCTGCAGAGTTCGGTTATGGTATGCTTCTTGCAAACCAGTCCCTGAGAGCTAACCTCAAGACCAAGGTCGAGGCTATTGCTGAGACAGCAGGCGATGATGTTAAGGCAGCAGCTCAGAAGTGGATCGATACCTTCGCAGTCGGCGCAGAGAACGGTGCAGCAACCGATGCTCTGGTAGCAGCTCTTGAAGCTGACGGCTCCGATGCAGCTAAGGTTATCCTTGAGCAGAAGCAGTTCCTTGCCAAGAAGTCCCAGTGGGTATTCGGTGGTGACGGATGGGCTTACGATATCGGCTACGGCGGTGTTGACCACATCCTTGCTTCCGGTAAGGACATCAACGTATTCTGCTTCAACACTGAGGTTTACTCCAACACAGGCGGACAGGCTTCCAAGGCTACTCCTGTCGGTGCGGTTGCTCAGTTCGCAGCAGGCGGCAAAGAGACCAAGCAGAAGGATCTCGCAGCTATGGCTATGAGCTATGGTTACGTATATGTCGCTCAGATCTCCATGGGCGCTGACAGAAATCAGTGCATCAAGGCGATCTCCGAGGCTGAGGCATATCCCGGACCTTCACTGATCATCGCATACGCTCCTTGCATCAACCACGGCATCCGTAAGGGTATGGCTAAGGTTCAGGATGAAGAGAAGCTCGCAGTTACGACCGGTTACTGGAATCTGTTCAGATACAATCCTGCCGGCGGCGCTAAGAAGTTCTCCCTGGATTCCAAGCCCGCTACCGATCCTTACATGGACTTCCTCGGCGGAGAGGTTCGCTACACATCCCTGAAGCGCTCCAACCCGACAAAGGCAGATGCTATGTACGCGGAGAACGAGGCCAATGCAAAGGCTCACTATGCATACCTCGAGAAGCTGGGCGCTCTGTACAACGAGTGATCCAAAGAGACTGACATTTCGTTAATCTCTTGACGGTTCCTTCAAAAAAGGATAAGATATGATTGTTTCAAGGCACAGATACGCGAGTATCTGTGCCTTGACTGCAAAATAAGCTATTTAGGCTTGGCTAACTACCATCAAGAAAGGAGACCACTATCATGGCACGTGTTATTAGTGATGCTTGTATCAGCTGCGGTTCCTGCGCTGCTCAGTGTCCCGTTGAGGCTATCGCTCAGGGCGATACTCAGTACGAGATCGACGCAGACGCTTGCATCGATTGCGGCGCTTGCGAAGCTCAGTGCCCTGTTGGAGCTATTTCCGAGGGTTGAGTTCAATAAGA
>Ga0256404_1013850_pt1 | contig 10086 bp, 6 predicted proteins | sample RumenRJG_01DNA_FD_185990 | JGI IMG/M metagenome (GOLD analysis project Ga0256404, IMG submission 185990) | Bovine rumen microbial communities from Lethbridge, Alberta, Canada - RJG_01 | ecosystem: Host-associated > Mammals > Digestive system > Stomach > Rumen | place: Canada: Alberta | collected...
CCGCTTCCAACGTCGTCAACGAGTGGAGCGTCTACTACTTCCCGCACGTCTTTACGAACGCGTACAAGGACGGCTGGTATGACAAGGTTGAGGCTATGCAGGGCAAGTACGACACCTACTATGCGGGCGAGATCATGAGCTTTGGCGATATGGACGAGACCTGCGAGTATTCCCGCGAGCTGGTGGAGAGATTTTTCTGATCTGCACAATTTGAGGATAGCGACATGAAATTTTACAAAGATCATTATGACGTGATCGTGATCGGAGGGGCCCTGGCGGGCCTCTCCTCAGCGCTTATGCTGGCGGATAAGGGACTGGACGTGCTCGTCCTCGAGCGCCACAACCTGCCCGGCGGTATTGCCACGAGCTTTGTGCGCGGCGGCATTGAGATCGAAGCGGCGCTGCACGAGATGATGTCTATAGGTCCTAAGGAGAACCGCCTCAAAGTCGGCAAGTTCTTCGACGATATGGGCGTCGATATAGACTGGCTCCCTGTTCCCGAGTGCTACCACGCGAGCCTTCCCGGACTGGAAGTGACACTGCACCCGGGCCTGGAGCGCTTCTCCCGCGAAATCGACGAGCAGGTGCCGGGCACCTATGACAAAGTATTGAAGCTCTTAAAGCTCTGCGACACCGTTTTTAACAGTGTCAACGAGCTGTCCATTCATCCCATGAGCAAGCCCCAGATGCTCCTTAAGCACGAGGCTTTCGTCAAGACGGCCGGCTATTCCACGAAGGAAGTGCTGGATACTTTTGACCTGCCCCAGAAGGCCCTGGATCTGCTGGCACCTTACTGGATCTATGTCGGAAGCGGCTTCTCAGACCTGCCCTTCACGATCTACTCTGTGCTTATGGCGGACTATGTGGGCTACGGCTCCATGATCCCCAAAAAGCTCAGTCACGAGATGAGCCTTAAGATGGCGGAGCGCGCCGAAGAGGTGGGCGTGCAGATCGAGTACCGCCAGCAGGTGGACAAGATCCTGGTCAGAAAAGGCAAGGCCTATGGTGTTCGCACTGCCCGCGGCGACGAGATCTACGCGGACTATGTGATCTCCTCGGCTTACCCCAACAAGGTCTATACCAGCATGATCGAGCCCCTTACCGAGGTGCCTGAAGGAGCCACGAAGATGGTCAACGGCCGGCGCCTGTCGCTGACCGCGTTCTCGGTCATCCTGATCCTGGACAAGCCTGCGGAAGAGCTGAACATAAAGGATTACAGCATTTTCCGCGGCGACACCATGGACACAGACGTACTCTATGACAATCTGGCGGGCCTTGGCCCTTACAGATATCTGACCTGCATCTGCCACAACTACGGCAATCCGGGAGTAACTCCGGAGGGGACCTGCTCCTTCAGTGTGACAGTGCTGCCCCGCGTGGACGGCTGGAAGACTGTCGCTGCGGAGGATTATGATCGCGTCAAACACGAAGTGGCGAAGCAGCTGATCGATGACATGTCGGAATATTTTGGCGTGAACCTGCTCGACCACGTACTCGAGTGTGTGATCGAGACGCCTATGACCATCGCTCACTATACGGGCGCCTGGAACGGCTGTATCTATGGATATGCTCACACCATGGAAGATCACATCGTAGCGAGACTGCAGACCGCGGAAGCGGAGCGTTTCATCGAAGGCCTTGAATTTGCGGGAGCCCACGCCATCTCCGGCGACGGAATGGGACCTGCTGTGACCAACGGACGAAAGGCGGCGAAGAATGTACTGGATGACATCGCGGCAAAGGAGGCGAAGAGATGAAGGTAAAGAATTTCATTAAAGACGTCGGCGGAGCCTCCCGCGTCACGAAGAAGAGACTGGAAGCGTTTGCTTCATCGTCTCCCGCGCTTGAGAGCGTTGATCCTATCGGCGATGTGTCCCGCGCATGGCATCCCGGCCCGATTGAGCTTGTGGTCACAAAGATCACTCCTGCCTGCAAGACGGCGAAGACGATCCGGTTCGAGAAAACTGACGGGGGCAAGCTCCCTTTCTTCTATGCGGGACAGTACATCGTGCTCGACTTTAAGATCGGGGAGAGCCTGATCTCGAGACCTTACTCCATTTCTTCCGCGCCCTTCGAGGCCAGAGCGGAGCATCCCTTTGTGGAGATCACGGTGAGAAGATCCAAGGGCGACGGCTTCATCTGCGACTATGTCAATGACGAGCTGAAGGTCGGCGATGTTTTGACCGGAACCATGGGGCTGGGGCAGTTCTACTATGAGCCCCTGCGCGACGCTTATCATGTGGTCGCGCTGGCGGGCGGCGTCGGAATCACACCCTTCGCTTCCATGGCCAAGGAAGTAGTGAACGGCACTTTGGACATCGACCTGACGATCCTCTATGGATCGGCTTCTTCGGACGACATCGTAATGAAAGAAGAACTGGAAGCGCTGGACGGCGTCTGCGACAAGCTTCGGATCGTCCATGTGCTCTCCGGCGATGAGCCCGGCTGGACCGGCGAAAAGGGCTTTTTGACAGCAGAGATCATTAAGAAGTATTCCGCGGAAGACACCACCTACTTCATCTGCGGACCGCAGGTGATGTATAAGTTCCTGCACGGCGAAGTTGCCAAGCTTGACGTTCCCGCGAGACGCGTTCGCTTCGAGGTGTTCGGACAGGTGAAGGATATCGCTGTTTACGAGGGATATCCCAGCGACCTGCGCGATGAGACCTTTGAACTTACTGTGGTGCGCGGAATCAGCGAAGTAAAGATCCCGGCAAAAGCCTGCGAGAGCATTGTAGTGGCGCTTGAGCGCGCAGGCATCAGGATCGAGACCGGCTGCCGCAGCGGCGAGTGCGGATTCTGCAGGACCAAGGTGCTGTCCGGCGACTATTTCGTCTGCCCGGAGGGAGACGGAAGAAGAGAAGCGGATAAGGACTTTAATTATATCCACGCCTGCGCGGCGTATCCGCTGTCGGACATGAAGATCAAAATACCGATTCTGTAAAATAAGAAAACCCGGGCTCTGTATAGAGTCCGGGTTTTTATATCCCTTACGTTAAATGTGTCAGGCGGCGTTCTGCTGGGATTCCCGGGCGCTCTTCATAATGAGGTACGGGATCAGCGTGAGGCCGATGAACACCATGCCGAATCGGGAAATGAGGTTTCCCCAGTGTCCGCCAAGGGCGGGAATGATGGTGGCCTTTTCAAAGTACGCCTTCCAGATAAAGAGAAGCGCGACGGAGACGCCGGCCTGGATCGGAAGATTCTTGTATCCGAACGGAATCTCGTAGTGAATGTAGTGGCGCTCCACATAGCTTCCGAGGAGAAGGCCCAGGAAAGCGCCGCAGGCTTTGAAGCAGTCGTTCATCATTTTCTGCGGATCGACCAGAAGTTTGCCGTCCACATAGTCCATCGGATAGGGCTTGACCTGGACATAGATCAAAACAGCGATCACTACCAGGATGCCGACAAGTGTGAGGATATCGTAGGTTTTCTCGTTATCGCTGATCGCCTGGCTTGCCTTTCTCACGATCAGGATCATAACAATACCTTCTGTGAGGCCGACGAGGACGTCCTGCGGAGTGTGGACGCCGAGGAAGTTTCTTGAAAAACCGGTCAGCAGGATACAGATGATACAGATGACGGCGAGCCATCTTCGCTTACTCCATTGGTTCTCGACGACACTTCCATAGAGGGAAGAAGCCGATACGGTGTGTCCGCTCGGGAAAGAATAGCCGGTGGCGGCCACCTTGGAATCGCCTGCGGGCTCGATCAGGTCCGAGCGGATCCAGGGGCGGTAAGCACAGACCGTGAGTTTGACGACTCCGTTCAGGAGATCCGCGCCGAGATAGGAAGTAAGAATCCGATAGCCCCATTTCTTACTTACGCACAGAAAGATCAAAAAAGGGAGAAAGGGAAGGACGTCGACAGCGACCTTGCTCATCCCGTTAAAAAACTCATCAAAAATACCGCCTGTTGCCAATCTCAGGTTCTGCAGAAACAACAGGTATTGCAAATCAATTCCAATTTCCATTATTTACTCCATTTTGTATTGTTTATCAGTTTGTCTGTTCAGTCGGGTAATCGGATTTTCCGGTCACCTTTGTCTTGAGGATCTTGAATCCTCTCTTTAATGCATAGGGTGCTACGCATTTTTTCATTTCCTCCGCGGTGTGCATGTCTGCCGCATGAGGAATATCCCTGCTTAGATGGATCGCGTCAAATTCGCAGCGTGTAGTGCACAGGCCGCAGCCAATGCACTGGTTGAGGTCGACGACAGTCGCGCCGCACTTCAGGCAGCGGCCAGCCTCCGCTTTGACCTGCTCTTCGGTGAGAGGAAGCCTGAGATCGCGGAAGGTCTCTGCCGCTTTTCCGGGTTTTAAGCCGGGAGCCTGTCGGCCGGCGTTGTCATAGGATTCAACGCGGATATCGGTGCGGTCGAGCTCGATGAATTCGCGCAGATCGCGGCCGATAGTCAAGGACTGGCCGGGGTGGACGAAGCGGTTGATGGAGACCATGCCTTCCTTGCCGTCTGCGATGGCGTCAATAGCGAACTTCGCGCCGTGATAGATATCGCCGCCGACGAAGATGTCGGGCTCACTTGTCTGGTATGTCGTGGGATTCGCGATCACAGTGCCGTTTCCGCGAAGCTGCACATTCGTTCCCTCGAGCAGGTCGCCCCAGTCGGCAGACTGGCCGATTGCCATCAAAATATTGCTGCACGGGATCGTGATCGTCTCATCTTCGTCGTAGACAGGAGCGAAGCGATGTTTTTCGTCGAAGACGCGGACACACTTCTTGAAGACGATCGCCGTGACTTTGCCGTTCTCGGAGAGCACTTCCTTAGGACCCCATCCGTTCATGATGGTGATGCCTTCTTCCTCCACTTCCGCGATCTCATCTTTTGCCGCCGGCATTTCTTCGCGGGATTCCAGACAGAGCATAGTGACCCTGCCGTCCGTCAGGCGGAGCGCGGTGCGGGCCACGTCAGCAGCCACATTGCCGCCGCCGACCACTACGACATCGCCGCTTAGCCGCACGGAATTATCCTGATTGACACGGCGAAGGAAATCGACGCCTGTTACCACGCCTTCCGCGGATTCGCCGGGCACGCCGGAAAGTCTTCCGCCCTGAAGGCCGATGGCAATGTAGAAGGCCTTGAAACCTCGGTCACGCAGCTCCTGAATCGTTACGTCTTTACCGACTTCCACGCCGCACTCTATTTTGGCGCCCATGCGCTTAATGATCTCAATTTCTGCCTCCACGACGTCTTTTTCAAGGCGGAAGGAGGGAATGCCGTTCATGAGCATTCCGCCGGGACGGTTCTCGCGCTCAAAGACTGTGACAGGATATCCTTCAGTGCGCAGGTAATAGGCTGCACTCAGGCCGGCAGGACCTGCGCCGATGACCGCGATGGGGTAGTCGTCCCACTGATTGCCTTCACCGTTCTCACAGATGGGCAGGTACTGCGCGAGCGCGTCCGAAGCGCCGTCTTTTACAAGATCCAGCTCGCGAAGAGCGAGGAACTTCTTGATCTCGTCGATGGCGACCGGCTGGTCGATAAGCCCGCGGGTGCAGCGGTCCTCGCAGCGGCGGTTGCAGATCGCTCCGCAGACTGCCGGGAAAGGATTGTCCTGGCGGATGAGCTTAAGAGCCTCCTGATAGCGGCCCTCCGCAGCCATCTTTATATAGCCCTGGACTGCCAGGTGCGCGGGACATGCCGTCTTGCAGGGGGATGTGCCCGTGTCGTAGCAGTTGATCTTGTTGTGGTCGCGGTAATCGGGATCCCACTTGTCTTCTCCCCAGATGTGGTCATCGGGAAGTTCATGCATGGGGTAGACCACTTTGCTGCCGTCTGCCCTGCAGAGCTTCTGGCCAAGCCTTGCCGCGCCGGCGGGACATACTTCCACGCACTTGCCGCAGGCGACGCACTTGGCCGGGTCCACATGGGCGCGGTATGCGCTGCGGGACATGTTGGGCGTATTAAAGAGCTGGGAGGTGCGCAGGCCGTAGCAGCTGCCCGGTGAGCAGTTGCAGATACCGACGATGCGGTTCGGACCGTCCAGATTGGTGATCTGATGGACATAACCCTTGCGCTCGGCGCGCTCCAGGATCTCCTTCACCTCTTCGCGGGTGACGTATTTGGCGTCCTTGCCGGAAGTGACGAGAAACTCCGCTATATCGCCTACGCCGATGCACATGTGGCCCTCGATATCGCCTACGCCTTCGCCGCGGATGCGCTGAGCTTTGCGACAAGCGCATACCATTGTACAGAACGTGTCATATTTGTCAAGCCAGTGGGAGAGGTGCTCCACGCTGACGGAGGTGGAAGAAGTGTCGATGGCCTTTTCCACCGGAATGACGTGCATGCCGATCCCCGCGCCTCCGGGAGGCACGAGTTTGGCAGCCAGTTCCAGCGGCTCCTGGGGAGCGAGGTTGAACATGGTCGCCACTTCCGGATGCAGGTCAGGGAGCGTCTTGTGCTCGACCATATACTCGCCGGAACCAACGACCCACTTGGGCACACAGTATTGGATGTGATGATCTTCGTTGTCCCGGTTCTGCTCCAAAATACCGATCCAGAGCAGGTGGTCGATGATCTTCTGCGCTTTCTCCTCGCTGATGTGATTGCGCTTGGCGAGCTCAGCTGTGGTAAGCCCCACACGGCGCTTCTTGAAACTGAGCATAAAGGCCACTTCGCGCTTGGTCAGCAGCCGGTCGAGAATCCAGAAATCCATGTGGTTCTCGTGCATGGCGCCGGGAAGCTTTCTGGGAATGTTGTCGGTGATCATCCTGGCGAGCTTCATCACCATCTTTTTTTTGACGGGATCGTCGCAGTGATGGTCCTGTATGGGATAGTCTCTTTCATTGACATGTATTCTCGGGTTTACCTCTTTGGGCATCGCAAACCTCCTTATGCTGACTGAGTGGATACTGTATTCTTATTATATCATGGATAATTATTGGCAGGAATCGAGAAAGATGTGTTAAATTGTTTGTGGGTTAATAAGAATACGGAAGGAGACACAGTGATAGCAGGCATCAGTTATTACCACATATTTCAATATTTTCTTATATATTCTTTTCTGGGATGGTGCACGGAGGTTGCCTATGCGGCTGTCTGTGAAGGAAGAGTCGTTAACAGAGGATTCTTAAACGGACCGGTATGCCCGATCTACGGATTTGGCATTCTCGCCGTTTTCGGGACGATCAATACCGGTCTGTCGCGGTTTGGCACCGGCTCTTCTTACACAAATCTGCTTCTGATATTTCTGTGCGGCATGGCGCTTACAACCATGATCGAGCTGTTTGGAGGCTGGGCGCTGGACAGACTGTTCCACGCCAGCTGGTGGGATTATTCCGATAAACCCTTCAATTTTCACGGTTACATCTGCCTGCAGTTCAGTCTGCTCTGGGGGATCGGCATCGTGCTCGTAGTGGAGGTGCTGCATCCCCTGATCGCGGCGACGTTCGACAAGATCATGCCGGAGACTGTGGGATGGCCGCTGATGTACTTCCTGTATATAGTCTATGCCTCAGATACTATGCTCTCGGTCATGATCATGGTCGGCCTCAACAAGCGACTCGCGGAACTGGATGAGATGCAGAAGAGAATGCGCATCGTCAGCAACACGCTGAGCGACGGGATCGGCCGGAGCGCGCTGGGAACAGCCCAGTACATCGGAGAAGCCAAAGTCCAGGCTGCGCTTGCGAAGGCTGAGGCGATGGATAGCCTGAGCGCGGCTAAGGCCGAGGCAGTCGACAGTTTGAGCGCGGTAAAGGCCGAGGCAGTCGATAGTCTGAGCGCCGTCGCGACGGGAGCAGTCGACAGCCTGAGCGCGGTAAAGGCCGGGGCGGTTGATGGTCTGAGTGCTGTGAAAGAGGGGGCGGTTGACAGCCTGAGCGCCGTGAAGAACGGGGCATTGGACGGCATCAGCGCCGTGCAGAGTTCCGGTGAGAAAAGACTGGAGAGCCTCAAAAAGCAGTACAGCCGCAAAACTGCAGCTTTGTCGCGGATGGTCCGGGGGACGCGCTATTTTGGCGCAGGAAGACTTCTCAGAGCCTTTCCGCAGATGCGGCACAGAAAATACAGGGAGCTGCTTGATAAACTAAAGAAAGACGCGGAAAACGGGGAGACTATAGAATGAGAAGAGTAACAACCAGGATTCGGATCGGCTCACTTTTGCTCGCAATCGCTTTTGCCGAGGCGGCGGTCAGGCCGGTTCGGGCGTCAGAGAGCGGTAACGCTGTGCAGCAGACCCCGGCGGCGCAGGAGACTCCGGCAGCGCAGCAATCCGCAGAGCCGGACCCTTCCATACCCCTTAAAGTCACTGCAATCGACTTCGGCTGGGAAGGCTGGGGAGACGGCACGATGATCGAGAGCAAGGGAGAGTGTATGCTGATGGACACTTTCATGCCCGACTGCGAGGATACACTCAAGGAGTTCCTGCTGGACAACGGATACACGGAGTTTTCCCTCTATCTCTCCCATTTTCACGCGGATCATTTCGGCAATATGAGAAATATCATGTGGGATGACCGCTTCAAGGTCAAGGCAGTCTATATGCCTGACGACGCGTATCTCTGGGCGACGGACAACGACTACGCCGACCTGCTCGGGTGGTTCCACAGTATGGATATAGCGATCAGAGAGCTGGCGGTGGAGAAAGGAATCCCGCTCATCGTACTTCATCCTGGGGACAGCTTCCGGATCGGAGACGCGAAGGTGGAGATCCTGTACGGCACCACTTACGAGAGCGATGATCACGACCGCGAATATCTCAACAACAATTCCCTTGTGGCGCGGATCACAGGCGGCGGGATCCGGTATCTGACCTGCGGCGACACAGGGGCAGAGGTTGAGAAGAAGATTCTCGATGAGGGGATCGATGTCTCGGCGGATCTGTATAAGATGAGTCATCACGGCGGCGATACCGGCAACAGTTATGAATTTATGGAAGCAGTGAATCCGTCTTTCGGCTTTTTCAACAGCACGGACGACGCGCCTGACAGTTTCGCATATGGCTGGGTGGAGACTCCCGTGAGGAATCTGATGGAGTTTGCCAACGTGTACAGTTCCAGATATAACGGAAACGTTACATTCAAGGCCAGGGACGGCGTGATCACAGTGCGGGCGGAGAGGAACCGGACGCTGAAGATCATGACCTGCCGGGGAGAAGACGGGACCGGGATTTCCATGATATATCAGCAATTCAATAATCGCCAGGATCCGAAGGATACGGAAAAAATGAAGGCGGCGGGAGCTGCTGCAGCCGAAAAACGAGGAATTCTTCCTGCGTTGTACTATTAGGAAACAAAATACTTACAGCCAATAAGAAAAGGGGCTGTCGCCAAGCGCAGGTTTTTATACCGTGCGCTTGGCGACAGTCCCTTATTTGTTGGAGTGATTAAGCCAAGGGATACCACCAGGAAAGGCAGCAGCCAAGGACCTGGTGAAGTCTTCACTCTTCAACGACCTGGAAAATATAAAACTTTAAATAATAGGACTCATCCGACGACCACAGGATCGGGTGATCGGGCGCCTGCGTCCGGAATTCCACCTGGCGGAGCCTGCGGTGCGCGTCTCTTGCCGCCTCGCCGATCGTCTTTTTAAAGAGTTCGGGGTCCATGAAGTGGGAGCAGGAGCAGGTGACGAGATAACCGCCGTTTTTTACGAGTTTCATGCCGCGGAGGTTGATCTCGCGGTAGCCCCGCGCTGCCGCTTTGATGGAATTGCGGGATTTGGTGAAGGCAGGAGGATCCAGAATGACCACATCGTACTCCTCATCCTTTTCGATGAGTTCGGGCAGCAGGGCGAATACGTCGCGGCACAGGAATGAGACCCGGCCTTCCACGCCGTTGAGGCGGGCGTTTTCCTGCGCCTGTTCTACAGCGAGATCGGAGGCATCCACTGCGACAACGGACGCGGCGCCTGCAATAGCAGCATTCAAAGCGAAAGAGCCTGTGTGCGTGAAGCAGTCCAGTACTTTCGCGCCGCCGCAGAGGCGGTGGATCGCGCGCCGGTTGTCCTTCTGGTCCAGGAAGAAACCGGTCTTCTGGCCGTTTTCAACATCCACGATATAGCGGACGCCGTTCTCGGTGATCTCTATTTTGGTATCGAAGGGAGCGGTAAGGAACCCTTTCTCC
>Ga0256404_1013854_pt1 | contig 10085 bp, 9 predicted proteins | sample RumenRJG_01DNA_FD_185990 | JGI IMG/M metagenome (GOLD analysis project Ga0256404, IMG submission 185990) | Bovine rumen microbial communities from Lethbridge, Alberta, Canada - RJG_01 | ecosystem: Host-associated > Mammals > Digestive system > Stomach > Rumen | place: Canada: Alberta | collected...
GCTATCTTCGGAAACCGTGACCTGAAGGAAATCGGGACGGTGGTCGACCAGGTGGAAGCGGGCGAACGTGCCGAGCTGGTGCCCGAGTATCCCGATCCGGACAACGACGCGTGGCAGCGTGACGAGCTGTTCGGGTATCCCGGCAGCGCCTTCCTGAAAATCAGCGAGGGGTGCAACCACTGGTGCTCTTACTGCGCCATCCCCCTGATCCGGGGCGAGCTCCGCAGCCGCCCGATGGACCAGATCCTTGAGGAAACGAGAAGCCTTGCCGCCAAGGGTGTCCGGGAAATCAACGTGATCGCCCAGGATCTTGCCGCCTATGGCTCCGACTGGGACGGCAAGCGCCACTTCCGCGAATTGATGGAGGCTTTGGTCCGGATTCCCGGGCAGTTCCGATATCGCATGCTTTACATCCACCCCGATTGGTTTCCCGAGTGGCTTCCCGCCTTTGTCAAGGAGCACGAAGACAAGGTGATGCCCTATTTCGACGTGCCGATGCAGCATGCGGCAGTCGAGGTACTCTCCAAGATGGGAAGGGTGGGGAATCCGCAAACGTACCTGGCGCTGGTCGAAGCGATCCGCAAGGAGCTTCCCGATGCGGTGATCCGCACCACCATCATGACCGGTTTCCCCGGCGAGACCGAGGAGAGCCAGCGGACGGTCAAGGAGTTCCTCAAGAAAGCCCAGTTCGATTGGATGGGTGTCTTCTGCTACAGTAGGGAGCAGGGCACCAAGGGCTACACGATGCGTAGCGGGAAAGAACACGCCGCAGCCCACAAGAAAGCGGTACTCTATAAGGAAGAGTTGGAAAGCTTGCAGAGCGAGATCAGCCACAAGCGGCTGGAGCGCTTTGTCGGCAAGAGCTTCCCTGTCCTGATCGAGGAACCGGTCAAGGGCGAGGAGCTTGCCTTGGGCCGCATCTACGGCCAGGCTCCTGATGTCGATGGATTGACGGTTGTCATCGGCAGCGACCTGAAGCCCGGATCTGTGGTGCAGGCCGGTATCCGTTCCGTCAAGGACATGGATTTGGAAGCTGTCGCATTGGAGGACTCATGGCTGATATCGGGGAAATGCTCGCAGGGCTGAACGGCCCCCAGAAGGAAGCGGTACTGGAATTCGACCATCCGCTGCTCGTGCTTGCGGGCGCGGGTTCCGGAAAGACACGGGTGATCACCACCAAGATCGCCTATGCGATCCGGGAGCTCGGCATTCCCTCGTTCAAGATCCTTGCGGTGACATTCACCAACAAGGCGGCCGGGGAGATGCAGGAGCGTGTGCTGAAGATGGTCGGGGATGCGGAAGCGGACTCCCATGCCACCGTCCGGACCTTCCACGGTTTCGGGGCTTCCATGCTCCGCCGTTTTTCCGACAAGGCCGGCCTTTCCCCTCGTTTTTCCATCTACGACGACAGCGATAGCTTCGAGTTGTTGAAAAAGACCTTCCCCGACCAGGATCCGAAAATCCTGCGGCAGCAGAGCCGGAAGATCGGGTTGCTGAAGGACAAGGGCGTTACCCCTGCCATGGTCCGTGGGGGTGGTGATGCCCAGCTTGCCCAGTTCTACGAGGGCTACCAGAAGGCCTTGGACCGTACCGGAAACGTCGATTTCGCCGACCTGATCCTGAAATCGACCCAGTTGCTTGCCGATCCGGAGGTGGCGGACTGGGCCCATCGCCGCTATCAGGTGGTCCTGGTCGACGAGTACCAGGACACCAACGCCTGCCAGTTCGCCTTCCTGCAGAAGCTGGTCGGTCCCCATTCCTTTGTCTGCGTCGTCGGTGACGACGACCAGTCCATCTACCGTTTTCGTGGCGCCGAAGTCGGCAACATCGATGCCTTCAAGCGGAGTTGGCCGGATGTGCGGGTCATCAAGCTCGAGCAGAACTACCGCTCGACCCCCTCGATCCTCGACTTGGCCAACAGCGTGATCAGGCACAACCACCAGAAGGGGGACCTGAAGAAGCTCTGGACCGAGAACAAGGATATCCAGAAACCCCAGCTCTACTACGTGGAGGACGAAGTCGCCGAGGCTGAGCTGGTCGCCCAGAAGATCAAGGGCGTCGGCGACTACGACAATACCGCCGTCCTGTTCCGTACCAATGCGCAGAGCGGTTCCTTCGAGAACGTCTTTACCCTCCCGGAATTCCGTATTCCCTACAAGGTGGTGGGTGCGCTGAAGTTCTACGACCGCGAGCAGGTCAAAGACGGCCTGGCGATGATGTACCTGCTTTCGAATGCCAGGGATGTCGTCAGTTTCAGGCGTATGGTCAACAAGCCTGCCCGTGGAATCGGTCCCGGCGCCATGATGAAAATCGATGCAGCCATCGATGCTGCCGGAGGAAACTGCGTCGAGGGCCTTTCCCATGCCCCTCTGTCCGGGAAGGCCAAGGAGGGGGCGGATGCCTTCCTCCAGGTACTGAAGGACTCGTCCGACCTGTTGAGGGAAAACAAGCTGGTCGATGCGTTGGACCATCTGTTCCGTGCCTCGAACCTGTACAGCTATTACGCCGACATGGACCGCAAGGAAGGGCGGACCAGCCAGGAAGGTTCCCGGGTGGCGGACTTCGATACCTTGGTCACCCAGGCGAGCCAGTACGGCTCCGACTGGAGCGCCATGACCGAGTTCCTCCAGACCCTTGCCCTTGACCCGACCACAGTAGGGTACCTGGATCCGAGCGCCAAGGGAGGAGTCACGCTGATCACCATGCACAACACCAAGGGCCTGGAGTTCGACCATGTCTACGTCGTCGGTTTGGAAGAAGGCCTGTTTCCCAGCATGATGAGCATGGACGAGGATCCGCTCTGCACGGAAGAGCGGCGCCTGTTCTATGTATCGGTCACCCGGGCGCGAAAGGACCTGGTGCTGTGCAGCGCCGCAAGGCGTATGCGTTACGGGCAGACCAATCCTTCCCAGCCATCGCGCTTCCTGAAGGAAATCGACCCAGGTCTGGTGGAGGTGCATGACGAGCGCGCTCCCCTGTATGGGGATGACGATGGCTTGTTCTCCTCCGGAGGATGGCGGCGGGGATCCTCGCTGTACAAGCACGGAGTGGGTGGCGGCTGGCGGGGCATGGACCAGCTGCAGGAGAAACGCAAGCGTCGCGAGGGAATCACCGCTGGCACTGTGCCGCTCCACCAGGGCTTCGGCCCATCCCCGAAGAAGTTCCAGTTCCAGGTGACCCATGACGATGGCGCCGGCAAGACGATCTTCCATCCCGGTGAGCGGGTGCTGAGCGAAAGCTATGGTCCGGGTACGGTCCAGCAGGTGAAAAGTGGGAGCGGTCCCGAGGTGGTCGTCGTCCTGTTCGATGGCGGCAAGAAGGCCACTTTCATCAGCAAATACGCGAAGCTGGAGCGGATTGCCGACTGAGCGTGGAGGTGGTTGGATTATTTCTTGGTCACCACTAGACATGGTGCAAGCCTGTGCGATAAGATAGGTTCGCTGTACGTTCAGGCGTACAGAAGCGGAGTGTCTCCATCCTGGTGTTTCTCCTTGCGGGGAACCGGTGAAAGAGACGCAATGTTCCCGTCGGCGGAGTACCTACTCTTCCAACATTCTGCCCTTTCCCAAGGAGTACAGGGGAGCATTGCGTGGTCGCATCGGAGAGCCAAGAGGAGGATTGGCCTCGGTTCGACACGTCTTCGGACGAGGGAACCGGACCATTCAGGAAGAAGGCATGACGGGCGCCCGCAGCGCGCGGGTAGCGAATTTGCAGGACATTCCTGCGAGAAGGAAAGGGTCTTATGGACACGATCTTTTTGAAGCCGTCGCAGTTCCAGAGAAAATGGTATCTGATCGATGCAGAGGGAAAGGAACTTGGCAGGGTAGCCGCTCTGGCCGCCTCCTTGGTTCGTGGCAAGCACAAGCCTGAGTATGTGCCTCATCAGGAAATCGGTGATTACGTCGTCATCATCAATGCCGCGAAGGCCGCGCTTTCCGGCAACAAGGCCAAGGACAAGATGTACTATCGCCACTCTGGCTACATTGGTGGCCTGAGAGCCGAGAACTACAACGACACCCTGAAGCGCAATCCCGTCTATCCGATGGAGCAAGCTGTCCAGGGCATGCTGTCGAACAACAGACTTGGCCGCAGGTTGATGAGGAACGTGCATGTCTATGCTGGTCCGGATCATCCGCATATGGCCCAGAAGCCTGAAGTTATCGAAGTCAAGTAAGGGGACGCAATATGGCAACTAAGAAAGAAGCAAAGAAAGTGGAAAATCTTGGCACTGGCGTCGGAAGACGCAAGACTGCCGTTGCCCGCGTGTACCTCCGCGAAGGCGATGGAAAGATTACGGTGAACGGGAAGGAACTGAGCGCGTACTTCGTGAACCCGCTGCAGGCCAACCAAGTCCGGAAGCCTCTCGAGGTCACCAATAACGCCGATAAGTTTGACGTCCTGATCAACGTCGTCGGTGGTGGTCCTGCCGGTCAGGCTGGCGCCTGCCGCCATGGTCTGGCAAGGGCATTGGTCGTCGAGGATGAGGCGAACAAGCCGGCTCTCCGTGCGAATGGATATCTTACCCGTGACTCCCGTATGGTCGAGCGCAAGAAGTACGGCCAGAAGAAGGCACGCCGCAGATTCCAGTTCAGCAAGCGTTAACCGTTGGCATACGCTACCATCAAGAGAGGATCCTCCGGAGAGGGCTTTTTCGCCCTCTCACAGGAGAATCCTCCTTTTTATATCTCCCCGAAGCAGCTTGAGGCATGGCATCTTGAGGAAGGTGCCCAGCTTGATGAGGAGCAGTATCTCCGGATAAAGGCGCTGCATGACGCCTCTTCCTGTATGGAGCAGGCGGTGAAATACCTTGCCATGCGCGAGCATACAGCCAAGGAGCTCCGTCAGAAGCTTACGCAGAAGCAGTATTCCCCTGCCGTCATCGCCGCAACGCTCAAGGCATTGCAGGAGAATGGCGCCCAGAGCGATGAGCGGTATGCGGACATCATGGTCCGTAGCCGCCAGAGGCGGAATCCGGAAGGGAAGGTGATGCTGCTCGAACGCCTCGCGGCGAAGGGCGTTTCCTCCCAGCTTGCAAGAAGGGTGGTGGACGAGGCTTTTGCTGAGCATGGCGAGCAGTATGTCCGGACTGCCTGGGACATGGCGCGGCGGCAGAGCCCTGACCGGCAGAAGTGCCTGATGCGCATGCAGCGCAAGGGGTTCTCCTATGGAGAAATCCGGTGGATGCTGGAAAGCCGCGACGACTAGCAGTTGTCCCTGTCGTGTTTCCAGGGATGCTGGGGGCCGTCTCCCTCGATTGCCCGTCGTGCCGCCTCGCTGTCCAGCTGGTGTTTGACCATTCTCCGGAATACCCCCATCATCGATTCCACATCGCAGGGCTTGGCGATCCCCCCTTCCTGCAATTCCTTGACCAGATAGTAGCAACTCTCGATGGTAGAGAGACAATACTCTGCCGGTTCGTGCTTGAAGGTGAACTCCGAATGATAGCCTCGATTGAACGAGAGCTTTGGTAGAAGTTGCAGATTCCTGCTCAATCGTACCATCTTCGCGGCAAGGAACCACGTGGCATCGACTACCACCACCAGGAGTCTGCGGCCTTTTCCCACCTGCTGCCGGAGCAGGGGACTGTCACTGGTATAGGCGTCGACACCCGGATAGAGCATCACCGGATAGTAGTGTGGATCCCCCAGTAGTTTGTTCAGCCGCTCGTTGCCGCTGAAATCGATGCCGATGATGATCTCGCTTTCTTGCAAGGCGAGCTGCGCCAGCCTGCCCGTTCCTGTTCTTTGGTGGAATGCCTCCTTGGGGTGCATGAGGATGACGAATTTGACGCCAGTGTCCGCCTCGTGGATGTACGGGCACAGACAGTTCGATTTGGGCCGGAAACAGCGGTAGCACATCTCGCTCATGGGCGAAAGTGTATCCGTTTGCCGATGGAAAGAGAAGCCTTGGCGCGGAATGCTTCCATGGTACCGATACCGCCCTTCCATTCAGGACCCTTCTGGGTCATCTCCATCGCGGGAAGCTGAACTCTCCTCGGTAGTTGGAGGCATTGTAGACCGCGTATCCTTCCGGGTCGTAGACTCCTTTCCTGTTGGGTTTCGCCTCTCCATCCTGCGTGTAGATGCAAAGCCGCTTGTTGTCCCAGCAAAGGATTTCCGGCCGCCTGTCGCCTGTGACATCGAGTACCTCGCAGCAGAGCGTCGGGTGTCCGTCGTCGGGAAGACGTACCATGACATCCCCGTTGCCGTCGACCAGCCCGCCATGCGTGACATCGCCATTGAGCAGGATGAGGTCTGTGCCGCTGCCATCCCAGTTGACCGGGGTGATGATGTTGCCGTTGCACAGCAGCTCCTTATGCCACAGCTCGTTTCCCTTGCAGTCGTGCATGTAGATGATGGCGTTGTTTCCCCAGTAGGTGGTGGTGCAGATTTCCAGCCCCCTGAGCTTCGGCAGGTAGTTCCCGATGGAAATCCGTTGGGCGTGCCCGTTGATGTCCCGCTTGAGAATGGTGCCGTGTTTGTCCAGGATCATGAAACCTTCCCAACCGCTGACGATGGCGATTTCCTCGTCCGGGTCGTCAGGGTTGAAGCGTCCGACGATGATCTCGTCGGTATGGTCGACGGTGATCGGCAGGCTCCACAGGAGCTTCCCGTCGTGGTCGATCATGTTGTAGCAGCTGAAGATTTCGTCCTTTCCGTCGCCATCGAAATCGTAATTGTAGGGGAAATGCCCGGTGTTGTAATGGCTGAACTTCCACAGCGGATGGAAGTCCTTGTCGTAGATCCAGATCCGGCTGTACCGGTCCTTGATCAGGATGTCGCTCGGCCGTTTGTTTCCGGAAACGTTGACGATCCGGATCGCGTCGACGTTGAGCCGGCTCGAGGCGTAGGTTCCGAACTCCAGGCCGGTGACCGTCGCCGGATCCTGGTCGTTCGGTGGGGTCGGCATGCGCTTCAGCACGTTGCCTGTCGCCCCTTCGAGGACCATCAGCTGGGAGTCCCAGCTGCAGATTACCTCGTCTTTGCCGTCACCATTGATGTCGTAGACCTGGAAGGGAAGGTCGGTGGTCAGCATGGTCGTGTCGTCTTTCTTGTTCGGTTCCCCGATTTGCCAGAGCACGTTGCCGGTGTCGAAACTGACGGCGGTCATGCAGCTGATGAAGGGGTAGCGGTCCTTATAGACGCGCCGCTGGTTCTGGCAGATGACGAAGAATGTTTCCTTGGTTCCGGTCAGATGCCCGAAGCGGATCTGCCGTCCTCCTCCGAAATCCTTCAGGTCGATGGTTTTCCAGAGCTTGGCTTTCGGATAGGTCGCCGCCTTGCGCTTGACGGCCTCGGAGTGGGCTGCCCTGCATGCCTCGAGTTCCTTCCATGCCCCTTCGGGCATGGTCACGACGACGGAACGGTATTGGGTGGGAATCGAGGCGGAAAGGGCGATGCATCCTTCCTTCCAGGTCTCGTCGGTGGCTTCCATGACCAATGTGCCGTCCAGGAAGCAGGAGAAATGGTTTCCCTTGACGGTCACGGAGAGTGTATGGAACTCGTCGGTGGACCAGGACAGCGCGGCGTTGGCGATGACGGTGCGTTCCAGCTTGTTGACCCGATGCAGTTCGACTCCTCCTTTCACCAGGAAGAAACCGTAGTGCATCATACTGGTCTGATAACGGAAGGCGATGCCGCTGATCTGGCTGTCGATGGCGGGACGGAGTTCCACTGTGACGGTGTAGTCTTTCCAGTCGGTCTCTCCTGCGCGAAGCACCGGAACCGCTTTTTTCAGTCCCGGGGCTGCGATGCGCTGCTGTTCCATGCAGTGTCTTCCGTCAAGCGCCGGATCGGTGACCATCCAAGACGGTCCCCGGTAGGACCAGTTGGTGATCGGGTCGTACCAGATGCCCTTGTAGCCTTTTTCGGGGTAGAAGTGGTACTCGCCCATGGCGGAGTGCTCCCTGTCGAAGGGGAAGTCCCCCAGCTCGAAGGTATGGAAATCCTCGTTGATCAGTATTGTGTCACCCATAGAGATACCTCACCGTAGATCGGTCTGCCCCAGCCCGTGACGGGCTGACACAAACCTCACCTCCGAATTATTGGGGATTCTTCGGAGGTGGAGTAGGGGAAAACAGGGGAAAATGTTACGGAAATCCGTAGATTAGTAATCGATGCGCACCGAACTTCTCACCCGGTTGCAATATTCGGTGGGTGAGGTTCCCGCATGCTGGCGGAAGAATTTGGAGAAGTATTGGATGGAGTCGAAGCCAAGGTTCCACGCAATCTCGGAAAGGGAGAGGTCGGTGTGCTCCATCAGCCGCTTGGCCTGCTCGAAGCGCAGTTGGTTGACATATTGGATCGCGCTGATGCCGAAGGCCTTCTTGATGGTGCGGTACAGGTAGTCCTGGTTGTATCCGCATCCCTTGGCCAGGTCGACAATCGAGAAGTTGGTGTTGATGTGGCGGAAGATGTATTCGTTGGCCGCCTGGATCGCCGGGCTGGTGCAGGTGGTGGACTCCGGGAACTTCAACTGGTTCTGCTCGTTGGCCGGGGTGGCGTTGGAGCAGTAACGCATCATCACCGTCAGGCTCTCGATAAGCAACGCGTCGCACATGATCTTGTATCCGGGCGCCTGCCGGAGCCCTTCGTCGACGATGCGGCTGAACAGGTCGAACAGCTGCTTGTCCTTGGCGGAGAAGTAACAATCGATGTGGGACAGGATGTCGAGCATCTCTGGGTCCTGGGTGGAGAATTTGACCTCCAGCGTTTTCATCCCTTCTCTTCCAGCTTGGAAGCGATGGCTCGCGCTTTGGGGAATGAAAACGACGTCTCCTTCCTTCACCGCGTAGTGTGTGTCGTTGACGACGATGTTGGCGGTTCCGCCGTAGATGAGTTGGACCTGGTAATCCTTGTCATGGTGGTGGGGTCCAACCCCTCCGTTGGCCCGATAATGGAACCGGGCGGAAAAGGTGATGTTGCAGTTCATTGTAGTTTCCTTTGTAAGTACTTTACCACGAATTTGTGTTTGATGCTAGAACTATATTCTATATCAGACGCAAAGCGAAAGTGTTTCTGTATACGAACTTGCACGACTTTACCATTTTCTGACAATATTGCATAACAAAATGCAAATTTAATAGTTAATTTCTCTTTGAGTACGCAATTATGTGTTGTGTAGATACGAAAAAAGAAAACATAGTGTTTGTAAGGGTGGGAAAGACGTCTTTTTCCGTGGAAAAGTGCGGATTCGTACGCGCGCGGGCGCGTTCATTTCCGTACGGGGAGAATTGACCCTTGGAAAGGAACCAAGTATCTTCTCGGTGAGGAGTGTTCCATGCGGGTGATTCTGAGTGACGACAAGATTAGTATGGCGCAGGCCGCGGCCCAGACCGGGGCAAGGAAAATCAACGAGGCTATTGCGGCTCAAGGGAGCGCGACCATTGCGGTCACGACAGGGTTGAGCCAGGTCGACATGCTGTCCTTTTTGGTCAAGGAGAAGGTTGACTGGAGCAAGGTCACCGCATTCCAGCTTGACGACTTCATCGGGTTGCCGAGCGAACATCCTTCCAGTACCCGCAGCTTCCTCAAGCGGAATTTTCTCAGCAAGGTTCCCGCACTTGGGGCTTTCCATGCGATTGAAGGTACCGCCGCGGATATTCCCGCCGAGTTGGCCCGTCTGAACGAGCTGATGGAGGGAAAGCGGCTGGACGTCGGCTTCATCTGCATCGGCGAGAACGGGCATTTGGCTTTCAACGATCCTCCCGCCGACCTGAGGACCCATGACGCCTATATCCGCGTGCAGCTTAGCGAGCGAGGCCGCAAGCAACAGGTCAACGAGGGTTGGTTCCCTACCATCGGAGAGGTTCCTCACGACGGGATCACGATGAGCGTCTGGGAGATGATCCAGAGCAAGAGCCTGATCGCTACCGTCCCTGGAGTCCGCAAGGCGAGGGGCGTGGCTATGAGCCTGTTCGACGAGGTAAGCCCGGCGGCACCGTGCGCGACGCTCCGCTGGCACTCGGATTGCGACATCTTCCTCGACCGGCAGAGCGCGACGTTGGTCTATGGGGATCTCAGGACCAATTGACCTAAGCCTATGAGACGGAAACTGGTCGATTTCTGCTACATCCTGTTCGGGAC
>Ga0256404_1013855_pt1 | contig 10084 bp, 16 predicted proteins | sample RumenRJG_01DNA_FD_185990 | JGI IMG/M metagenome (GOLD analysis project Ga0256404, IMG submission 185990) | Bovine rumen microbial communities from Lethbridge, Alberta, Canada - RJG_01 | ecosystem: Host-associated > Mammals > Digestive system > Stomach > Rumen | place: Canada: Alberta | collected...
ATAATGATAATCATAATCATTGCTACTTGAATCTGGACAAATTACTAATGAATAATTATTAGATATTTTATTTATACAATCAGATAAGCCATGCTGCTTGCTATCGTGCATTATCCATGTTAAATGATTATTAACCCAAGTTGGAAATATTGAATATAAATAATTAATTAAAAGGGCGGCTGATGTATATCCATCGCAATCGCAGTCTACAACAATTAAAGCATTTTGATTTTTTGATATTGTATTAAGTAATAATTTTAATCCATCTTTTAAATTTTTCTATCCTAATAATAAGGGTGAATTAATATCCTAATCTGATAAATTTATATAATGTAATATATCATTTTCTGCAATACCTCTATTATATAAAACTTGTTGAACTGCTGAAAATTTTTTATTTGGTTTATTTATTAATTCATATTTCATTTAATTACTTCCTTTTATTTTAATATTTATATTTATTATATCAAAAAAAGAAAGAATTGTCAAGTCAATTCTTTCTTATTCTATGGTTATTCTATTTTTAAATAGTTGAATAAATTTATCTTTACCTTCATCTATTGGACTTGATTTATACTCTAATAAATTATCTTTATCAAACATATATGAAATATTTACATAATTGCCATATTTATTATATAAGGTTTTTAATTTAGTAGTCCATTTTTCCCATTCTTTATCTCCAATTTTTTGAAATTGTTTATCTAAAGCAATAATAATTTCTTTAACACCAAGAGATAAAAGTAATTTAACTTGATAATTAACTAAATTACTACCGCAACATGCAACGCTAATATCATTATCTTGTCCAAAATAAGAAGCATACTTAAGACAACTTTTTTCACCTTCAAAAACAATGGCTTTTTGAAATGTAGAAATTGCTTTTTTACTATTGTTGAGATTATAGAGTGAAAAACCGAGCGGATGATTGTACATTTTACCATTGATTACTGCTGGACGATATTTACCTTTTGTTTGTTCGTTTTCTTTTATAAGAGTTCTTTCTCTAATTCCAATAAGATTTCCATCTATATCATAATGTGGAATTACAATGCCCTCATTAATAGGATCATAACATATTCCTCTTGATTCCATAACATTAAAAGTTATATCTTCCTTTTCCCAGGGAATGATGCGAGGATGAGGTAAATATCTTAATATTTTATTATCATAAACTTTTAATTCTATAATTTGTGGTTGAGTTTTTTCTTTATTTCTTTTAAAATTATTAATGATTTGCCAATCTTCATTTGCTTCTTGATTATCTTCAAAATCAAAAGTTTCTGCTGTGTATCCAAAATATTTAGCAACAAAAACAATAGCACGAGGCAAGGAAAAATTTTGGATACCAGCAGTTTTATTTACTCTTAATACTAAATCATATATATCAAATGAAGCATCTCCACATCCTGTATAACAATGAAATAGATGTGTATTGGGATAATAATAAAGTTTATGGCTTGCATTAGCTAAATCACTATTATGACATATTGTTTTACTAATAATACAATTGTCTTTAAGGATTGGTTCTGCTCCTAACTCTGTTAATAAATCATAGACTTGCTCTAAAGTTAATTCTTTTTTTAATTCTTCTTTATCATACTTATACATAGTTTTCTATTGCCCTATAAACAGTTCTTTCTGAACATCCAATTTGATTTGCAATTTCTTTTTTTGTAAACTTTCCAGTTAAATATAATTTATAAATTTGTTCATATCTTTCAGATTGCATCTTTTTATTTTGTGGATTATAATTGTTTCTACTATAAACAGGATATTCTTTATAGGTTTTTCCTTTTAACATATCACAAAAAGCATCATAAGATACCTTGTCAGCTACTTCACTATTTTTCCAAATATCTTTCATAGTTAATTGGGTATTTTTATATTGAGTTCTATATTTTATAACTTGTTCTTTTGAAAATTTAAATTGTTTAATTAAATCTCCATTAACATCTTTTCTTGTTTTTCCAGTTGTTAAGGATGAAATTTGACTTGTCGTTGTGTTATATTTTATAGCTAAATCGGTCGTTGATATACCAGATTTTCTTAATTCACGAATCTATTTTACTTGATTGTCAGTAAATTTTTTAACTCCATTTAATTTGCTTAATGGATATATTTCTTTATCACTATGCCAAGTTCTACCAGTATTTATTGCACTAATCATTCCCATTGTTGCTTGTGGAATAATTAATTGTATTTCTTTAACAGATTTACCCTTTTTTAATTCTTCTCTTATTATTTGCGCTTCTTGCTAAGTAATTTTATGATTTGGTCTTTGTTCACCCTTTAAATGTGGATAAGTTTGTCCTCCAATAGTATGATTATACCCATTTGGAGCGATACTATTAAATTTTTTTATATAATATTGTTCTCTTTCATCTAATAAATTTTCAGAACAATATTCGATTATTTCAAAAATAAAATCAGAATCATTTTGGCTTTTCATCATATCTTGATGAATTTCCATATTTACTTCTGTTTCTAAGCTACTCTATTTATATTGGTTTGGATGTAGGAAACACCAATGCCGCCATTTTCTATTTTTTAAATCTACTGCGCGTCCAATATAAATTTTATTATTTTTTAAATTAGTAATTTTATAAATACCACTATTCATATATTATCTCCTATCTGACACAGCATAAATTTAAATAAAGTTTATTTCTTTCTCTTCTGTGTCATAATATATTAAAATTACTAATAATAAATTGATTAAATTTGTCCAAATTACTCATAATAATCTTTTAATTTAATTTTTAATCCAGAAGTTAATATTTGAATCATTTGTAAAATATCGGCATTATCAAAAATAATGAATAAATCAACCATATTATATTCTTCAATATTCCAATCAAAATCAAATACTTCTCCATGATGAGGTATAATACAAGTAGCTCCAAAATCGCCATCTGTGACCATAATTTCACTATTTATTACATCTGGGCTATATTCCGCAAATACGATTCCACCATCTGGATATTCTTCTATTAATTTTTTAAATTCATTTTTATTTATAATTTTCATAAATCTCTCCTGATCGCCACCATGACAAATTGTGCGGGCAGTGAACAATCCATTTCCCATAATGGGTTCACCGCCTAATTCACTTACAAGATCAAATACTTCTTCTATTGTTAAATTTTCTTTTAATGTATTTTTATCATATTTAAAAGACATATTTTAACCTTATGGACAATAAATTCCTTCATAATCAATTTTTAGATAACTATAACCATTTTCACATTTTGCCATTTTATGAAATTCTTCTAATCCATTATCTGCAATACAATGTAAAAATTTTAAAATTAATTTTTCAGTTTCAGGATGGAAATGTCTTCCTTTTCTAACCTTATTATAATATTTCAAAGGTTCTTCTTGCGACCATTCTTCTTGCTTATAAGCTTTTCCAGCTCCAATGTAATCACATATCATTTCAACAACATATAAATAAGGAATTTTATTAGCTATTACATTTCCATTTGAGTCAAAATCAGTCCAATATTCCCAATGATGAGGATTATGTCCTTTATGATGTAGCCATGCTGCACTATATCCACAATCTTCTTTTTCTGCATCTATTGGACTTCTATTGCCTTGAAAATATTTTGCAGATGAAATAAATTCAGTTTTACTAAATTTTGATAAATCGTGTTTAATTCCTTGCCAAGTTATTCCACATTGACGACATTCATTAAATACATAATATTTATGTTTGCATATAGTTTTAAAATGTTTTATAATTGCCTTAAAATTCATTGAATCTCCTTTTAAAATGCACTCGCTTCTATTTTAGGTGTAACATGAATTTTTAAATCTTCTATATCTATTAATTCATAATTATAATTAGTAACAAATACTGGATCAATTCTACAAATACCTCTATTAGATTTACACCAAAGTAAAATATCTTTATAACGACCGCGTCTATTTTTATAAACAGAAATTTTTATATCAGGCATTTCAATACCCATAGAATTAACAATATTTTTTAAAGATTCTCTATCATCTTGACTAGTTTGAAGCATAATCATACCACAATCAATTTTATCAGCTATTGCTTTTGCCATATACTCCAATATTTCTATTGGTACTGACTATATTTTAACAACATATGTTGCTATATCTCTTTCGATTTTTCAGATGCTTCGTTTCCTAAAACATCGCTACGTGCTAATAGTAGCTCTACTCCCCAGCATTTCAACCTAAGGGATAGTCGATAGCCCGCTCTAATTACTTCTCATCATAAAAAGATGGATTATTAATCATTTTCCATAAAGTGCCATAACCCACATAACACTCAGGAGTTTTACTAAATTTGTTTAATGACAAACCACTTTCTTTATATAACTCAGTTATCAAATCTCGATCTTGTTTAGAATATGCTCCTTTATGAGGATTATTTTTGAAAACCTCTGCTTTAATATGTTTCCAAGTTTTTCCATGCCACATTCTTAAAAATCCACTATAACTTATTTTATTTAAAAAATATTGATTATAAATATCCCGACTTCTTAATCCTTTTTGATAACATTCTCTACAAAAAACAACATCGCTTTCTGATAATAGAGCCATCCCATGCTCTTCTCCTTTGTGGATTGTATTATATCCAGGTAAATCTCCACCAGGAGTTTCATTATAATGCTATCTATTATTATAAGTATTGAATTTATTAATCCAAAAAATTTCTCTTTGTTTCATAGTTTCAACATCTTTTAAATTATCTTCTAAAATTTTAAAATCAAAATTATCAATTCCATATTTTCTAATTGCACGATGAATTGCTAAATTATAATCTTTGTTATTTATATTAAAAGATGCTGAAAGATGATCATTATAGCGTCTTTTTGGATCTTTCGCAAATCCAATATACATATGTCCATTGATTTTATTCGTATATTGATATATACAATTCAAATTTTTACCTCCTTTCTTTTTATTTTATTGGGTTAAGTAATTAGAATGAGACGGGATTGCCTTCAGCTTAACCTGGTCAGGTTTCCCCGTTAGCCGCTTTATTCGCGACCCCTCTTAGCAAAAGAGGATAAGATATATTAAGGCACAAATAATTATTCTACCTCTCAATAAGTTCTGGTCATATTGCTGAGCGGATACATAATCTGCATTTAACTGGGTAGCTGACATTACAAATACTCCATATTGATTACATAAATCTTTAATTCTTACACTAATCATAAAAAGAATATTATCTTCTCTTAATCCTTTAACGCCAGCTTTTGAACTAATTTCACTAAGAATTTTCATACTTGAATGAATATAATCCATAAATACATATCTTACATCATATTGACGAATACCAAATTTAATTGTATTTTCAATATCTTGTAATGAAAAATCTGGAAGTTTTTTAATATATAAAGGACTTTTTGAAAGAATTGCGGCAGCTTCACTTACTCGCTCCCACTCACCTTCGGTATATGTATTTTCAAGAATATGATCTTCATTTACTCCAGATAGGAAAGCAATCATCATGGTTTGGATTTCATCTTCTTCCTGCTCTGTGGTAATAAATTGAGTGGGTTCACGAGTTCCATTGTCTTCCCATTGTCTTGTTTCAAGATTATAAATTTTATTACAAGCAACAGCACACGCATCTGCAATCATGGAACGAGTTTTTCCAACTCCTGTTGCAGCAGACCGCAAATAAAACTTTTTTAATCTTGCTCCACGATGAACTGTGTTAACTAATCTTCCATATAATGGATAACCAATTTCTGGATTATTTTTTAATCTTTCAAGAAGTGCTAAAGCACCATCTCCCGCCTGAATAACTCCATCTTCTGAATTATCAATATATTTTGCTTTTATTTCATCAATTTTATCATTAATGGTATTAGCAATTTCATTAATAGGGGTATTATCAAACCATGTTTCTTGTGCTTCTTTTTTCTTAGCATCTAAAATATTATCTGGATCATATAGCCAAGATAGATCCATACCAACATTTTTATTATACATTCTTAATAGTGTCATTTTTTTCATTCGATTATAATAATAATCAAATGCGGCTAATTGACACATATCTTTAATATTTTCCAAATATTCAGAACCTTTATTTACTTTGTAAATAGCATATTTTTTAGGGCGTTGTTCTAAATATTTTTCTATATCTTCTATTGATATTTGTTTTGCTCCAAGCTGATGAAGATTATAAATTGAACCAAATAAAATTCTATGAAATTCTTGAGGAAAATCTTGTTCATTAAATTTATATTTATCTTCTAAATCTAAAAGAGAGGGATTTATAAAAACATCGCCAATTACTTGCATATTTGCAGATATATCAACATATTTTGAACTCATTTATTTATCCTCTTTTATTCCACGCTTCTATTACATTTTTTATTGCTTCCTTTTCTGATCTATATATAGTATCATTTTTAGAAACATATAATACCCAATGACAATTAGGATTAGGACACTCTATCATAAATTTATAACATCCAACATAACCATGAGTACCATGCCATAATGGATATTTTTTTAATTCAACATTTTTACAACCACAGGGACAAGGTTTTAATTTATTCATTATTATCTTCTCCTTCTAACCACATTCGCGGCGGTCGTACATATACTCGTGGAGACTCAATATTTATTATTTTTTCTTTTGGTAATATAAAATTTGAAACATCTTTTTCTTGATTTATTAACTGTGCTTGATAAAGAGCATAATAATATTCTAAAGCTTGTTTGTATATATAAGGGATAATACCAATACTTCCATTGCTTTTATCAACTGAATGACCTTCTTTTTCATAATACCATTTAAGAGTTTTTAACATTCCACTATATGTGTAATTATTTTCTTTTACATATTTTTCTGCTAATTTTTTAGTTAATAAATAATTATAATCTTCTCCAAATAGAGTTTTTACATAATTATAAAAATTTTCTATATCTCTTTCTTCTTCAGTCATGTTGGCTAAATGATCTTCCCAACATTTAATATGAGCATATCTACGAGCGGAGACTTGTTTTGTTGGTTCATTATCTCTATCAAACTGTTCACCGCAATATAAACATTTTACATAATGATGAGCCATATAATCTCCTTAAAAATTTTTCTATTTATATTATAGCAAAAAAAAGAAAACTTGTCAAAGTAATAAAATCTTTGACAAGTTTCTTTAAAAATATATAATTATTCTGAAGGAAATTCTTTGGAAAGTAAGAGGAGATCATCATAAATCAAAGATAAAGCTTCAACCTGTTCTCTCGAACACTGACTCATCTTTTGACCTTTACCTAAATATCTATCAGTAATCTGAACGATACGAGGCTGATAAAATTCTCTAAAGATTTCTTCAGAATTATTATCAATCATTCCCTTAATTAGATTATTACAATTCTTCATTAACTCATCAAAATTAAGGTCTTTAGTAGTATCTGTATAAAGATTATTTTTCTTATCTGTAAAATATTCTTGTCCATCTTCTTGAGCTTGTTTATCAATTGCATCAGAAATAGCTTTAACAAGATTATCATAAGAAAAATCAATATAATCTGGTGTATATTTAAATCTAGAACCAGCTTCATATCTTGGAGTGCCACGCATAAAAAGCTTAGTTATATTATTGCCATCTTTATCCGTAACAATTCTAGAATATCCAATAATATCTGCCATTCTAGCTACAATATTATTTGCTCTTTTATCAAGAGTTGGAACAATCTTATTATATTCTGCACCAGCTTCATCTTTAAAAACTTTATCTGTTGCATGAGAAATAAGAATAAGACCATAATCCATCATAACAATAGATCTGAGACATTCATCAAACTCTTTTGATACAAGTCCATATCCTTTGCCAAAAGGAATATCACTAATACTATCAACACCATAACCGCCATCTGAGCGAAGTGCATTGTCACAGATATATTTAGTGCAATAATCATAGGCAATATCACAAGTATCAATAGTAATAGTATAGAATTTTTCTTTTGCTTTTGGATCTTTGAGCTGGCGGAGAACTTTCCTAAATTCTGCCCAGTTATTAATAGGCTGCGCCATTACGCCAGGAATGGCATTATAACCTTTTTCAAAAGCTAAAAGAAGGTTATTTTCAAATTTTGATGCGGTTGTTGTCTTACCAGACTTTGGTTCTCCGTAGAAAAAGATCGAGTATCCGCGAAGATTTCTACTCACTTGATGCGGCTAAATGTTAAAAATATTAATATCTGCCATAATGATAATATCCTTTCTTTATAAGAAAGGGAGAAAATTAATTCTCCCTTTATTAAAATTTAAACTCTCCTACGGAAACGGTATTCTGAGCAGCTTTTGTTGCAGCCGCAACATCAAAATTTGCCCCATTCGTTGCTTTGGTTGTCTGACGTTCATTAAATCTCTTTTCAACTTCAGCAAGCTTAATCTGACGATCCTGAGCCATCTTACTTACATCTGTTGCAGTAAGAACTTCTTCGTCACCAAAATCATAAGGAACTTTTGCAGTACCAGTAATCACATATTCACGGCTCTTTCTTTCATAAGTCTGAACTGCCGCCTCACCAAATGCAGATTCTTCCTTCTTTTCCGTCTTAATTGTCATGCAATTAATGCGTCCCCAAACTTTTGTAAAAGTAGGATTAGAAGGAGATGCATCAAGTCCTTCAAAATAGCTCATTCCCATTGCATTACGAACAACGAAAGATACAGGAAGAAGAACTGGACCATAACCAAAAATTGCGCCACTAACTGTTGCAAAATCTTCTGTAATATTCTTATCAGGATCCGCATCAACATGAGTTACTTTTGTAATAAGCATGTCAGTGGAAAAAGTACTTCTCTCTGCTTCTGGACCAAATTCAGCAACGATGGTGCAGAAACCGTTTTCATTCCTTGGCGCAGCTACCTTAGAACCATCTGCCGCAATAAAATCATTAATACCGATAGATGTTCCAGTACACTGAACCTTAAAAGCATTTTCCTTGCCGCCATTAATCCAAGTCTTATCTGGATTATCAATAATCTTCTTTAATGCAACATATGTATTATTGGTCTGACCGCTCTTTGCATATGTAGGTGTTACATAAGAATAATGAACTGTAACAACATTCAGACCATTTTCATCTGTTGCAATATCGAGGTCACCTGCAATATATTTCGTACCAGGGTTTTTTGAATTTTCTCCAGTTACTCTTTCAGAAAGCTGATTAAAATTACTACCTGTGCTATAAACATATCCTTCAATTTTCTCTGTGTTAATAAATTTTGCGTTTGTTTTCATTAAATTATTTTCTCCTTATTAAATCAACTTTATTTCTGTATTTATATTATATCAAAAATTTTTTTAATTTTCAAGTTGATAACTCTTACCAGCTTCAGTAAGAGAATATTTAACAGGGGTTTTATTAAAATCAAATCCACCTGTTTTTTCAACATAACCATCTTTAATAAGTTTTTTCATAGAGCCTGCAATGGAACGACCAGATGTAAAAAGAGCTTCAGCGATTTCTTTAGATGTAAACATATTAGACATTTTTTCTACATTTTCTTGCATCCATGAAAGAATTTTAATACCATTTTCTGTCATGGTTCCTGAATTTTTTACCTTACCATCTTTAAAATCTTCCCAAAAAGATGCGGCAAGTTCATACTCATCTGGATAATTTTCTGCATAAATATCTGTTCGATCAAAAATTTCTGTCTGAATAATCTTAATAAATGCTTCTTTTTTAGTCATTTGTGATTTTTTCCTTTTCATTTATAATATAATTTTTATCTTATAATTATATTATAACATTTTATTTTTTATTTTTCAATTTGAAAAGGAACATTTTCATCATCAAAAATTAAATATTGAGCATATGGAAGTTCACGTGCCCATTTAATAAAATTCATTTTAGATGGGTCATCTTGCCCACTCCATTCATTTAACTTATGATTACGTCTCTGCCCAGGAGAGCAAATGGCGCGGATAGTCTCATAATTAGCTGTCCAAGTTCTCGTCTGAAGCCAACTTTCAGGCAGCCACCGCACAAGTTCTTTCCAATATCTTTTATCTTTTGTTTCAAGATATTTTTGACGAAGAAATTCGAGTTGTTCAATTAAAAGTTCAGA
>Ga0256404_1013856_pt1 | contig 10084 bp, 7 predicted proteins | sample RumenRJG_01DNA_FD_185990 | JGI IMG/M metagenome (GOLD analysis project Ga0256404, IMG submission 185990) | Bovine rumen microbial communities from Lethbridge, Alberta, Canada - RJG_01 | ecosystem: Host-associated > Mammals > Digestive system > Stomach > Rumen | place: Canada: Alberta | collected...
TGACCCATACGTCCTTTGCCAATGAGCAGAAAATACACCGTTATAAGGATTACGAAAGGCTGGAGTTCCTCGGAGATGCTGTTCTTGAGATGGTCTCCAGCGCTTTTCTGTATAATGAATACCCCGATAAAAGAGAGGGAGAGCTGACGAAACTGCGGGCCAGTCTCGTCTGCGAGCCGTCTCTGGCGGACTGCGCCAGGACCCTCGGTATTCCGGATTTCCTGCGCCTTGGAAAGGGCGAGGAGGTAAGCGGAGGGAGAGACAAGGAGTCTATCCTGTGCGATGTAGTGGAAGCGGTGATCGGGGCTATGTATCTGGACTGCGGGGAGGTGGAGCCTCCGCGTCGTTTTATCATGCAGTTTATTCTGTCGGACAGAGACAGAGTGTTCTTTTATGATTCCAAATCGATGCTTCAGGAATGGGCACAGGGGCGTGGAGAGACAATTCGCTATGAGCTCCTTTCAGAGAGCGGTCCCGAACACATGAAGCTGTATACGACCGGCGTTTATGTGGGAGACACACTGATCGGCACCGGCGAGGGCCGCTCCAAGAAAGCGGCGGAGCAGCAGGCGGCCTATGCCGGGATCAGGAAGATCCGGGGCAGCAAGACGAAAAACTGATAACCAGGGAATAAGTATAAATGTATTTAAAATGTATCGAGATCCAAGGCTTTAAATCTTTTGCCAACAAGATCAGATTTGACTTTCATAACGGGATCACGGGAATCGTAGGACCCAACGGCAGCGGAAAGAGCAATGTGGCGGACGCTGTCCGCTGGGTGCTGGGCGAGCAGAGGGTCAAGCAGCTGCGCGGCTCCTCCATGCAGGACGTCATATTTGCCGGCACGGAATCGAGAAAGCCCATGGGATATGCTTACGTAGCGATCACACTGGACAATTCCGACCACAAACTTCCCACGGACTACAAGGAAGTCACCGTAGCGAGAAGGATCTACAGAAGCGGTGAGACTGAGTATCTGATGAACGGAGCGTCGTGCCGGCTCAGAGATATTCACGAGCTATTTTATGACACCGGGATCGGCAAAGAAGGCTACTCCATCATAGGACAGGGGCAGATCGACAGGATCCTCAGCGACAAGCCCGAGGACCGCAGGGAACTCTTCGACGAGGCGGTGGGAATCGTCAAGTTCAAGAGGCGCAAGGATATGACCCTGAAGAAGCTGGCCAGCGAGAAGGAGAATCTGGTCAGAATCAACGATATCCTGGCTGAGCTGGAGAAGCAGATCCCTACGCTTGAAAGACAGTCGGAGAAAGCCAAGGTATTCTTCAAGGAGAGAGACGCCCTGAAAGCAAGGGATGTCAATCTTTTCCTTCTGGAGAACCAGAAGAACCTGGCTGAGCTGGAATCGGTAAAAGAGAACGAAGAGACAATTGAGAGGGATCTCAAAGAAGCCCGTGATCTTTACGAGAGGAACGGACAGGAATATGAAGCCGGTCAGTTGAAGCTGGGCGAGCTTGAAGGCGAGATCGAGCAGATCCGTAACAGGATCACGAATGCCAGCGTCGTCAGAGAGAAGATCGAGGGCGAGATCAAGGTCATAGAGGAGCAGGTCCGGGCCGCATCGGGAAACGCGGAGCACTTCAGGACCAGGAGAGAATCCGTATCTGCCGAAATAGAGAGAGACCGGAAAGAAGAGGAAGAGATCCTCGGGAGGAAAAGCGGGATCGACAGCAGCCTTGAACAGCTGCGAAGAGAGCAGACCAAGGCCAGAGAGAGCGCATCGGGATGCGCCGATCAGATCATCCGCTACTCAAGACAGGTGGATCTCGGCAAGAGTGAGATCCTTCGGATCCTCAGCGAGCGCGCGACGATCAAATCCAGCATAGCCAGTCTCAGCGCCCGGCAGGAAGAAAACGAGAGGAGAAGACAGGAACTGTCAGCAGGCATTGAGCAGGCACAGTCGAGCGAGACCGAACAGACGCAGATCATTGAAGACCTGCGCAGACAGTTCAGAGAGATCACGGAGTCTGTAAAAGCGCTGCAGGCGCGCCAGAAGGAGATAGAGTCAACCATCTCCGGCATGAAGAAGAGACTGGGAGACGAGGACGAGCAGCTGCGCGCCAGTCAGCTTAGATTCCACCAGGAAAAATCCCGTCTGGACGCTCTGGTCAACCTGACCGAGAGGTACGAGGGATTCGGAGGCAGCGTAAGGAAGGTCATGCAGAACCGGGCGGCGGAAAAGGGCGTCATCGGCGTAGTTGCGGATCTTCTCAAGACAGACAAAAAATATGAGACGGCCATCGAGGTGGCACTGGGCGGAAATATCCAGAATATCGTGACGGAAGACGCGGATACCGCGAGACGCATGATCGAACTGCTCAAGAGGGAAAAGGCAGGGAGAGCCACTTTTCTCCCCCTTAACGATCTGGGCAGACCCCAGGAATTTAAAAATACGAAAGTGCTGCAGGAGCCGGGCGTGATCGGCCTTGCGGACAGTCTTGTGCGCTGCGATGACAGGTACCGCCCTGTAGCGGCCTCCCTTCTTGGAAGGATCGTGATCGTGGACAGGTTCGACCACGCCGCGGCGGTGAACAAAAAATACGGACATTCCGTGCGAATGGTGACTCTGGAGGGCGAACTGTTCATGCCCGGAGGCGCCATCAGCGGCGGGGCATATAAAAACAGCAGCAATCTTCTGGGAAGACGCCGTGAAATGGCGGAACTGCAGGAGAAAGTCAGGGAAGCGGCCAAAGAGACGCAGCAGCATGAGCAGGCCATCGAAGATATAAAATCCGAGAGGACAAACCTGAGGACGGAACTGGAAGAAAACCGCCAGGCGCAGCAGGAAGCGTTTCTGAAGCAGAACACGGTCAGAATGAGCATTGCCAGCCAGCAGGAGAAGAAAAAAGAGGCGGCCGGCAGCGCGGAAGAGATGGCCAGAGAGCGCGAACTGATCGAACAGCAGAGGAAAGAACTTGAAGCGGAACGCTCAGACGCCGAGCAGAGGCTGGCCTCTTCGGCGGACGGCGAAGAGAAGATGAACGCGGCTGTCAGCGAACTGGAAAAGAAACTGGAACAGCTCCGGAAAGAGGAGGGAGTCCAGACCCAGATCCTGTCCAAGTGGGACACGGAGATCGAGAAGACTCTGCAGCAGCAGTCTTTTGAACAAAAAGATCTGGAGCGCGTTCAGGAGGATCTGGTAAGACGCGGCAGAGAACTTGAGGAGATCGATACAGCGATCGCACGCGGAGACGCCGTGATCGAGAGCGGAACAGAGAGGATCCGCGGCCTCAGAGAACAGCTCACAGGATCGGAGGACGCGCAGGACGGCGGCCGCCGGGCCCTGGAGGAAAAAAATCAGGAGAGAGACAGACTCAGAGAGGCGATGCAGAGGCAGCTCGCCGAGAAGGATTCGCTGTCCGAGCAGATCCATGCTCTCGACAAGGAGGACGAAAGGCTGCATAACCGCAGGGAGCGCCTGCAGGAGGAAGTGGACAACCGCGTCACCTATATGTGGAACGAATATGAGATCACCCTCAGCGACGCAGTGAAACTTCGGGATGAGCAGCTCTGCGACATTGCGCAGCTTAAAAAGGAGATCGCGGAGATCAAGGCCAGGATCAAGGCGCTCGGCAGCGTCAATGTGGACGCGATCGAGGAGTACCGGGAACTGATGGAGAGGTATACTTTCCTCAAGACCCAGCACGACGATCTCACGGAGGCGGCAGAGAGCCTGGAGAAGATCATTGCGGAACTGGACGCTTCCATGAGAAAGCAGTTCCAGGAGCAGTTCAGCAGGATCCAGGAGGAGTTTGACAAAGTCTTCAAGCTCATGTTCGGAGGCGGAAAGGGCCGCCTTGAACTGATGGAAGACAGGGACATTCTGGAGGCAGGCGTCCGCGTTATCGCGCAGCCGCCGGGGAAAAAACTGCAGAATATGAACGCCCTGTCCGGCGGTGAGAAGGCGCTCACGGCGATCGCTCTTTTGTTCGCGATCCAGAACCTGAAGCCTTCGCCCTTCTGCCTGCTCGATGAGATCGAAGCGGCACTGGACGAGAGCAACGTGGACAGGTTTGCGGATTACCTGCACAGGCTCACAGAGTATACGCAGTTTATCGTGATCACTCACAGAAGAGGCACGATGCAGGAGGCGGATCGTCTGTACGGGATCACAATGCAGGAAAAGGGCGTCTCAGCCCTTGTCAGTGTGGACCTGATCGATGAGAAGGATCTTGTCTCATGATCCCGCGCAGGACGCGGCGGGATATTTATAATCAGAAGTCAATGAATAAGAGGTGAATATGGGCTTATTTGACAGGCTTAAACAGGGACTTAGCAAGACTAAGGCGAATATCTCCGACAACATGGACATCATTTTCAACACCTACGGGTATGAGAAGGTCAGCGAGGAATTCCTCGAGGAACTGGAAGAGACGATGATCATGGGAGACATCGGCGTTCAGACGACGGAAGAACTTCTGGACGATCTCCGGCAGAAGGTAAAGGACGAGCGGATCAGGTACTGCCCTGACTGCCGCCAGGAACTGATCCTGGGGATCAGGAATAAAATGAAACAGAGTAAGGACGCCTATGCTTTTGAGGAGGGACCGGCGGTGATCCTTGTGATCGGCGTAAACGGAGTCGGCAAGACTACTTCTGTAGGAAAGCTTGCGGCCAATTACCGCAAACAGGGCAAAAAAGTGCTGATCGCCAGCGCTGACACTTTCCGCGCGGCGGCAAACGAACAGCTCACAGAGTGGGCCAAAAGGGCCGGCGTCGACATCATCGGAGCCGCAGAGGGGTCAGACCCCGCGGCGGTCGTCTATGACGCGGTACAGGCGGCTAAGGCGAGAAAGACAGATATCCTTCTTATAGATACTGCCGGCCGTCTCCACAACAAGAAGAACCTGATGGCGGAACTGAGCAAGATCGACAGGATCATTACGAGAGAGTATCCCGGGTGCTTCAGGGAGAACTGGGTAGTGCTGGACGGCACCACGGGCCAGAACGCGATCTTCCAGGCCAGGGAATTTGCCAGTGTCACGAATCTGACCGGCATAGTCCTCACCAAGATGGACGGAACCGCCAAGGGCGGCATCGCCATCGCAGTACAGTCGGAACTGGGGATCCCGGTGAAGTTCATCGGCGTCGGAGAAGCGATCGAGGACCTTCAGAAGTTCAACCCCGACCAGTTCGTGGATGCGATTTTCTACTGATAAATATTCAGCACCGACATGTTGAATATAAAGACGCCTCTGATTACGAAAGGACTTATACATGGGACTGAAAGAGAAAATGACACTGGAAAAATTCGAGGAAGCCTGCGAGGCGGTGGGTCAGGTAACACTGGATACCAGCCTGATCTACTCGGATTATTTCAGTGAGAGGACGGGAGGAAAGGTTTATTTAAAACCTGAGAACCGGCAGAGGACCGGCGCCTACAAAGTGAGGGGCGCTTACTATAAGATCAGCACGCTGAGCGATGAGGAGAGGGCGAAGGGCCTGATCACCGCATCCGCGGGCAATCATGCGCAGGGCGTGGCTTACGCGGCAAAGAGATTCGGCGCGAAGGCGGTCATTGTGATGCCGACCACTACGCCTCTCATCAAAGTGAACAGGACCAAAGCCCTGGGCGCAGAGGTCGTTCTCCATGGAGATGTATACGACGAGGCGTGCGCCCGCGCGCTGGAGCTGGCGGCGGAGCACGGATATACTTTCATCCATCCCTTTGACGATCCTGATGTCGCGACCGGTCAGGGAACCATCGCCATGGAGATCATAAAGGATCTGCCTCTGGTAGATATCATTCTGGTCCCCGTGGGGGGAGGCGGACTTGCTGCCGGCGTTTCCACACTGGTCAAGATGCTCAAGCCCGGCACTAAAGTCATCGGGGTTGAGCCGGAGGGCGCAGCGTGCCTCAAGGCCTCTCTGGAGGCCGGGAAAGTGGTGACGCTCCCTGAGGTAAGCACCATTGCGGACGGCACAGCCGTGAAGACACCGGGCACACAGATCTTCCCTTACTTGCAGAAGAATCTGGACGAAGTGATCACTGTCCCGGATTCAGACCTGGTGGTCTCTTTCCTCGACATGGTGGAAAACCACAAGATGATCGTCGAGAATTCCGGCCTTCTGACAGTAGCTGCCCTCAAACAGATCAAATGCAGGGGCAAAAAAGTGGTATCCATCCTCAGCGGCGGAAACATGGACGTCATCACGATGTCCAGCGTCGTGCAGCAGGGACTGATCATGAGAGACAGGATCTTTACGATCTCTGTGCGCCTCCCCGACAAGCCGGGCGAACTGCACAAGGTTTCCGGCATTATCGCCGGCGTAAACGGAAATGTCATCAAACTGGAACACAACCAGTTCGTCTCCATCAACCGCAACGCGGCGGTGGAACTGCGGATCACGCTGGAAGCTTTCGGAACAGATCACAAGAAACAGATCATCAAGGCACTTTCAGATAACGGCTACAAGGTCCATCAGGCAGTGGTGAGTATTTAAGCGGTATATGGCCCGGCAAGGCCTGTAAGTATTCCCGGAGCATCTAAATGGAAAACAGAGAACCCGAAAAATCAAATCCGAATCACAGAAGGGTATTCTATTTTTTGAACATCCTTTTTATGTGCGTGATCACAGTCGCGTCCCTGACGATGGCAGTGATCCTTTTCGTGCGTCTCGAGAGACTCAGAAGCGAAAGGCAAACGGAAGGGACCATCTACACCGACAGCCAGATCGAGAAGATCAGATACGGGGCTGCGCAGTCGGAGCGCAACAGGATCCTCCTTGAAATCCAGTCCTCCTTTGAGTCCGGCAACAGCACGATCTCGATGCTGAGGGATCTCTTTCCGGGAGATCTCGTCGTCATGTGGGAAGGCCGGTACTATTTCTACCCGGTGGACAGAAACCTGCAGGTAAACCCGTTCTCCGAGATGGACTTCGCCCTGGGCGAAAAGGGAGCCATGGAGTATATCGGCGAGGACACAGGGGTGACTGTGAACAGAGGCATTGACGTCTCTTCCCTCAACGGAGAGATCGACTGGCCCAAAGTGGCAGAGGAGCAGATCGCGTTCGCGATGATCCGGGCCGCGTCCAGAAATACGGAAGGAGCGCTCGAACAGGATGAGAGATTCCAGGAGAATATGAGCGGCGCCAAATCTGTGGGGATCAGGACCGGGTGCTATGTGGACCTCGACGCGGACAGCGAAAAAGAGGCAGAGGAGATCGCGGAGTTTGTCCTCTCGAATCTGAGCATGACCCAGAAGGAGATGGGCGCGCCGGTGGCGGTGCGCGTGCAGATCCCCGACCATTCCAGTTCCCTCAGCGGACATACCCGGGAGGAGTGGACCCAGGGCGTCAGAGCATTCTGCGCCAAAATAAAGAAAGCGGGTTATGAACCCGTCATTTACGCGAACACGGCGGCCTTCAACATGCTGCTGAACATGGCGGAGCTTGAGGAGTACGACAAGTGGATTGCGGACTACGGAGACTATCTCTATTTCCCCTATAAATTCAGGTGCTGGCAGTACAGCCTGAAAGGTACAGTGAACGGCATAGAAGGTGATGTGGCGCTGGATCTGAGTGTATCGATGGAGTAGGCGCGCTGCGCGCGATTAATAATCGGGTAAAGAAAAAACACTTGACACTTGAGGACTTGGACTGTAATATAGTGCAGGTGATGGAAAAGATCGTTGAACAGGGCCTTTTATATGATTTCTACGGCTCGCTTCTCACAGGGCATCAGCAGAAGATCTATGAACAGGTCGTCTATGACAATTTATCATTGAATGAGGTCGCTGAGACCGAGGGTGTCAGCAAGCAGGCGGTGCATGATCTGGTGAGAAGATGTACAGTGATCATGCGCGGATACGAGAACAAGCTCGGAATGATCCGCCGCTTCGGCAAGATCAGGGAATGCGCAGAAAGACTGAAGGAGATCGCCTCCTCAGGCGAGATCCCAATGGCGCAGTCCTCCCTTATTTTGGGAATTGCGGAAGAAATCCGCGCGGATCTGGAATCCTGAGAAGAACGGCGTTTGTATTTTGCTCCGGCTCATTTTGACATAGTACATGATTTCAGAGGATCGTCTATATGGCATTTGACAGCTTAACAGATAAGCTAAACAGTATATTCAAAAAACTCAGCGGAAAGGGCAAGCTCACAGAGAGCGACGTCAAAGCCGCGATGCGCGAAGTTAAAATGGCTCTGCTGGAAGCAGACGTCAACTTCAAGGTGGTCAAACAGTTTGTTAGTTCCGTCCAGGAAAGGGCGGTCGGCGAAGAGGTCATGAACGGTCTCAATCCCGCGCAGATGGTCATCAAGATCGTCAACGAAGAGATGACTTCGCTGATGGGAAGCGAGACTACAGAACTTGAGCTGCAGCCCGGCAAGCAGATGACAGTCGTTATGATGGTCGGTCTGCAGGGCGCAGGTAAGACTACCACCGCAGCGAAGATCGCGGGCAAGTTCAAGCAGAAGGGCAAGAAGCCCCTGCTCGTGGCGCTGGACATCTACCGTCCCGCGGCTATCAAACAGCTGCAGGTCAACGGTGAGAAGCAGGGCGTCGATGTTTTCACCATGGGAGACAAGCATGACCCGGCCGACATAGCGAAGGCGGCCATCGAGCATGCTAATAAGAACAAAGAGAATCTTGTCATCCTCGATACTGCTGGACGTCTGCAGATCGACGAGGAGATGATGCAGGAACTTGAGGACATCAAGAAGGCTGTGACCGTTCACCAGACCATCCTGGTAGTGGACGCCATGACCGGTCAGGAAGCTGTCAACGTCGCCAAGACCTTTGACGAGAAGGTAGGCGTAGACGGCGTGATCCTCTCCAAGATGGACGGCGACACCCGAGGCGGTGCGGCGCTGTCGATCAAGGCGGTGACCGGAAAGCCCATTCTGTACGTAGGTATGGGCGAGAAACTCTCCGACCTCGAGCAGTTCTACCCCGACCGAATGGCGGGCAGGATCCTGGGCATGGGCGACGTGCTGACCCTCATTGACAAAGCCCAGCAGAACCTGGACAAGCAGGACGAGCAGGAGAGCCGCGACATGGTGTCGCATCTCAAGAAGGGCAAGTTCGACTTCAACGACTACCTCAACAGTCTCAAGCAGATGAGGAAGATGGGCGGTCTCTCAAGCGTTCTCGGCATGCTTCCCGGTATGGGGATCAACAAGGACCAGATCGACAACATGATCGATGAGAAACAGCTCAGGCGCACGGAAGCGATCGTGCTCAGCATGACGCCGGAAGAGCGCGCAAATCCCAAGCTTCTCACGCCTCAGAGAAAGTTCAGGATCGCCAAGGGATCCGGCAACGATATCGCCGATGTAAACCGCTTCATCAAGCAGTTCAACCAGATGTCCAAGGTGATGAAGCAGTCCGGAGTCGGCAAGAAAGGCAAGAGACGCAGAAACGCCAATCCGTTCGGTGGTATGGGCGGAATGGGCGGCATGGGAGGAAGAGGAGGATTCCCCTTCTGACTTGATATTAAATAGTATGAATCAGAATTTATTCTGTTCAAATACCCGCGTTCGGCAGTGATCCGCCGCAGGACGCAGCATTTTAAAAAGCAAACATTTTCTTAAGGAGGAAATCAAAGTCATGGCAGTTAAGATCAGATTGAAGAGAATCGGTGAGAAGAAGGTTCCGATGTACAGAATCGTGGTAGCAGAGGCTTCCACTCCCAGGAACGGCAGAGCCATCGAGGAGATCGGCACTTACAATCCCAACACAGATCCCGCTGTTGTCAAGGTTGATGTGGAAGCAGCGAAGAAGTGGATCTCCAACGGCGCACAGCCCACTACTGTTGTTAAGAAGCTGTTCAAGCAGGCCGGCCTTAAATAATCACGATCAGGAAGCACTGATCAAATAGTTCGGACCTGACAGTCGGAAGGAATATATATGAGAGAATTAGTTGAATTGATCGCCAAGGCGCTTGTCGATCATCCCGATGAAGTTGTCGTCACGCAAACGCAGGAGGGCAAGAGCATCCGGATCCAGCTTCATGTCGCACCTTCTGACATGGGCAAAGTCATTGGCAAACAGGGCAGAATTGCTAAGGCAATCCGTTCTGTCGTCAAGGCTGCCGCTTCAAGAGAAGATATCAGAGTGGAT
>Ga0256404_1013858_pt1 | contig 10083 bp, 8 predicted proteins | sample RumenRJG_01DNA_FD_185990 | JGI IMG/M metagenome (GOLD analysis project Ga0256404, IMG submission 185990) | Bovine rumen microbial communities from Lethbridge, Alberta, Canada - RJG_01 | ecosystem: Host-associated > Mammals > Digestive system > Stomach > Rumen | place: Canada: Alberta | collected...
TCGAAGAAGTGCTCGGGCGTGCCCTTCTCCAGAATCTGGCCGTCATCCATGAAGACGACCTCGTCGGCAACCTGGCGGGCAAAGCCCATCTCGTGGGTCACGCAGACCATCGTGATGTTCTCCTGCGCAAGCTCGACCATCACGTTGAGAACCTCCTGGACCATCTCGGGATCGAGAGCGGAGGTAGGCTCGTCGAGCAGCATGATGGGCTGCTTGGTGCAGAGCGCACGGGCGATTGCCACGCGCTGCTGCTGGCCGCCGGAGAGGTTCTGCGGATACTCGTCCGCCTTCTGGGCGAGGCCGACGCGCTCGAGACTCTCCATGGCGGTCTTTCTCGCCTCTTCGCGGCTCTTCTTCTGCAGCTTGATGGGCGCGAGGGTGAGGTTGCCCAGCACGGTCATGTTGGGATAGAGGTTGAACTGCTGGAAGACCATCGAGGTGTACGTGCGCGTGAGCTGCATGTGGTTCTTGCGCGTGAGGGGCGTGCCGTTGATGATGACCTCGCCCGACGTGGGCTCCTCGAGCCAGTTGACGCAGCGGATGAGCGTGGACTTGCCCGAGCCCGAGGGACCGATGACTACGAGCTTCTCGCCCTCGCGGACGTTGAGGCTCACGTCCTTGAGCACATGGAGGTCACCAAAGAACTTGTTGAGGTGCTTGATCTCTATCATGTCCGCCACGGTCGTCCCCCTTCCGACGCTGGAGCGGGCCTGGCGGCTTCCCTGCTCGCCGGCGCCCCTTCCCCACCACGCTCGCTCGCTCTGGCAAGTGATGGGTTTGTTGAATGCAATCCTAGGTCCCGCGAGCGGTTGGATGGCTTCCGTGAGCGGATAGTTTTCATGGGGAGACAGCACGTCAACAGCGCAGCAACGTTACGCAACACTTTGGTAATGGTGGGACGCGGGGCACGCATCCAGACGCCGCCGACCAACCTTGCAGATTATCGGCTTGCAGATTCTCGGCTTGCAGATTCCGATCGGTTAACGGGTGCTAAACGATCGGATTTTGCAGCTCGAGAGCAACCTTGCAGATTCCGATCGGTTAGAGCGCTTTAACCGATTGGAATCTGCAGGTTTCAACCCCAGCCAAGGCAAGCAAGCGCTCCGGCCAAGCGCCGTCAATCAAACCTGCGGGTTAATAGCACCCCGCAAGAGACGCTGCCGAGAAGAACCGCAGGTAGCGGCTTTGTGACCGTCACAGGCACTTCTATTAAGCCGCAGGTTTGCCGGAGAACGGCTAGCGACGCCACGGCGCGCGCCCTGCTCGCCCCGGCCCGGCACGCGCCGGCATCCCCGCACACAAAAGGCCCGCCCGGACGCGCCGGACGGGCCTCAGCAGCTCTATGCGGCGAGAAGAACTCGCGGCGCGGAACCCGTGGAACCGTTAGTTCCAGCCCTTGCCGTCGGAGCCAAACTCCTTGATGAGCTCCTCGGTGCGAGCCTTGATGGCCTCGCGACCGGGCTTGAGGAGCTTGCGGGGATCGTAGCCCTTGCCCTGCTGGTCGAGGCCCTCCTCGATGTACTTGCGGGTAGCGGCTGCAAAGACAAGCTGGAGGTCGGTGTTGACGTTGATCTTGGAGATGCCCAGCGAGATGGCCTTCTTCACCTGGTCAACGGGGATGCCGGTGCCGCCGTGGAGGACGAGCGGCAGGTCGCCCGTCTTGGCCTTGATCTCCTGCAGACGGTCGAAGGACAGGCCCTCCCAGTTGGCGGGATAGATGCCGTGGATGTTGCCAATGCCGCAGGCAAGGAAGTCAACGCCCAGGTCGGCGATTGCCTTGCACTGCTCGGGGTCGGCCAGCTCGCCCTTGGCGGTCACGCCGTCCTCGGTGCCACCAATGCCGCCGACCTCAGCCTCGACGGAGATGCCCTTGTTGTGGGCAAGCTTCACGATCTCGGCGGTGTGGGCAAGGTTGGTCTCGAAGTCCTTCTCGTGCGAGCCGTCGTACATGACGGAGGTGAAGCCGGCGTCGATGCACTCAAGGGCGGCCTCGTAGGAGCCGTGATCGAGGTGAAGGGCAACGGGCACGGTGATGTTCTTGGCCTCGACGAGGTCCTTCACCATGTCGGCGACGAGCTTAAAGGAAGTCTGCCACTTGGCAGCACCGCTGGTGCACTGGATGATGAGCGGCGACTGCAGCTCCTCACCGGCATCCAGAATGGAAGAGGCCCACTCAAGGTTGTTGGTGTTGAATGCACCAATACCATAGTGGCCCTTCTCGGCGCTCTGAAGCATTGCGGTTGCATTGACGAGCATAGTGTGACCTCCATCTGTTGGAAGCTGAACGATGTGGTACTTCGACAATCATACCCGATGTGAGAACCTTCACACCCTAGAAGCGCTGCAAGAACGCGATTCCTGCAGGCATTACAAAACGTTGGCAGTTCGGGCTGCGCGAGAGCCCCTGTGGGTTGGGGGAAGGCTTGTCTCTTCTTCGTGAGGATGGGCGCAACGCGTTGGCCGCAGCCTATACTCGGGTATCCCAAAACAAGAGGGCCGCGCGGGAGACGCGACCGAAGGAGGGATGGGCCTTGGCGCAGGAATCCAAGATGTACGCCAATGGTGCGGATGATCAGCGGGACGAGAAGGACGAGCAGAACGAGCATGCGGGAGGTGTGTTTAGCGACCTCTCGTTTGCGCAGATCCTTGCCACCGCACTGGCCGCGGGCGTCTCGTTTGCGCTCTCGTCGCAGATAGGCGTGGCAGGCTCGCTCATCGGAGCCATCGTGGGCGCCGCAGCTGCTACCGTGGCGTCCTCGGTGCTCAACAACCTCTTCTCTAAGTCTGCCGAGGCAATCAAGGGCGCCGTAGCCACAGATGCCAACGAGTCGCCTGCAGCCGAGAAGCCCGCCGCTGCCTCTGCAGCGGGCGAGACCTCGCTCATGCCCCACCCCGTTGACGCGGACCAGGCAGCGGCCGACAGCACCCCGGCAGGCGCAATGGCAACCCAGAACCTCGCGGCAGGCGAAACCAGGCCAACCACGGCATCTTTGGCCGACGACACCGAGGTCAAGTTTGCGCCCTCCGGCACGCGCATTGCGCCCGCGAGCTTCCGCCGCGCCGCCCGCGAGCGCCAGCGCCGCGACACCAAGCGCCGCGTCGTGGTGGTGTCCATCGTGGCGGGAATCGCGGCCGTGCTTGTCTCAGCGCTTCTCGTCTACGCGCTCACCGAGGGCAGGGGCATAGGCACTACGCCCGGCCGCACTCAGGAGACGACTACCACCGAGCAGACGCAGACCACGCAGGAGAAGACCGAGACCGAGAAGCCCGAGGAGACGACCCAGCCCGAGAAGCCCGCAGAGCCCAACTCCACCCAGACCACGGACACGAGCTCCAACTCTGATTCGACGAGCAGCACCACGGACTCGACCACGAGCAACTCCGGCACGTCCTCAAACTCCGGGAACAGCAGCTCGAGCAGCGATTCCAGCAGCAACAGCAGCTCGAACTCCAGCAACAACTCCAGCTCGAGCACCACGGGCGACGCGACGGGGTCCAACTCCAGCACCAACAGCGGCTCAAACTCCTCGAGCACCAACAGCTCGTCGAACAACTCGAGCAGCACTGACTCCACCAAGAGCAACAGCTCCACGTCCACCACAAAGGGAACGAGCAGCTCAAGCGGCTCCACTGGCTCGGGTGCCACCACGAGCAGCACCAGCAGCAACTAGACGGCACCCGCAAGTCACCGCGCGCATCTGCAGCGAGCAGCAAAAACAAGCGGCGCACGCGACCAATCCGGTCACGTGCGCCGCTCGCCTATTTACGCACCCCTGCTGCACGCTCCCCTATCCCAGGAGCGCGAGCACCTCTCGCTTGGCGGCGAGAAACTCCGGCGTGAGGGCAAAGTCGCCCTCGCCTGCGCCATGGTCAACGCGAACCTCGCCGGCAATGTGGCTGGGCACGCCCTCGGAGGGACGCCCGGCAAGCACGTAGACGCGACTTGCCATCGAGACCGCCTCGTCCACGTCGTGCGTGATCACCAGCGCGGAAAGGCCCAGCTCGCGGGCCATATCGCAGAACCAGCGGCGCACCTCGACGCGCGTGATGGCATCAAGCGCCGAGAAGGGCTCGTCCAGAAGCGTGACGTCTGCGCCCATGAGGTAGGTGCGCATGAACGCCGCACGCTGGCGCATGCCGCCAGAGAGCTCGGCCGGCCACTTCTCCTCCGTGCCCGCAAGGCCAAAGCGCTCGAAGAGCGGCTCGGCCTTCGCGCCGGCCTCGGAGCGGGGGACGCCCGCCAGCAGCAGAGGCAGGCACACGTTGTCGATGATGCGGCGGCTGGGCAGCAGCAGGTCCTTCTGCAGCATGTAGCTCACGTGGCCGGGCGTGCCGGTGATGTCTGTGCCGTGGAGCAGCACCTGGCCGGAGAGCGGCCGCGTGAGACCCGAAAGCGCGTGCAGGATGGTCGTCTTGCCGCAGCCGGAGCGGCCTACCAGGCACACCACCTCACCTGCGGCAACGGTAAGGGAGATCCGGTCCACGACCGTCGCCCGGCCGTCCCACGAGAGCGTGAGCGAGCGTGCCTCGAGCGCCGGCGCGTCGCCGGTACCCGAGGCCTGGGGCTTCTCGGCAGATGTGACGCCTGCGCCCACCTATGCCTCCAGGTACGAGAGGTCGTAGCCCTTGGTGACGTCAAGCTTGTTCTCGACCAAGTTCTGGTCATTGAGCCACTGGTAGAACTTGGACCAGCGGTCGGCGTCGATGACGCCCCAGGACGATGCGTCAGCGATGTACTGGCCTGCCAGGTAGTCCTGGCTTGCGTGGACCAGGTCGGAGTCAAGCTCGGGCACGGCGTCGCAGAGGATGTCGGCGGCGTCGCTGGGGTTCTCGACGCAGAACTCGTAGCCCTTCTTGACGGCGCGCAGGAAGGCCTTGACCTGGTCGGGGTTCTCCTTGGCAAAGTCGTCGTTGGCCGCGATGACCGGCGTGTAGTAGTCAAAGACGTCGTCGATCGAGATGAAGGAGAAGTAGTTCACGTCGTAGTTCTGGACCTTGGCGTTCTGGACAGCCCAGCCCTCGTAGACCCACACGGTGTCGAACATGTTGGCCTTGAGGCCCGAGACCTCGTCGTCCACGTTGTAGGGCACCAGGTTGATCTTGGAATAGTCGCCGCCGTCCGCCTCGACCACGTCCTTGATGGTGGCCTGCTCAACGGGCATGTCCCACGTGGCGTAGGTGTGGTTCTCCATGAGCTTGGGGCGCGTGATGCCGTCGGCCGCGCGGCTCATGATGCCGGAGGTGTTGTGCTGGATGATGGCTGCCACGGCCGTGTAGGGCATGGGCTGGTCGGACGAGAAGCTGTTGGCCATAACGTCCTGGTACGAGACGCCCATCTGGGCGCCGCCGGCGCCGATAAGGGCGTCCGCGCCGTCCTCGGGCGGCTGGACTATCTCAACGTCCAGACCCTCGTCGGCGAAGAAGCCCTTGGACTGGGCCACGTAGATGCCGGTGTGGTTGGTGTTGGGGGTGTAGTCAAGCACGAAGGAGATCTTCGCGAGGTCGCCCGAGGCGTTTGCGCTGGACGAGCTGGACGCATCACTCGACGCGGCCGCGTCGGACGAGCCGGACTGGGCCGCCTGGCCGCAGCCGGCAAGCGCCAGTGCGACGGAGGCTGCAGCGGAGCCGCGGAGGAACGCGCGGCGAGAAACACCGCCGGAGAGCTTGAACTTGGAAGTCATTATCGTTTGTTCCCTTCTGCCCTCTTCCAGGGCATGCAGACGCGCTGCAGCAGGTCAACAAGCTTCATGAGACCAAGCGACAGCGCAGAGATAACAATGATGACCGCGAACATGCGGTCGTACGAGAAGGACTTGCGCACGCGCGTCATGTAGACGCCCAGGCCGGAGTTGCCGCCGAGCCACTCGGCAATCACCGCGCCCACAATGGCGTAGGTCGCGCTGATGCGCAGGCCGCTGAAGAACTGGTCGGCCGCGGCGGGCAGCTTGGCGTAGCGGAAGATCTGCCAGCGCGAGGCGTTCATGGTGCGCATGAGGTCGATGACGTCGGGGTCCACCGAGCGGAAGCCCGAGATCAGCGAGACCGTGATGGGGAAGAACGTGGTGATCACGATGAGGATCACCTTGGGAGCCAGGCCGTAGCCAAACCACAGCACCAGAAGCGGCGCGATGGCGATGGTGGGGATGGTCTGCGAGATGGTCACGAGCGGCTGGAGGGCCAGGTAGAAGCCCTCGAAGCGGTCCATGAGCACCGCGATGGCAAAGCCGAGAGCCACGCCGATGAGAAGGCCTATGGCCGTCTCGACCAGCGTGGTTGCCGCGTGACCCACGATAAGCGAGAAGTCGCTCACGAGGGCCTGCACCACCTGGACGGGCGTGGGGAGCAGGAAGTTGGGAATGATTCCCAGGTCAACGACGAGCTCCCACACCACGAGAAGCCCCACCACCGTGAGGAGCGGCGTGAGCACGCGGCGCATGCGGGACGCCCCGGCTTGCGGAGCCGCGGCGCGCGAGGCGGCGGCTTTGCTCGCCGGCTCGGCGGCGTTTCTCGGCGTGTCTTGCTGGCGCGACACCGGCTACGCGACCTCCTCGGCCTTCTGGTTGAACTCGGCGTCGGTGGGGTGGTACTTGCCCACCTTGTGCTCGGTGGTCATCACGTCGCCGTCGGGGCGGTAGTCGATCTTCACGTAGGTGGCCATCTTCTTGCAGCCCGCCTTGGCACCCACGAGCTGGCAGTTCTTGACGATCTCCATGCAGGTGTCGTAGTCGGCCTCGATGGCGGTCTCGAACGGGCCAACAAAGTAGTCGACGCCCGTCGAGTCGATGTAGGCGATCACCGCGTCGACCACGCGGCAGACCTCCTCGTCGGTCTGGGCGTCCATGGGCAGGAACTGTATCGCGACGGAGCAGTCCATGCACCCTCCCCTCCGGGTGCCAAAAAAGGCACCCACGTCTTCCGTAGGTGCCCGAACTGTGCGCTCTGGTCCCTACGCCGGCATTACCCGGACAGGTTCTATGGGTCGCGGCATTGGTGCCGCCTCTCAGCCGGGCCGTTATCCCAGCTCCCCTTTGCGCGGTCTAGTATAGCGCGGATGCCGCCCTCCCGCGGGATTTTGTTCCCCGGCAATGGAATCCCATTGCCGGGGAACAAAATCCCGCGGGTTAATTGCAGTCTGCAAGAAGGACGCAACGCGTCTACCTGCGGTTCTTCTCGGCAGCACGCCCAAACGACTGCAATTAAGTCGCAGTTTTGCCGCTGGGGCAACCGGCATCTCCTTATCAGTCACAGGCACGGCGCCATCATCATGATCTTTCGCGTCATCGTGAGGCACAATGGGACTCTCTTTGACTGATGTCGTGGCCCCATCCTGGCCACTTCCAACAAAAGGAGACATATGGACGCCCTCAAAGCGCGCTTTGAAAGCCACCCCGAGAGACACCCCGGCGTTACCTGGGAGGACGTCGCGCGACGGCTCGACGACACGCGCCAGCACGCCCTTGCCTATCTCGAGGAGACGAACGGCGAGCCAGACGTCTTTCTCTACCAGGGTCGCCTCTACGTTGCGGACTTCTCGCCCGAGTCCCCGCAGCGTCGGTCCGTCTGCTACGACCGAGCCGCTCGTCTGGGCAGGAAGCGCAACCCGCCAGCGGCCAGCGCCTGCGAGCTTGCGGAATCTAACGGCCTAGAACTTGTGGACGAGACGATCTACCTCGCCATGCAGGAGCTTGCTCCGCTAGACGCCAAGACCAGCAGCTGGATCAAGACCCCGGCAGACATGCGCTCCCAAGGCGGTGCCCTCTTTGGCAGCAGGCGGTACAACCGCACGTTCATCTACTGCAACGGCACGGACTCCTACTACGCGGCGCGCGGCTTTAGGGCGTGCTTGCCGCTGGAGTAACAGCCACGACCTTTGCTGAGGGTGTCGTAACGCAGCCGCAGGCAGCCGCCGGTGATATCGTTTCAGCAAGGCAAATCGCGGAACCGGAGGGCTCGCCATGGGACTCATCTTTGGCCGGAAGAAGCGCCGCAAGCGCAACACGTACGACCGCGACGACTATCTGGACGATCAGGATGCCTTTTTCTCGCACGGAGCTTCAAGGGACAGCGGCTCGTCTCACGGCTACGGAGACGAGGGCGGCCGCTATGCCGACAACGAGAACTGGGACGACTCCCCGCGCGACAGCTGGAACGACGGCTGGGACGATTAGCCGCCGGCAAGCCGCGCTGAGACAAACGCCAGCAATACGCCGAAAAGCCCCGCCGCACGCACCCTACGCCCCCGCCTCCTGCATCTCCAATAGGTGATGCTCAAGCGCATCGTCCACGGCAAAGAGGTACAGCCCATGAACGCCTCGCTTGAGCAGCACGTTGAGCTCGTGGCGGAGGTTGGCCTCGGGGTCCTCGCTGCCGTTAATCGCCTGCGAGTTGCAGCTCTTTGAGGGATCGAATGCCAGCCGTCCTTCTCGCCAGCAGATCGACGGTCCAATGATGACGCCTGCGTAGTTGAGGTCAAATCCCTGAATGGTGTAGATTGAGCCGCATTCCCCCAGCGTATGGCCCTGTTCTGCCCATGCCTTATCGCGCTCGCTGGCCGTCTGCTCCTCGCTGGCAGACGTCTGGTAGTTCCACGGCATGTGGAAGTACTCCGTGTGAGGGGTGCTGTCGGTTGCAACTGAGAGACGCCCACGCCGAGAACCGTGCCCGTCTGCGCCAAACGAGACCCAGCCGCTCTCCTCGCGATAGATGCGAACCTCCCAGACGCCGCCCGAAGTCGGCTTCGACTTGCTCGAGTAGGGCCAGTCATACGTTGCCAGCACGCGGGAAAGACCGTGCGAGGTGCTGTCCACAATCGCGCCCGTTGCGGAATCGAAGGTCAAGGCCTTGTCCTGGATTGCTTCTTTCAAATCGAAGGGCGAGCTAAAGACCTTGATCTCGTACGGTATGTGCCCCTTGCGCGGTCGGTCGCGGGGGATGGGACGTATGCCGCGAGCGTTGGCAAAGTCGTCAATCCACGCAATGACCTCGTCGCAGGCGTCGATGCGATACTGCTGGCGCAGGAGCAGGTTCTCCACATGAAACGGGAACCCGGAGACCTCGGTGGCTCTTCTCGCACAGACGGTTTGGCCGTTCGAGAAGCGCCCCTCGGGGAAGAGGGCCGACCTCATCGCAGCGTCAAGCTCCTGCGACTTTCTTAACACCTGCTCGAGGTCGTACACGGCAACCACCACGCGCGCACGACGCATGATGTCCACAAGCATGTTCCTGCTGCCGGTATACCCCTGGTTGCCCTGGGTGAGAAGGAGATGGGCCTCGTCGATGAGAACGACGTCCACCGGATCGCAGGGGTAGTTCTGGCGCTCGTGACCACCGCCATGCCCGGCTTCACTGTGCTTGTTGATAAACCGCGTGGGCTTGTCCACCACGACGCCGTCCCTGTTCTGGAGGCCAAGCCGCTTCATGATGGCATTGTAGACCGTGAGCTGCTCGTTGTGGTTCACCAGAAGGCACGCGCTGACAGGTCGACGGACGGTCCCAGCGCCTCCAGCGGAAGCGGAGGCACCGGTACCACCGACGTCTCCAGCGGAAGCGGCGGCGTCCCCAACCTCCAGCTCGTTCATGACGCGCAGGAACAGGTGGCTGAGAAGGACCGTCTTGCCGGTTCCCGCCATGCCCTCAACCACAATGAGCTCGCCGTTCTTGACGGGGGCGTCGGCGTCCGCGTGGGACGCACCGGCTCGCGCAGCCATGAGCTCGCGCAGCCTGCCGAGAATCACGTCCTCCGCCGCCAGCTGGTCTTTGCCCAGCGCGCGAAACGGCGACGCCTTGAAGATCGCCGAGTCCCGGATGACGGACTCCGCCGGAAAGAGCTCCGGCTCGTAGCGGTTGAGCTTGCGCCACACGGCAGAGGTGATTATTGGCAGCTCAGGCTTGGTGTAGTAGTTCTCCTGCGGGTTGCCGCGACCGTTTGCCAAGGTCACGTGCTCGGCACCAGAAGCCAGAAGGTAGCTCAGGAAGTTGTTCTCAAGATCAAGCGTGAGCGACTTGTTGAAGTGATCCTGGCCAATCACTAGCATGCGACTGCCGGGCCGAATAAGCTGTTCCCATGCCTGCCTACCCCGCTCG
>Ga0256404_1013859_pt1 | contig 10082 bp, 6 predicted proteins | sample RumenRJG_01DNA_FD_185990 | JGI IMG/M metagenome (GOLD analysis project Ga0256404, IMG submission 185990) | Bovine rumen microbial communities from Lethbridge, Alberta, Canada - RJG_01 | ecosystem: Host-associated > Mammals > Digestive system > Stomach > Rumen | place: Canada: Alberta | collected...
CAACGGAGGACGCTCCAACCGGTTACAGAAGTCAACATACATCTTACAGGCGTCAAAGAAGCTCACCTTTCTGTCATCATTGACTTCGCTTCCGGAAATATTGTTTTCACTTCCTAAGAAAGCCAACCTTTGTATATTCGCCTCTCGATTGACGACATAAAACCGATAGGTATCGCCTTCATCGGTGAGTTTTAAGAAAGAAGGCACAAGTTCCTTGTACAGTAATCCGTTATCTAATTTAGACCTGTTATTACTGTACCAAACATATAGACTTCTTTCCTTATAACGTTCATGTACTGGTCTGCGGCCGTTCTCTCTCAAGAACTCTGCAAACCTACGCCATGAATTACGCCATCTAGAGTCTGTCGGTTTCTTAAGTGGATCCATCATCAATAATCAGTTCTTGAAAATGTCAGAAGCTCGTAACCATTCTTATGGGAGCATTCCATCATTTTATAGGCTATTTCCATGCCATTTGTTAGCTTTATGAATAGTGAGCGTGGTCGTTCACCAGCCAAGCTCTTACCTGGCAAAATTTTATACCAAGCGTTCACATACTTTTCATTTACGCGTGTGCAAATATAAGTCTTCACGATTTTGCCTTCATGCCAATCGTTGATGAAACGTGGCAACCACGCATAGCGTTTGATCCGAGCATGTATCTCCTTATCATTCTCAATGATCTCCTTGAGTGCATTGTAACACTTTCCATCTTCGTCTTCCGTATCCCATTGTTTATGTGGAGCATAAAATACAATGTTATGTATTGCCTTAGCATCGAAGTAATAGTGCGGATGAATATAATCAACATTGAAGCCTTTGAGCGTCATCTCGTATCCTAACATGCTCCGCTCCCATATCTCCATACTCTTTATCTTCTCCCAAATCTCCTCGTATGTCATCTTAGAAGATGTTTATTTGGCATAAAGTTATATAACAGTGTAGGATGCAAACCTCCTTTGTTTAAGCAGATAATTTTTACACCAAATTCCTAAGGACCTAATGGATAATTCATAGCTTTGTTTCGGTGCTTCTTTCTTCCTTTCAGTAAAGTCCTCACATAACTCTATTATCCTTTTCCATTTGGCTATACAGAACTCTACACAGGCATCAATAATTCTTTCACTTATAGAATAATGTCTGGCTAACAATTCATCACAAGCAAACTTATATAAGTTTGTACCATCAAGTGCATTTATAGCTATTGTTGTCTCATACTGACGTACATTCTTTTCATTTGCCATCTTTATCCTCCTATGTTTCAATCTTTTCTACAAGATTACGAAATGAATTTTTCAATCGCAATAGAATTACTATTCTATTTAACTTTCCAAGGAAAATGTATAGATGGTAATGATACGACCGTAAGTTATTCTTACGCTTTTTTATATTATTTGCTGTTTTCGAAATTGCATTTTTTCTTTCAAATTCCACATTTTGAATTCAGTTTTCTTAAGTTCTGACGCCTTGGATTCGGCATATGCCTTCATCACCTCCATGCCTTCATTCATCTTATCATTAAGGAAGCTCAATGTGTTTGAATATACCTTTGATCAAAAAACTGTTTTGGGCTTGCCTTGTACTTTGCTCTGGCTTGTGAAGCGAAAACTTTGATAGTTTATGCCCCTTATGTCAAGTTCTTCTTTCTTAGTCACATTTTTTGTCTGGATGGATGTTGAAAGCATCAGTAACAGACCTCACGAGAGAATATTGCTTAGCCTTTCATTAAGTCTACTATCTTAAGATGCGTCATAATGATTAATTGCTGTGCAATTGTAATTTCTTTACCACATAATCATAGGTTGGCTGCAATCTATTCTTGCCAAATTCCGTCTGTCTTTGCACTAATTGGTGGAAAAAGATATAACCTTTGCTTTGTAATAGCGACAAGGCATAGTTGGAAACTACAACAAGCCAACCTTCTCCCATTTCCGTATCAGTTCGTCCTGCATACTGAACATTCCCAGAACGCCAATAATAAGACTGTACCATAATTCTTCCATCAGAATCTTCCCATGCGAACATTCCTCTTTTAGAATGATGCCAACCAAAGCTCTTAGCTATGTCAGGGTTGAAAGCCAACCATTTTTCTTTCAACGAAAATAATGTAAAATATCCATCTCTGATAATGATAGCCCTCGAGTCATACTCCATGATGTTATCAAAGTAAGAGTCCGTTTCTTTTTGGAATGACCTATCTCCAAAAAATTCTCGTTTATTGACTTTAACATCATTATCTGACACTTTTGCAAGATACTCTTCTGTAAAACGATAATCATCTGGCTTTATAAGGCGCGTGTATTCTCCAATAACGAAACCGCTCTTATATCGTTCTATTGCTGATGTCAGCCTTACACAATCCTCTGGCTTGTGTTCCCATCCATGTTTAACAATCCATGTGTCATGGTCTGCAATTCTTTGAACAAAAGAAGGCTTTTCTATTGTTTGCAATTTGATACAAGCGAAGTCGTATGTCATGAAAACAGGATCGTAGTATCTGCCATTTATTTCACCCCCATCCAATAGTTCTGATGCAACCTCCATCATAGAGTTTATTGCGAGAGATGCTCGGTGTTGCACATATTGGAATCTTAAATAGATTTTCTCCAAATGCAGGTTAAGTTTTTGCTCACATTCATCACTCCATACCTCTTTTCTATGTTGCTTAGATAGGAGCATATAACCACGCAGGGCAAGGATACTTTTATCATACCTAGTTATACATGACAAATATCCAGTTATGAATTCAGCAAAATGCATTACTGCATTGGCATCATCAGAATTTATGTGTCCGGATTCTACACTAATAAAGCCAACAGATGGTGGAAAGATTAAATTGTAAAAACTAGGTAATTTCTTATGCTGAAATTGCTGATATTGAATATGCAGAGCGTCCAAAATTCTCCGAGCGTAAAGTCTAAGTTGGTAATTGTCATTAAAGACATTATCCTCTGCTATAGGACGGATATGAATCAAGTTATCCGAATGCAACTCCACAAGGTACATCCCTATTTCAAGTTTTCTTCTGATCGAAGGTAATCTGTCTATGATTTCAACATGACCTTTATCAACAAGTCGAGCCAACATTATCATTGCTTTCTCAACTATACTTGATATGGGAAAATTTGATAGGTAAATGCACCATTCTATTATTACGTCCATAACCGACATTTCATCACACTTAAATGTAGGCGCATCATAAAAACATACAGTATTATCCCTAAGTATTCGGTTCATATAACCAAATTCTTCAGTAAAGAGTTTACATTCATCTATGTTGTCAGCCAAAAGGGGCAGTATTTCGTCCAGATATTGTGAAGAACCGTAAGCGCTACCATCTATTATGTCGTCAACAAATAATTTGATGGTATAATCTCGGCCTCTGTTCTTATCCACCTTTTGAAGCATACGACATGCATTAAGCCGTGTCCCTCCATCAAAGTATTTGAGCCATCCATATGGTTTAGTCATTTTAACAGCATTTATAGACTTATCCCATGCCTCATCCTTTTTACCTTGTTGAAGTAATTTGTTTGCTTCTACAATAAGTTTGTCTGAATCTCTGAGTTCAAGTTTTTCCTTTCCTTCATTTCTTATCCCATTTATTATATCCAACAATTGTTTTCTATGATTTTCTGGACAGTTGATATTTATTTCACTAATCAGATATTCTTTAATTTCATTTTCTTTTAAAGGACAAACAACATTACCAACTGAAATTAATTTTTGCAATAGGTTTGGACTTGCATCTGTCAATGCTGTAAACAAGTATATCTCTGCATATAGGTAAAGGACAAAAAAGTATTCGTCTTCAGTTGAAACCTTGTCCAGCAAGCCTCTTAGTAACACACTAAAAGCATCAAGGTAAACGGTCAATTCCCTGTCAAGCATCAATTCTGCAAAATGAAGGCCATATCCTATGTTTATACGAAAAGCTTCCTTCATCAAAGAAAAAGTTGCGTTACTCCCAGCGGTGCTTTCCGTAGAATCGTAAATATGTCTTATTCTTTTAGTCATCCATTCAAGTCTTTCTGTTGCTTGCTCAGGCATAGCCTTGTTAGCCTCTACTATCCATTCCACGAATGTTGACGGTTGGTAATCCTTCCTATAGCCTACACCAAATGTCTCGCTAACCATCATATGGAATAATTCAAAAGCATGCCCTTTGTCTCCAAATTTCATCCATGCCTTACCTTGATCTAGCAGTTCAGAAGCTGCTCCGTCAACATCTTGATTATCAAGCATAGTTGTTTCAATCTTCTGAAGTAACACTTTGCATTTGTCTTTGTCAGTTCCAATCTTAAAAAGTTCTGTTACAAGAGTCCGTTTTGCCCTTGAAATAGCCTTGCACCTGTTGCTTTCAAAATAATCAGCAACGATACTAAGGAATGCATCTTTAGTCCTACTGTCAAAATGCGAAATCACTGAGACTAAATATTCATAAAAGTCAGTCCTTTGCTGCTTTATTGCATAGGAATAGCGATTGTGAGAGTTGAATGGTATACTGTCACAGAAAGATAAATAGGGTTTAGCAAGAGACAGTAACTCCGCACTATTTGCGCTTCTTTTTCTCGCTTTCCCTCTCATTTCTGCCAAATGTAAAACCATGCGTACATAACTGTTTAACAGAGGTGAATCTACATCTTTATCGTTATCAGGTATAAGTTCTGAGAGATTAAGGTCTACTCCAAGGGCTGATGACAAGTCTACATATAAAATTCGTTCACGTAGTTTACCAAAGCTATCCTCAATGTTATTCATATGATAATCATCAAGCTTGTCCCAGTCCACACGGCTAAGGTACTGTCTGATAATAAAGTTTTCCTTTCCCAATTTGTATGCGATAAGAGCTACTCTCAAATTCTGTCTGCTACTTTCCGGACTACAATATTTGATAAGCTTGACAAAGTAGCTATTTTTCGTTCCATTGTCATAGTCTGTAGCTAACATTTTCTTTATGACCAAACAATAAGTTCTGAATATTATGTCGTTGGCATACTTTCTGTCAATGTCTAAAGACTTGAGCAAGTCTTCGAGTTCATCAAAACGCTGCTGGTTTATTAAAGAAACTGCGTAAGCCTTAAATACATCACAATAGAAAATGTCATCATCAAACTTCTCATCATGACATTCCGCATAGCTATGAATATAGTTGGCGAACCTATGATAATGCTCTACAATTTTCTCTTTCGGTATTAAATAGGCAGCAATCTCTATCCATTTCTCAGCCAACTCTGACATTGAGTTTTGACCGTTATATTCCCGACTCTCTTCCTTGGGGTCGTCCATTAGAAATAAAGGGTAGCTCAAGTCAAGCAGAATATTGGCTTCTGTAAAATCCTTGACAGCAATAAAGTCCAAAGCTAAACCAAGAGCGAAGTACTGATTACAATGTAATTCACCATCGCTATGTATTAAAAACTTGGCTAGGTTAGCTCTACCTATTTTCAACAGCTCAGATATTATGTTCAAACCATTGTAATCCTGCTGGCTCATTTGACCAATCTGACTCTTCATTAGAAGGTATCTTACAATCAGATATGGATTCTTCTTTTCCTTCGCTATTGATAACCCTCTATTTACATCCTTAGCGACATGCCAAATTGGTCGAAAGGCATGCATTTGTTTTGTCAGAGCCTCTGGGGTAAGGCGTGCTATAAAAGTATCATATGCATGGGCATGATATAGATAATATCCTTCTTCCCATTTACTAGAGACCTTGGATTTATCAACATATTCCGCTAATTCTTTGTAATATTTGAAGTTTATTTTCTCATCATAGTCTCCGGTTAAGCTACTGGTCGACGTTTTGTTCAAAAGGTATTGCCTGAAAGAATTATGGAAGAATCTAAGGGTCTGACTATCCTTATTATAATCGAAAAGATGAAACAGAAACTTGTGGAAGTCAATCTTTGCTTGTTCGGGGATATTCCATTCATTAACAAATGCAAGTTGTATATCTCCGTTATATCTTGACATCAAAGCAAGTAAATGCTTCATTTCTGCATCATTTGCTATATTTTCTGTAAGTAGACTGTCATAATAAATCTCTACATCTCCAGAATAAGCTGCAATCTCATTGATATTAGCATTTGGATTCTCTTCAAGATATTTTAATATATAACGTAGGTACAGCGGATGACCTTGTGATTTTTTGTAGCATTTCTCTATTAAACTTAAGGAAGCTTTGTCTTCACCTAATATTTTCTTTGTCAGTTCATTCACTTCTTGCTTGCTGAAAGGTGGCATCTTTATTGTAAACAAGCCTGTTTTATAATCTGCTATCAAGCTCTTACTTAATGGCAATTTATCAAAATACTGACTGCCTAACACGAATATTATTCCATCAGGCAAATCTGTCATTGACGGTAGTACTTTGATAAGAGTGTGAGAACATTCCGTAAATTCCCTCGATATATGGTCAAGACCATCAACTATAATGACTATCGGCAGGCCTGTTCTGAGAGCTGACTTACCGACAATGGTAAGCAACTGATAGAATCGATTCTCCAATTGCATGTAATCCTCAAATGGGAGTGCCCTTCCATAAGCGTCAAACTCATGTTCCATCATCAGCACCATGTCAAATAGGAAACTCGTGCTGTCACCGCGATGCCAATCGTTATTTCTGCTTGATGATGGATTTGTGAAATCGAAGGCATAATACTTTATTGTCTTGTTAGGTATGGAGTTTGCCCATTGAGTAAGAATTGTGGATTTGCCAGAACCAGGAGTGCCTTCAAGAAAAACATATCCCTTAGTTTTGTTCTTTAATTGCTGGTTTAGCTCGTCAATAGCCTTTCCAATTGGTTCGTAAGATGCCAGAGGGACAGCAAGGCTATGGTTAAACCTCGTTGTAAGTCTGTCTTGCCAGCCAAGGGCGTTGATAATTTGCTGTACACTATATACAGCCTTTCGACTTCTGTCGGCAACGAATTGTTGTATTAGGCGATTAATATTGAGAATATCCTTTTGTCTTTGATCCTTATCTATGTTTTCTACTCTTATGTCTTCTATCTCATAACCCGTTTTGAGGTTGAATGTCCGCCAAAATGCAGGCCATTCCGATGAAGACAGCGAAGATTTAATTTTCAAATTAGCTATAGACTCATTCCATTTAGAATCAATGTGATTGTCTGCATGTAGATTATCTAATACGTCTGATACATATTCTTTAAAACTTCCAAACTTCTTTTTCTCTTTGTCTCTGACTATATTGGAAGTTTTTATGACCTTATTAGTAATAAGATATGTATGTATTGTCTTATATGGGTAAAGCCTTGATAACTTTCTCCACCCTTCTACTACTTCCCTTATCAACGATATGAAGTCAGTGTAAGTGAAACTTTTTTCAGTGACAGTCCATTTCAATTGATAAGCATATACATCATTTTTTGTCACATAACAAATATCATCCAACTTGCCAACATTATATCCAGCATCAGCCACACGAATCTCCACTAAGTCTTCTTGAAGAATGTGGTCATACACTCTCCTTGAAAACTCGTCATACTGCGGAACGTAGCCGCCCATTGCTGCACGCTCACCTGTCGCTGATGGAAGTATATCTGTCATATGCGTTTTTTAATTTTATGATTTCGAATAAGAAAAGCAATCTAAGGGTTTTGTAAGATCGTCTGCCAATCTTTTTTGTGCAGCTTCACCAGATCCAAAATTCTCTGCTGTAAGCGCTATTTTATTATCATCGAAATATTTTTTTACAGTAAAAAAATATCGAGAGAAAAAATCTTTTGTCAAGGTCTTATAACTTATACCCACCTTTATTATAGATGGAAGTGCTTTAATTATACCGCCGAAACCTGTTGTTTTCCAAAGGATATATTTTTGTGGTGCGTCATATTCTTTAGCAAAATTTTCTCTCAAGGCGGAGAAAACATTTAGCAGAATCTTTAGGATTGCATAGTCCTTATTCTCAATGAAATAATATCTTAATGCCGTTCCATCATCGTCTAGAATAACGTCATCTCCATATCTCATGATGTTTCTGTCCTTTTCAGGGTGTTTTGAGTATAGCGTCATTACAGCCTTAGCGAAAGAACCTTGTGACAAAGTTGCCTCAGTTTGTCCCTCTTCCTTCTTGCCTAACATTTTCAATCTATTGTAAAAAGGGGATTCGGGCATACTGTTTAGCGAACGAGCCAATTCATGAGCTGTTTTCTGCGGGCTTCTCCTATCTGTTACGCCAAACAAATCAAAGATAAGACTAGAATTAACTTTGGTTTGCTTGCTATTAATTATTGAAAATACATATGCTTCCTCCTCGGGAGTAAGATTGAACATAAATGCCACAGGCATTTGGAATTGTGAAGAACCTGAATAGTTCTTTAATCCTAATAATCTATGTTGCCCATCAAGGACATCACCAATAGGAGAATCATCGTCAAAGATTATTTTCTCATTAATGATATCTGCTTTATCTGTATCTACGCTAATAATAATAGGTGTTGGGAAAATAGCATCAGATTTGCTACAAAAAGCTGAGATTTCCTTGACTCTTGAATTCGTAGCATCTCTTTGTACACCATTTCCCTCTAGTGATCTTCGGGAAACATGAGCTATATTGATAAGCACATTATATTCAACAGAAGCTAGGTAAAACACTCCGGCTGGTTGTATGACTTCAATAATAGGGTATGACTTTTTCATTCTAAACTAAATTTCAATATTATCATCACCATTATCATTTACAGCACGTTCAGCCATTTGCTCTGAACTTTGAGTATCTTTGTCAGCATAATCATCAATTTCAGGATGATTGTCTTTACTTTCTACCATTATTCCTATACTGTATGAATAAGCAGCCACCGAAACAGATAGTATTACGAATGTGAATTGTGCCCAGTCTATATGCCAGTTTGATGAAACACTTAATTCAGATGTTGCAGGATTGATAGATGAAAATGAATAAAATACACCACCAAATACCAACACAAGGATCGCTACAATAATAGTGACTATCCTAAGATGCGTGTAATGCCACTCATGCTTAAGGAAGTCTTCAAACAGAGGATAGAGTACAGATGCAACAAGCACGATAGAAAAAGTATAGAAAGTTCCCGCCCTACTATCGAAACTTAGCGAAGAACAAACTTTGTCTAAAAAAGAAACATTTTGGAGATTGTTAGCCTGTGGAATGTCAAATACTGCAACTTTAATGACATTTATCAAGGTACCAATTAAGGAAAATCCGACAGTAAAAAGAAACCAAAGAATTGACCTGACTATATTAGTCTTACTAAAGAATGTTTTCAGAGGTATCCAAAAACAATTCCACAATTTGCAAAGAATCCATTTTATGAAATCCAAGAAAGTTTTCACAACTTTTCTACCTTTTTCTATTACCTTCATAAGGGATTATTTATTTTCTTGATGTATTCTTTATCAGCGAGTGCATGATGAGTTTAGGCATCCAAAGCAAATTCTCAGAGGGAGAGAAGCAAAAGAACTGGAAAACATGACGAACAGACCTCATTCCTGTTTCTATAGAATGTTTCCATCCGCCTTGCCGTTCCTTTCGACCGTACTTTCCGAAGTTGCCGTACCGCAAGACTATAGCCAAGATTTTATTAACATACCTTTTATCGTTATCTGTGAGGGAGTAGGGGAAGAACTTTGTTTCCATGCCAAGAACCTCTGTCAGTATTGAACCGAAAGTCTTGAAAGCACGGAGCAAGCCGAGCCGTTCGAGTTTGGCGGTAAGCTCAGAGACCACTATCTCTTTGTGTTTGACCTCAAAGAACATCATCCAGTCGATAAACTGCCGTAAGGCTATACCTTCTTTCAGGAAGTGGTGGTAGATGTGAACAAACAGATAGATGGCATTGAGCGTTGGGGGCAGTGTCGACACCCCAACACCATTTATCTCAACATGGTCAAGAATATCATCGAAATAGCTGTCTATGAGCTCATCCCAATAGCGTTGTCTGCTGCCACGTGCGAATACTGCCGTATGATAGTGCATCTCGAAGGGAATGCCATCCTTGGTAAACTCCCAGTGCTGGCCGGAGTGGTCGTCAGTCATCTTGACATCCTTTTCCAATAAAGATTTAGCCCGTACCCAA